>JACZCU010291688.1_pt1 | contig 14576 bp, 13 predicted proteins | sample 8641851 | NCBI WGS metagenome assembly JACZCU01 (sample SAMN15324605, study PRJNA640507) | soil metagenome | isolation source: monocropping sugarcane control | place: China: Luxin town, Laibin City, Guangxi Province | collected 2019-07-25 | depth 10cm m | reverse complement strand
CGGCTTTCGCTGTGGCGCACATTTCGGGCATGCCTTAGCCGAGTTGCTCGGCCAGCGCGACGATGATGCCCTCAGGCCCGCGGATGTAGGCCAGCCGGTACGTGTCCTCGTACTGCATTTGACCAATGAGTTCGGCGCCGTGGGTGCGCAGGCACGCAACGAGAACGTCGAGATCGTCGACGGCAAACATGATGCGGCGGATGCCCAGCGTGTTCACTGGGGCGTCCACAGGCCCAAACCTGATGGCGCTCGGCGTGTGGAACTTATCCAGCTCAATGCCGTGGCCATCGGGCGTCCGCAACATCGCGAGCGTGGCCCGGACATTTTCGAGCCCGATCAGTTGGCCGACCGAAGGTCCTTCGACCGTCGTCTGCCCCTCAAGCTTGAGGCCCAGTTCAATGAAGAATGCCTTAACGGCTTCGAGATCGTCGACCACGATCAGAACGTTGTCCATCCGCTTAAGCGTCATGAAATGCTTACCTGGACAAATAAAAAAGCCCTTCGGCGCACTTGCCGAAGGGATCTTAAAAGTGGAGTCGGGGTGACAGGATTTGAACCTGCGACCTCTTGGTCCCGAAACACTCTGGGCCAAACGCAAAACAAGCCAAATTCATCGAAGAAAACGCATAATAATGCCCAAAATTGGCTTTCGCAAGCCTACCCGCCGAATCGCGTTTTTTAGCGTGTTTTCCGGGTATCGGAAAATCACCGTGGGTATTTACCCGGCAGTTTCTCAAATACCCTTGAAAGGCATTCGGCCAACCCGACAACGGGTGCATGAGCGCGAATATTGATGGGAAAGAGCAACTCATCCGCTTGGCCGACGTTCCCAAGCTGAAATGGCTGCCCACTCGAAACGGCAAGCGACTGTCGCTATCCACGGTCCATCGCTGGGTACAAAAAGGGCTGGGGGGCCAGCGTCTACAAACGCTAAAAGTCGGCGGGGCATTTTGCACAACCGAACAATGGGTTCGGGAGTTTTTCTTGAGGCTTACGCCAAGCGATGAAGGTGGGGCGGTGCAACCCGTCCGGATGCCGGCCACGCAATGGGAACAGGACTTAGCGACCGTAGATGAACAACTTACGGCCGAGGGTTTTTGAATCGCTTGCGCCCCGCGTCAAGTTTTCTAAATGTTCTCCGCCCAGAACCATCGCAAACTTAAGAATTGAAGGGCATGCGCCCAACGAGATAAGCGATGAGGGGTGTTCATCGCATTTGGTCGAGTGACCGAGCGAGGACAGGTCAAATGCTGCCTTTGAGCAGCAGAAAGCAAATCTCATGAGTTTTAGTCGCGATCCGGACGTTCAAAAAGCGATCGACCAAATGGATGGCGATCTTGAATGGCAGAAAGACGCCATCGAAATGCTGGAAGCAAGACTCGGTCGGGCCATAAAAAGGACCGACTTCAAACATTTTGAATGGAATCCGGAGAAGAAGGGATTCGCCGTCGCCATAGGTTCACCCCTTGAAGCAGAAGTGCTTCGACAACACGACAAGCTGTGATTCTCTTCCCAGGGATAGCTTGTCGGTCGATGCGTTCGACAAGCTATCCCATTTCACTTTGCAATCATATCGTGCTGCTCGCGGGTAACGTCTAAGGTTTATGGCCCAAAACAACGGAATTATGCACTTGAAATAGTTAGTCACTAGTTATGGCGGTGGGGCGGGATGGGGATGAGAAGCACTTGCCAAACCGATCAGCCTGCCTAAGCTATCGGCCCCTGGATTTGGGCTTATTGCTCCACGGGCACTGCTGGTCGCTTAACGTTAAAGGCCTTACGAATAGCGTCTTCAGGCGTGATTTGCTGTGATTTGTCCGACTTAGAAGAGTTTGTCGATTGCTGTTTCTTGGCCATGATGGTCGATTATAGCATGGATCAGGAATTGGCCGCGCTTGCGGAGACGCGCAATGGGTGAAATGGCCGAATCGCAGCCAGCAACCGTAGCCGCACAAGCGCCTCAAGCGCCGACCCCGGTTACAGAGCTTTATATCCTTGTAGTCGCGGGCAATCATGATCCCCGGCAGCACCAGCCATATTGGTATCGGTTGATCAATGTTCTGAGCGAGGACGAGCTTCGCGACGCTCTCTCTAATGGATTTTCCACTCGCTTTTAGCGCGTGCAGTGCAGGCCATCAAGCTTAGCGAATTCAAGGCCGACGCTGTTGACCCGTTCAGCGCCAGTCAGCCAACGGAATCGACCGGCGACGTTGCGATTATCCCGCTCATCGGTGTACTGACTAAACAGCCGACATGGGCCGACGAATATTTTGGCCTTTGTCCCGCTTATGGCGTCATCGAGCAAATCGACGCCGCACTCGCAAATGAAAACGTCAAAACCATCGTCCTCGATATCGATTCACCCGGCGGCTTTGTCAACGGCTCTGTGGAACTGGCCGATCGCGTTGCCGCCGCTAACGAGAGTAAACCCGTTATCGCCGTTGTTCGGGGCCTTTGTTGCTCCGGTGCCTACTGGATTGCGAGCCAATGTGAAAAGATTGTCGCCCGCCCTGAAAGCGAAGTTGGCAACATCGGCGTCTACTCGGTCCTAACCGATTTCAGCAAGTTCTACAGCGACATCGGGATTGACCTCACCCTTATCGCTTCCGGCCAATACAAAGGACTGGGAGCGGATGGGAAAGTCACCGAGAACTACGTTTCAGATTCCCGCAGGATCATCAGCGGACTGTATCAGCAGTTTGTGAACGCTGTCGCCAAAGGGCGCGATATGTCCCCCGAGGATGCCCAGGCTGTCTCAGACGGCAAGGCATATCTCGGACAACAAGCTTTGAAATTGGGCTTAATCGACGAAGTGGCATCGTCGTTTGACGCCGCAATCAGTTCGGCCACACAAAAATCAGCAAGTACCGCAAGGAATTCAACCAAACCTATGAGTACCAAAATCGAAAAGACCGACGAAACCACCGGCACGTCCGCCGACGACCTTAAGGCCGAGATGCAATCGACCATTTCGAGTGCAAACGACCACAAAACCCAGGCCCGCAAGATGCTCGACGCCTACACGGCCAAGAGCGATGAAATGGACGACGACACGAAGGCCCTTGCCGGCCAGACCGTGACCGCCCTGCGCGCCGCGAGCGAGGAAGCCGAACGGTGTGCCGATGCCATCGACGGCGATCCGGACAACGACGACGACGGGGATGAAGAGGACGACGGCGACGAGGGATCAGCCAAGCATTCGTTCAAGGCCACCGATTACATGGCCACGTTCGGTGACATCGGCGCACGCTGGTTCATTGAAAAGAAGCCTTTCGCTGTCGCTGCCAGCGAGTACATCGCTTCCATCAAGGCCGAGCACAAGGCCCAGGTTGACACGCTGACTGCCGAACGGGACTCGCTCAAGCAAAAGCTTGAATCGATGGACCGTGGCAACGAGGCCGCAAGTTTTTCCGTCAATAGTACCGAACAGGCCGCCAAGGCGAACCAGAAGCTCAACGGCTTGACGCCCGGTGTGAGCGCTTTCGCCAACAGCATTAAGTTGCCGACCGCGCCCGTCGCCAATCTCCCAACCAAGTAACCACTAACCCAACCGAATACCCAAGCACGAATCGGACGGCATGAGGCCGCATCCGATCGGCCGCTCTGCGCACTAAGCGAGCCACCGTGTTTTTCTGTCTGAGTGCAAGAAGGACCTCTCGATAATATGTTAACTCTTCTCGACGTACTGAAGCAAAACGGTTCCGACCCCATCACTGGTCTTATCGACGAAACCGTTTTGGCCCACCCGGAAATCACGAGCATTGCCGCTCGCACGATTAAGGGCGAGAAGTACAAGACCATGGTGCGCACTGCGTTGCCGGTGACCGGCTTCCGCAGCGCCAACCAGGGCATGGACCTCAACTCTTCGAAGTATGAAGAGCGAGAGGTGGAGACGTTCATCTACAACGCTCCCATCCAGGCTGACAAAGCCGTGGCCGACAAGAGCGAGGACGGCGCAACTGCGTTTATCGCTCGTGAAGCCAAGGGCGTGCTGGAATCGTGCTTCCAGACCCTTGCCCGCTGCTTCTACTACGGCCGCAATACGACGTACGGCGGCGATGCCAAGGCTTACGCGGGGCTGCTGGATTTCTACGATCCGGTCAATTACGTGATCGACGCCGGCGGAACGACGGCCAACACCGGTACATCGGTATGGGCGATCAGGACCGATCCGGAGCACGTGCAGTGGGTGATGGGTGTCGATGGTCAATTCCAGATCAGCGACCTCACCCTGCAGCGCGTGCTGGACAGCAACAACAAGCCTTACATGGCTTATTACCAGGAACTGCTGTCCTACCCGGGCGTCCAGCACGGCAGCGTGCGCGGTGTCAGCCGCATCAAGAAAATCACCAATGATGCCGGCCACACGCTGAACGACAACCTGCTGGCGCAGCTGATCGCGCTGCACCCGCTCAGCGATCAGCCAACTTTTCTGCTGATGAATCGCCGCGCGCGGGCCCAGCTTCAGCAGTCGCGCACCGTCACCTTGTTCGGCAATTCCAATAACCAGGTGACCGGCGCCATCGCGAACGTGGCCCCGGTGCCGACCGAGTACAACGGCATCCCGATCCTGACGACGGACGCAATCTCCAACGTCGAATCACTGACTCTCTAAACCTCTGTGCAACAGCTCCCCGGTTGATTCTCGACCGGGAGAGCTTTCTTTCGCTTTATCACCCATGACCATTCCAGCAGTCAAAAAGGGAACAAAGGTTTTGCTTGTCACGGCCAAGGCCGAGTCGATTGACGCGAAAATCGTCAGCGATGGAGCCGACGACAACGGTTTGGTTGATTTGTCTGTGAACGACGACAAGTACGGCAAATTCAACATCACCCGTTCACCGTTCGATCCGACCGGAACCCAGGCCGATTCATGGCACATGGTTCCAGCCGCACCGCAGCCGAAGCCCGCACAGCCGCCCACACCCGCGACACCGGAAGCGGGCCGAATTCCCGAGACACCGACTAAATAAAAGGACAACAAACCATGCGACCAAATTTAACCGATGCGTCACTTTCCGTTGCCGGCGCTCTGCCGAACGGTGCCACGACCAGCACGATTGTTTTCGACACCGCCAACGGCAACCGCGCCGATCAGCCAGGCCGGATGGAATACGAAATTCAGGCTCCCGCCCTGACGACCGGCCAGCTTGCCGACACCGCGACCATGACCTATGCGGTCCTGTTTTCGGCCAATGCGGATGGTTCCAGCCCGGTTCTGATTTATGACAAGGTGCTTGTGCAGACGGGTGCCGGTGGCGCAGGTGCAGCGGCCAACACCGCACGTTTCCGACCGCCTTATCAGCCCGGTGGAGCAAACGCCAGCCGGTTGCGACGATCTAGCCGAGGAACCAATTTGGCTGACGTTGTTTGCCCGCAAGATTCCATGCGGCGACTGCCGTGACCACTGGGAAAACATCGTCAAAGCAAACCCACCAGACCTTTCCAGTCGCTTCGCTTATGCCAAGTGGCAGCACGCTCGACACAACGACGTAAACGTAAGCAAGCAGATTCCATCGCCCGCCATGAGCTGGTTCGATGCAGCGATGAAACACCAGTGGTGGACCATCACCGATGGAATGCCCACCCGACTTGCGATTGCCACGCTTTGGACTCAGGACATCGCCGACGTCGCCGCCATCACATTGCCGACAAAAGCCCGCTACGCTGTTCGCCAGGGCCTGCCTTACATTGAGCACTACGGTTCGATTCGCCAGGACCGACCACCGGCATGGAGCAAACTGCCGTTGCTGATAGAGCATCTACCCAAGTATGACTGGATCTTTTGGACCGACGCCGACGCGATGTTTATGCAGGACACGACCGACCTACGCGACATGCTGGACGACGGCGCGGACCTGATTTGGACCGAGGACCACAACGGCCCGAACACCGGCGCTTTCTTTATCAGGAACAGCCCGGCAGGAATGGACCTTTTGCGACAAGCCGATTCGCTCTATCAAGTCTCACAGACTGACAACCAAGGACGATTCCGAGGGCTTTGGGAACAGGGGGCGATGCGATATCTGGTCGAGAATCAAATCGTGCCGGTGCGGGTCAAGACTCTGCCGAAACGATCCATCAACGCCTACGAAGTGGACTACAAACCGGGCGATTTGATTGTGCATTTCCCGGCAGAGAAGAAGTTGGAACGCATCAACGCGTTCTTATCTGCTGAATCCGCTAAGGTCGCGGCGTGATCGTCTGAGTAGCTATGGCCTCACTCGATACTCGCAACGCCGACGCAGTTACCATTTCAACTGACACCATCACCGTCAACGACGCCAGCAACTGGATTCAGATTGGCATCGTCATTCTTGGCGGGACGAAAGAGCAGGGACTTCTCACCTTGAACGTCGGCAGCGGCGGGGCACTTGGACACTTCAGACTCACCCGCGCTGATAACGTCGGCGGTAATCACGTCGATTGGATTGTTGACACTGATTTCAACACTGCCACTGATGAAATGATTGATTGCGTGGTGCCGGGAAATTCACCGCCCAACATTTCGACGTTGGCAGCGAGCAAGAATGGACACATCAAGCTTGATCGCTGTCTAGCCATCGGCGAGATCGGCATTTGGGCAAAGAAAGCCACGACCGACACGACGTTGCAAGTGACCGGCTGCTTTTCTGTCGCGAAGTAACGACACGTCTGAGTTGATATGCCGTCAGAAGTAGGCGTATCACAGCTTGCACATGGTTCCACATCATCCGTCTCTATCACCCGCACCGTTGCAAGCGGGAGTGGCTTGATCGCTTGTGGCTGGGCCGACTCAGGCGGCGCACTTAGTTCAGGGAATCTCACTGACGACAAAGGCAATGCTTGGACTCTGCTGGGAATATCCACCCAAAGTTTTGCGGCAGCAATCGCGCTATGGGTTTGTCCTGAGGCCGAGAGTGGTTCCACGACAGTTACGCTTACACCCGACAACGCAAGCGATGAATGTGGCTTGTTTATCTCGGAATTCACTGGCGCTGACAGCTCATCGCCAGTCGATGATTTCGCGCTGCTTTTCAACACGGGATTAACAACCACCCCCTCACCCGGAAGCCTCACGACCACAAGTCCGAACGATTTGGTTTTCGGCTATCTGCTGCAAAACTATGAGAACGTGAACTACACCGCCGGTAGCGGTTTTTCGATTGAAATCGGCGGAACGGGATCCGGTGAATTCTGCTGCGAAGTGGCGACAGTCGGGGCGGCCGGCACTTATCCCGTCAACTGGACAGCGAGCGATTCGATTCCGCCGGCTGTTGCAGCAGTAGCGATCCGCGCCCAACTAGCACCAGTAGTGGCCAACATTCTGAATTGCCTGGGCAACAGCGCATCGACCTTTGACACCGGAGTTGTGACCATTGACAGCACGTCGAAATGGATTCAAGTCGGCGTCATTACGCTTGGCGGGGGAAAAGACGCCGGATTACTCACCCTCAACGTTGGATCAGGGGGAGCACTGGGCCATTTCAAGTTGACCAGGGCAGACGCGATCGGCGGAACGCATATCGACTGGATGGTTGATTCAGATTTCAACACGCCAACTGAGGACATGCCGAGCTGTATTGTCCCCAACACATCACCCGCGAACATCTATCAGCTTTCGGGCAATGGAACAGGCCAAATTAAACTCGCTAAGTGCTTGGCCATCGGTGAAGTCGGAATATGGGCCAAAGCCGCATCGACGGACACGACGTTGCAAGTCACTGGATGTTTCTCGGTGAAGAAGCTTCGCCGGATGCGTTGACCGTCACTTCGCCAGCATCCGCACGGCCGCCAGATTAGGTTTATTGAATTCATCATCCTGCGATTGCCAGTGGTTCAGCATTCCATTGCCGACAGCCTGCGCAAGAATCAGCAGGACCAGCCCGACAATCCACACCCGCAAGATAAGCCGATCTCTTTCCATTACAGCGATACAGGCTATCGTGGAAACATGATCGCGCCCATTGCTCCCGCCGTTCTAATCTGTCTTGGCGAAGTCGGAACGATGCACGTCTGGTTCGCGTCCGAAGGCAATCCCAATGGCGTCGATATCACCGCCGATGCTGGCGAGTTTCTATGCTTGCCAGGTGATGCATGCGGTTGCGACGGTAGCAGTTGGTGGGACTTGCTGGGCAGCATCGACGATGGGCAATGGGTTTGGAACGGCGATGGGAAGCCGACCGGTTGTGATGGTAAGCGGGTGACGCAGATCATCGCTTATATCTGATCGGCGCAATAAAAAAGTCGGCAGGGTGTCTTGGTAGCGAAGTATCTGCTTCGCAAAAACCTGCCGACGCTTGAACTATCGGCTATTCGAACTCTGCGCAATAAAAATGGTCGGCGGGTCGCGAAGTAGGGGAGACTTCGCCGAGGGTCATTGAGGGGGACACCGCCGACCTGTGCGGATCGTAACTTTCGGACTGTCTCACGCAAGAAAAATTTGGACGCGCGACAGCTTCAAGGGTGCCCATCTTTTCAAGTAAATAGGTGAATCCCCTACATCCCGAGCTCGCGGCGTTTCGTACATTCTCGAAGTGGCCGCCAAACCGAAAAAGAAAAAGGCTGTGCGAAAGCCGAAACGCAAACGGGCGCGGCCCGCTTCACAGCGTATTGATCCACGAATGTTCGATAGCTCTTGCCCGGATTCGCCGTTGTTTGGTTCCCGGCTGGGGCTGGCCCCCTAGTAGACGCCGAGTAAGGGGTCGTCAGGGCTTGTCGGGGCGGTTATCCGCTTCAGGTGAACTTGCCCGACCACCCCTTAATTCTGGCGCAGTAAAAAAGTCGGCGCTGAAGTGGGCTAGACTTCACTTACGGGTTGCGGGACCACGCCGACAAGCCGCATGCTATCCATCACTAAATCTGCCGGCAAAGAATTGTTCGATTTGCACCAATCGAATCCCTTCAATCCCGCTGCCGCCTGCGTCGCTTCCGCCTAACCTGATTCGATGAACGCCAGAAGTTTGAACGACGTGCAGCGGTCTAAAATGCTGGCCGGCTTGCTCGATTCCCGGAACTATCTCGACATGCTGCTCAAGCGAATGGCCGCTGTTGGCTGGGACCAGGACGACCCGGTGCTCCACTCCATTGTTGCGGCTAGGGCAAGGCAAGAAGCCTAAGAAGAAAAGATCGTCTCGTGACTTACAGGGCCAAAAGCTTTTCTGAACGGTTGCTCAACCGCCTCGGTTTTCGACGCGGTCGCGCGAGTGTGTCCGGTGCGAGTGTTAACCAGAATGCAGGAGCGAAGATGAATGATGAACGGGCATTTCGTGCGTTCGACTGGCTGGCGGATGCGCCGATGTTCATTGATGCCCAGCAGGTTGGACGATTTCATGACGCCGTAATCGTGCCCGTGGAGCGAATCGTCTCGACGACGACCCAATCGGGAGAACAAGTCACTAAGAAGGACGGCGGCGAACTCGCCGTGAAAGTGTCCGCTGGAATCCCCTTTTTTGAATGGTTGAAGGGGGAGGCCGGCGGCAAGATTTCGGACGAACTGGCAAAGGCGTTGTCGCAGAATACCTCCATCACATCGACGAGAATCGATTCGGCACAACGGCAACTGCTTCAGCTTGCGTCGCACTACCAGGTCAAGGTCCCGAATCGCTGGTTCTATGTGACTGATCCTGGGGAGACGAGTTGGCGCGATCCAAAAACCATCGTCGCCACTCCACGCGCGTTGGCTTTTCTCGACTTGCCCGGCGAAGCCGAGGCTACAGCGCGGGGTCTGCCGGCGCTAAAGCTCATCCCAACCGCCGCGGAGTTCGCGAATGGCAAGATAGTCCAGATCTACCAAGGACTTCACGCGAAGAACGGCGAGCGACCGCCTCGATACCCCGAGAAAGCAGAGGACGGATCGACACTTCCAGCGGCCAGAAAGAAATATTGGAGTTGGTTCGACAGCAATTTCAGCGCGGTCGCTGCGATGGTCGCGATCGAAGACGCCGCTGTCGAGAACGGCAGAATACGGTGGATCGATTATCGGCTACCCCTTACTGCCGATGGAGACACGCTTCACCTGCACCTCGTTGGGAGCGCCGAATTCGATACAGGCGTATTTGCATACAACTTCGTGAAGCGCGGCTACAAGCACGGCCTTCGATTGGTCGGAACGATGAAGTCCGAGCCAGACATGAACGTGCTGGCGGTCTATGAAAAGTGATTCATCCCAATGAAACCAGTTGAAGTTCGAAGCCAGCTCGTTGATGCACTTCAGATCGACCTTGTGGGTCCGAGCGGCGGTGTAGGCACGGCCAACGAAATACTCGCGCAGGCTCCATCCCGATGGTATCTCACAGGGTTTCTTGTACCGCAGGACGCCGACGCGGAGCAGCGCGCCGATGAGGATTCCGCTGAGGAAGTCGCGGAGGTCAGCGACGCGAGCGGCTTGGACGACTCGGCGCCCCCAGAACCCGCCGCTGCCAAAAAGAAGTACCTGCCTTCATCCATCGGTCTCAGCTTTCTGATCGCCAAAGGCTGCAAGACGCTGGAAGTTAACGTGAGCTGGGGGGATTACCGCGTCGTCGAGAAGGAGCGGGACGGGAAGACGCTACGAGATTGGCAGCGCTCGCCCCGCAGCGAGGTCGTCGCGATCGATCTTCCCGACGAGACGCACCAAGTCACTGAGATCGATGTGCCGAACAGCGCCGGCCTGAAGGTGGCCTACATCGTTCGGCTCATACGCTTCGACACCAAAGGGCTCATTCCCGACGGCAGCCGATCGGTTTCGGTCTTCGTAGTGAACCGGCGGCGTCCCGATCCGGATGAGACGCGCGATCAGGCGTTCGTGTTTCAAGTTGTGCTGGAAGTGAAGGCGGACGTGCCACTGGTGCCTCGGCCGAACCTTCGCGATTTGGACGACTACGACGAGCGAGTGGCAGACCTTCAGTATCGCGATGCGTTCGAGTATGCGGTCGGCCACGCGGTTTCGGCGGAAGCGGTGTTGGAAGCCGATCGGTCGTGCCGCCTCGCGCGGACGTGCTGGCTGCCGCGCGCGGAAGTGGAGCGCGTGGCGCCCTCGGACATTCCCGGCGTCGAGCTGGAGATGGACGCTTTGGCCGGGCTGGCCGACGGTCAGCATGCGGCCGCAAAGCTGGGGGCCCTCGTCAGCGGTTACGAAAAATGGATCGAGGACCAGCGCCAGAAGTTGCCCAAGCTTTCGCAGGCACGAAGCGAGGTGGCGGTCGATTTACTCGACAAGGCGGAGTACGCGGCGAAGCGGATCGGGCGCGGAATCGAGCTGCTCGCCGATGCGCAGTGCCTGGAGGCGTTCAGGATTGCCAATCGCACGATGGCCGAAGCGGCACGACGCCGCATGGGCATCATTCAGGGCAAAGACCCCGCAACGATCACGCCCAAGTGGCGCCCGTTCCAGCTCGCGTTCATCCTCATGAACCTCAAAGGCATTGCCGAGCCAGGCGCCGATGAGAGACGCACGGTCGATCTGCTGTTCTTCCCGACCGGCGGCGGCAAGACCGAAGCCTATCTGGGCCTCGCGGCGTTCACGCTGGTTCTGCGACGACTCGGCAATCCGGGCATCAAGTCAGCGGGGCTGGCGGTGCTGATGCGGTACACGCTGCGCCTGCTGACGCTGGATCAGCTCGGCCGAGGGGCGACGCTGATTTGTGCGCTGGAACTAGAACGGCAAAAGGACCCCGCCAGACTCGGCGACTGGCCTTTCGAGATCGGTCTCTGGGTCGGCCGCGCGGCCACGCCGAACAAGATGGGGTTCAAGGGAAGCAAGGACCGAGATACGGCTCGCGCCAAGACCATCGCCTTCAAGAACGACGACCGAAAGCCGGCGCCGATCCCGCTGGAAGAGTGCCCTTGGTGCGGCACGAAGTTCAAGCCCACGTCCTTTCAGCTCGTGCCGAATCAGGACTTCCCGACCGACCTGCGCGTGATGTGCGCAAACCGCCATTGTGATTTCAGCCGCGGCCAGGCAATTCCGATTCTGGGCGTCGATGAACCGATCTACCGACGGCTGCCATGCTTCATGATCGCAACGGTGGACAAGTTCGCTGCGATGCCGTGGACGGGCGAGGTTGGAGCGTTCTTCGGGCGGGTGGATCGTTACGACAGCAACGGGTTTTACGGACCTTGCCAGCCCGGGCATGGATCACCACTACCCGACGGTGAGCTATTACCGCCCGACCTAGTGATTCAGGACGAGCTGCATCTGATCTCCGGCCCGCTCGGCACGATGGTCGGGCTGTACGAATCCGCGCTCGACGAACTCTGTACCCGAAAGGTCGAAGGCAAGACCATCCGGCCCAAGATCGTGGCATCGACGGCCACGGTTCGACGCGCCGAACACCAGATTCAAGCGCTGTTCAACCGAAGCAGCGTGGAGGTGTTTCCGCCGCCAGGGCCGGACCGACGCAATTCGTTTTTCGCCGACGTTCACGCGCCGTCCAAGAGCAACGCGCGGCTCTACCTCGGCATTGCTGCCCAGGGACGCAGTCCAAAGCTCATCATGCTGCGATCGTACCTCGCGCTGCTGGCAGCAGCTCAAAAGGCATATATGCGTCATCCGCAGAAGGATGATCCAGCAAACCCGGCAGATGCGTACATGACGCTGCTCGGCTATTTCAATAGCCTCCGAGAGCTCGGTGGATGCAGGCGCGTCATCGAAGATGAAGTCACCAATCGTCTCACGGGCTATGCGCAGCGCAGGCGCGTCGGGGAAACGGATAGCCCGTTCGCCAATCGTAAGATCGACTACGAGGTCATCGAGCTGACTTCACGTGTGAGCACGGACAAGGTGTCCGAGGCAAAACGCCGTCTGACGCTCCCGTTCAATCAGAAGGAACATGTCGATGTTGCCATCGCGACTAACATGATTTCAGTGGGGCTGGACATCGTGCGTCTGGGTCTGATGGTTCTTTTCGGGCAGCCGAAGACGAGCGCGGAATACATTCAGGCCACTAGCCGTGTCGGGCGCGATTGGGAGCGACCTGGGCTTGTGGTCACGCTGCTCAACATTCATAAGCCGCGCGATCGGTCACATTATGAGCGGTTCGCCGCCTACCATAAGTCGTTCTATCGAAGCGTGGAAGCGACCAGTGTCACGCCGTTCTCGCCGAGGGCGTTGGATCGGGGCCTTGCGGGCGTCTTGGTTGCAATCAGCCGCCAGCAGCATACTGTAATGACGCCCCCGCGTGGTGCTGAAGAAATTCTGCGTGAGCGCCCGACCCTCGACAAGTCGCTTCTCTGCCTGGAACAAAGGGCTAGAGAGCATCGATCGAAAACTTTCTCTGCGACCGAAGTTGAGCGACTCGGCCAATCGGCACGCGCGAAAGTCGCCGACCTTCTCGATGAATGGGGGAAAATCGCACTCGACCTTAAAGAAGCTGGCGTCGCGTTGCAATACCAGCGAGAGATCGGCGGAGCGCAACGCCTCCTATACGAGTTTCTCGATCCTGAACTAAAAAAGCTCCATTCGCGTCACATGAAGTTCAGGGCCAACCGATCTATGCGTGATGTCGAGCCGAGCGTGAACCTCTGGCTTAGAACGATGGATGGTGTGGATGTGGCGGAGGACGAGGAATGAGCCAGAAGCCCGCAGCGCGGCCACATGGTCAGATTCGCCAAAGCCAGATGATTACAACGTTCGGCCCCGGCGCGATGCTGGACCTGCCGAATCATTCGGTTTTAGTTGGCGGCTTGGAGTATTGGTCACCCGGAGGTGAAGAGATTCAAGAGCCGCGGCTGGTAGCTAAACTTAAGACGCTGCTGAACGTCCATGATTTGAAGCTGAAATCGCCACCGCCTGATCAGGAGGACCCGACATCGCCAAAGACGGGCATCTCGGCTTGGCAGTTCCCTGAGTGGTTCATCACCCAGGACGTGCAAGGCGGAGGCCCGTCACACATTAGATCGCGTTTTCTCGTTCACCGTAAAGCATTAATCAAAAGCCGATTTGTCGATTCGGACAAGGTCCGACGCTCGGTTGTGCCCGTTCGTTTCGTGCGCGCTTGTCGGGCAGGCCACATCAGTGATATCGACTGGTACAGCTTTGTTCACGCCGGCAAGACCGATTGTCGGCGCCAACTGAGCATGGAGGAACGCGGCACTAGCGCCGATCTTTCTGAGGTCTGGGTAAGCTGCGAGTGCGGGGTTGCTCGGCCGATGAGCGACGCAGCGGCGGTCGGCGCGCTGGGGATGTGCAATGGCGCGCGGCCATGGCTTGGACCGTATGCTCAAGAAGCTTGCACCGAATCAAATGGAAAGTTGGTAGCTAGCAAGCTTCTCATTCGCACGGCAAGCAACGCATATTTTCCGCAGCTTCTCAGCGTGATCTCTCTGCCGGATCGGGATGAGGTGGTCTCGAAAGCCGTCGATCGCGTTTGGCAGAACTTCCTGGAATACGTCGACAAATTGGAGGAATTGAAGGCCGAGCGATCAAAGAAACCACCAGTCAAAGCAGCCCTTGATGGCCTTACAGATAAAGAGGTTTTGAATGAGATCAAAGCACGTCGTAGAGGCGCAAGCATTGAATTGAAGTCGGTGAAGCAAGCTGAGCTCGAGACGTTGATGGCGAGCAAGGAGGAGATCGGCGACGACCGACCGGGCGGCGATTTCTTCGCGCGTGCCTT
>JACZCU010238529.1_pt1 | contig 14593 bp, 13 predicted proteins | sample 8641851 | NCBI WGS metagenome assembly JACZCU01 (sample SAMN15324605, study PRJNA640507) | soil metagenome | isolation source: monocropping sugarcane control | place: China: Luxin town, Laibin City, Guangxi Province | collected 2019-07-25 | depth 10cm m | reverse complement strand
GGTCGTGTTGTTTCGGCGGGCTGGGAGCCCGTCGCTCCACCTGGTGCAATCACCGGCGATACACTCCGCGCGCTATGTCGTTTTCTCCTTCGTTCTCGCGCGATGCCGCGTCCTTTCGTCCTTCCGCCATTCGCGCCTTCGCGAAACTCATCAACGATCCCAACATCATCTCCTTCGCCGGCGGCGTCCCGAATCCCGATACGTTTCCCGCCGATGCCCTCGCATCGATCGCGGAAAAAGTGATTCGCGAAAAGCGCGCGATCTCGTTGCAGTACGGACCGACGCGCGGACTGCCGCGCTTGTGTGACTCGATCGCGAAGATCGGTCGCGAACGAAAAATCGAATGCAGCGCGGACGATGTGCTCGTCACCACCGGCTCGCAGCAGGCGCTCGATCTCATCGCGCACACGCTGCTCGATCCCGGCGATGTCGTTGCGGTGGAACTGCCGACGTACATCGGCGGCTCCGCATCGTTCTTCGCGCGCAGCGCGGAGCTCGCGGGCGTGCAGCAGGACGACGATGGAATCGTGCCGGAGTCGCTGCGCGAGCTCGCATCGAAGCGCCGCATCAAATTGCTCTACACGATTCCGAATTTTCAAAACCCATCGGGACGATTGATGACGCAGTCGCGCCGCGACGAAGTGTTGCGCATCGCGAACGAGCACGACTTCGTGATCATCGAAGACGATCCGTACGGCGAGTTGCTGTACGTCGACAACGCCGATACGACGCCGATGAAATCGCGCGACACGGAAGGCCGCGTGATCTACCTCGGATCGTTCTCCAAGGTGCTCGCACCCGGACTGCGCTGCGGCTGGATCATCGCGTCGAAAGAAATTCTCGAACGACTCGAGATCGCGAAGCAGGCCGCGGACTTGTGCTCCGGTACGCTCGATCAATCGATCGTCGACGAGTTCGTCGCCAGCGGTGCGCTCGCTCCGCAGATCGAGCGCGTGCGCGCGTTCTATCGCGGCAAACGCGGCACACTCATTCACGCGCTCGAAAAACACTTCGCGGGCAAAGCGAAGTGGACGTCCGCCGATGGCGGTCTCTTCACATTCATGACGCTCGATGCCGACATCGACACCGCGGCGCTCGTATCAAAAGCCGTCGCGAACGGCGTCGCGTACATCCCCGGCGGTCCGTTCTTCGTCGACGGCAGCGGACGCAACACGATGCGGCTGACGTTCGCGAAGGAAAGCGATGATCGGATTGTTGAAGGGGTGGCGCGACTGGGGTCGATCGTCTGAACGATGAGCGATGAGAGATGAGCGATGAGCGATGAACAGTTTTGCGAGAGCCACACTTCGTTGCATGACGCCCACACGACGGCCGTGACGCTCGCAACGCGGTTCATCGCTCATCGCTCATCTCTCATCGCTCGCCTCACCAACCCCTCGCGTCGTTTAAACTGACGCCCAACATCTCTCGGAGGAACCCCCTTGGACAGTCATCGTGGCGGCTGGATCGAAATCATCGCCGGAGGCATGTTCTCCGGTAAATCGGAAGAATTGATTCGGCGGTTGCGGCGCGCGGTCATTGCGCGCCAGCGTGTGCAGGTGTTCAAACCGATCCTCGACGATCGCTTCGCGACGGACGAGGTCGTGTCGCGCGACGAGCGTCGCCTGAAAGCGATGGCGGTCGGCACCAGCGCGGAGTTGCTCGCGCGCGTCGAGATCGGCGTGCAGGTCGTCGGCATCGACGAAGTGCAGTTCTTCGATCAGGGCGTCGTCGAAGTGTGCATGCAGCTCGCGGATGCAGGCATTCGCGTCATCGCCGCGGGGCTCGATCAGGATTACATGCGCCGTCCGTTCGGACCGATGCCCGCGCTGCTTTCCGTCGCGGAAGAAGTGTCGAAGATGCACGCCGTCTGCGTGCGTTGTCGCGGCGCCGCGCATTACTCGCAGCGCGTGTCCGGCGGAAACGCGCAGGTGGAAGTCGGCGACTCGTCGTACGAAGCGCGTTGCCGCGGTTGTTTCGAGCAATATCGCGCGATGCCGGAAGAGACGCCGGCGGTGCAGCTCACGATTCCTCAACCGGTCGCCGGGAACGCGTGAAGTTCCCGCTCCGCGCTCTGCTGCTCCTCGGCGTTCTCGCAAGCGCCGCCTGTCGCGAGGCAGGCGGCGTCGCGCAGGACCCGATCGATCGCGAGGCGGAAGCGCTCTTCACGAATTACCTGCGCATCGACACGACCAATCCTCCCGGCAACGAAACTCCCGCCGCCGTTTTTCTGCGCGATGCGTTGAAGAAAGACGGCATCGATGCACAACTCGTCGGCGTCGATCCCAAACGTCAGGCGGTCTACGCGCGACTCTCCTCCGGTACGAGTGAGAAAGCGCTGCTGCTGCTCAGTCATCTCGACGTCGTGCCGGCGACGAACGCGCGCTGGACGTATCCGCCGTTCAGCGGCGCGCGCGCGGGCGGCTACATCTGGGGCCGCGGCGCGCTCGACATCAAGTCGCTCACCATCGCGCAGATGTATGCCGTGATCGATCTCAAACGCCGGGGCGCGAAACTGCGTCGTGATGTGATTTTTCTCGCGGTGCCGGATGAAGAACGCGGCGGAACGAATGGCGCGAAGATGCTGCTCGACACGCAGCCGCAACTCTTCGACAACGTCGGCTTCGTGCTGAACGAAGGCGGCACGAACGAGACCGCGGTGGACAAGGTGATCTTCTGGGGCATCGAAGTGCAGCAGAAGAATCCGCTGTGGCTGCGACTCGTGAGCGAAGGCACCGGCGGTCATGGTGCGTCGCCGCCGGAGAATGGCGGCGCGCCGAGCAAACTCGTGCGCGCGCTTGCGGCCGTCGATCAGATTCCGACACCGTATCGTCTCGATCCATCCGTTGCGCGCACGTCGGAGATTCTCGCGAAGACGCGCACCGATGGTCGCGCGGCGCTGTTTCGCAAATTTCGCGAGCCGCTCGATGAGCATGCGATCAAAGCGTTGCCGGAGGGATATCGCACGCTGTTGAAAGACACGATTGCGATTACGCATCTCGATGCAGGTGATGCCGTGAACATCATGCCCGCGCGTGCGATCGCCGATCTCGACATTCGCCTCCTGCCCGCCACGAAAGCCGACGAGATGATCGCCACGATCACGAAAGCCGTCGGCGACAACGCGAAAGTCGAAGTGTTGTTGCAGAGCGAGCCATCGCCGGATAGTCCCGCGAGCGGCGAGTTGTACACGACGCTCGTGCGAGCGATGCGCGAGAGCTCGCCGGGATCCACGGTCGGACCTTTCGTCACCGGCGGCACGAACGACAACCGGTTCTTTCGCCGCCGCGGCGTGATCGCGTACGGCATCGCGCCGTTCAAGGTGAACTACTACGATGCGGATGGCGTACACGGTGCCGACGAGCGCATTCGCGCGCGCTTCTTTACCGAAGGTGTGCGGCTCACGCGAAGGATCGTGCGAGACTTCTGCGCGCAGTGATTCGCCGTCATCGATTCGCGCTCGCGTTCCTGGCCGTGCTCGCGGCGATTCTCTTCATCGCGCCGCTCGCGAAACGCGAAGTCTTTCAGCTTCGCGATCACTTCGATTACTTCCAGCCGCTGCGCTGGTTCACCGCGCACGAATTGAGCGAAGGGCGCCTGCCGCTCTGGAATCCGTACAACGCATCGGGTGAGCCGTGGTTCGCGAATCCGCAGACCGGCGTCTTCTATCCGCCCGCGTGGCTGTTCCTCGTGCTGCCGTTCGAAACGGCGTACATGCTTTACCTGCTCGCGCATCTCACGCTCCTCGGATGGAGCGCGTATCTCCTCTTCGCGCGCAGCAACTCCACCGGCGCGGCGATGGTTGGCGCGGCCGCGATTTTGTTCAGCGGCCCGATGCTCTCGCTCGTGGACGTCTCGAACAACCTCGCGTCGCTCGCGTGGCTGCCGCTCGCGTTGTGGTGCGCGGCGGAAGGCACGTGGAAGCGGGGAGGCGTCGTGCTCGCGCTAACGTTTCTCGCGGGCGAGCCCTTCATCGCCGGACTCGCGGCGCTGCTCTACGTGCTCGTGCGACGTAATCGCGATGTCATCGGCACCGCGCTCGTCGCACTCGGACTCTCCGCATTTCAGTTGCTGCCGTTTCTCGAATGGGTGCGCGGCAGCGATCGCACGCGCGGGATGGACGCGTCGATCATCCTTCGCGACTCGATGCCGTTGCGCGACTGGCTGCGCGTGGTCGTGCCGCCCGCGTTGTTCGACGGAGAGTCGACGCAGTACTTCATTCTGAAACTGTACGGCGGCGTGATCGTGGCGCTGCTCGCGCTGCTCGCGCTCACGCTCGTGCGCAAACGGCGGGACGTGATCGCGTGGGTCGCGTTGCTCGTCGTCGCAATCCTCGTTTCGATCGGACCTTCGCTTCTCGTTTCGCTGCCGCTGACGTTGTTTCGTTATCCCGCGCGTCTCGTACCGATCGGCGCGCTCGCGATTGCCGCGCTCGCTGCCGCGGGATGGGATCGATTGCGCAGCGCGATGCGCATCGACAAGCGCTGGCTCGATCTGCTCCTCATCGCGCTCGTCGTCGCCGATCTTCTGCCGCATGCGATGACGTTGTTCAGCACGCGGCGCTGGCATCGCGACGTCGTGCCGTACGCCGAATCGATCGGAGCGCGGCACAAGTTTCTGCGCATCGGCATCGATGCACGATCGCGACTCGAAGCGATCAGCGGATATCTCAATCTCTACGATCATCGCTACGACGTCGACACCGCGGCGCCGCTCGTGAATCGCGCGTATCTCGACAATCTCATTCGCCTGCAGCGCGTCCCTTCGCGCTCGCGACTCGATGCGGCTGCCGTCGGCTACGTCATCTCACCGCGCGATCTTCCTCCGCCGCTCACGCGCATCGCGCGGGCATGGGACACGAATGTATTCGCGGTGCCGCGAGCGCGTGCGATGTGTGTGGCGATTGCAGGCTCTCGTGTCACTCCTCTCACGTGCGAGCTGACTACGTCACGTGCACGCGTGATCGTCGATGCGGCAGAAGCGTCGCTGGTGACGATCGCGCAACAGGATGCACCGGGATGGTCGGTGACGATCGATGGCCGTCCTGCCGAAAAACAGCGATTTTTCGGGCTTTTTCGGGCAGTTTCAGTTCCCGCGGGACATCACGAGATCCTCTGGACGTATCATCCGCGCTCGTTTTTTTTCGGCGCGATCATGACGCTCGTCACAGGGATCGCGCTGACGTTTCGAGTATTTGTCAAGCGCACGCGATGAGGAAATTTTTTCTTCCGTTCGCGCGAATTGCGAGTAGTAGAATCCCCGTTCTCCAAAGATCCAACACGCTGAGGTCAGACGAAACATGGTAAGCATCGACGATCGCTTGAACGCCATCATCCGGGAGTTGATTGGCAACGGAATCACACTGGAACAGGCAGTTGAAGCGTTCGAGGGGAAGTACATCGTCGCGGCGATGACGGCCAGCAAAGGCAACGTCACGCAGGCCTCGCGCAAACTCGGCGTCCACCGCAACACGCTGCACAACAAACTCCGTACGCAGACGATGCTCAACGGCTTCGCCGACTCCGTGCGCCCGGTGCGCCGCCGCGCGATCTCGCACAAGCGAGTTGGTGTGCCCGTGGCGAAATCATCGAAGGCGTCGCGTACGCGGGAGTAGGAGTCGGTAGTCAGTAGTCGGGAGTCGGGAGACCGCCGGCCCGCCACGACGACCGAACGATCACCACTTCCTCGTTCCCGGACCAATCCATCACTCCGCGTATCGTCGACAGGCCGTCGTGTGTTCTTGCGCCGCCGCGAGAGCGAAGCCATCTCCTCGTTCCCCCGACAACCGGCAACCGACTACCGACAACCGAGGTTACACTCCGCCCCCGTGAGCACATCCTCGCTGGGACTCCCGCATCGCCCGGAGCTGCATGAAGCGATCATCGCGTTGCTGCGGCAGCGCGGGAATCGCCTCCTCGCCACGAAGGACATCTTCGAGCGTCTCGCCGACGCGGACTTTACGCGCGAAGAAGTCGATCGCGCCGTCGAGGATCTCGAGCGCGAGGGAACGGTCATCGCCGTGCGCGGCAAACGCTACTCGCTGCTCGAGTTCACGCCGTATCACGCGGGCGCGATCCGCGTGTACAACGACGGTCACGGCACCGTGCGCGGCGGCGAAGACGAGCCCGACATCTACATCGATCGCCGCCAACTCAAAGGCGCGATGAACGCCGATCTCGTGATCGTGCGCGTCGACAAACGCAACGCCAAGATTCGCCGCGTTCGCGATCGCGAGTACCTCGATGGCGAAGTGATTCGCATTCTTCGCCGTGCACATCGCACGGTCGTTGGACGCTTTCATCTCGTCGAGCCCGATCCGTACGTCGTGCCGTTCGACATTCGCATCGACACCGACATCCTCATCGAAGGTGAGGACTTCATGGATGCGCGCGACGGCGAGATGGTGAACGTCGAGATCGATCGCTATCCCGATCGCACGACGCACTTCGCCACCGGACGCATTGTCGAGGTACTCGGGTTCATCGGCGATCCCGGCGTCGACATCGAGGTCGTCGTCCGAAAGCATCACATCCCGCACAACTTCCCTCCGGAAGTGTTGCGAGAAGCAGAATCGATCCCGATCGAAGTTCCCGAAGAAGAGATCGCGAAGCGTGTCGATCTGCGTAATCGCAACATCGTCACGATCGATGGCGAGACGGCGAAGGATTTCGACGACGCGGTCGAAGTGCAGCGTCTCGACAACGGCAACTATCTCCTCGGCGTCCACATCGCCGACGTCGCGCACTACGTCACCGAGAACAGCGAGCTCGACGTCGAAGCATTCGAGCGTGGCACGTCGGTTTACTTTCCGGGCCGCGCGATTCCGATGCTGCCCGAGGTCTTGTCGAACGGGATTTGCTCACTCAACCCGAAAGTCGAACGACTCACATTCTCGTGCGAGATCGAGATCGATCCGCGCGGCCGCTTCGTCGATCACAAGATCTACAAATCGGTCATCCGCACGAAAGAACGGATGACGTACACGAACGTCAACGCGATTCTCGTCGCGAAAGGCGTCGCGCAATCATCAGGCGCGGAGCGCGATGCCGCGGCCGAAGCGAATGGCCCGGCGCTGCTCGATCGCTACGGATATCTGCTCGAAGACTTCGTGCGCATGCACGAGCTCTACGAGGTTCTGCGCACGCGCCGCGAGCAGCGCGGCTCGATCGATTTCGATCTGCCCGAAGCGGAAGTGATGTTAGGCGTGAGCGGCGATATCGAAGCGATTCGCCCGACCGAGCGCAACGTCGCCCATCGTCTCATCGAAGAGTTCATGCTCGCGGCAAATGAAGTCGTGGCGCGCGAGCTCGTCTTCGCGAATCAGCCCGGCCTCTATCGCGTGCACCAGCAGCCTGATCTGCAGAAGCTCGAAGATCTCAAAGAAATCCTCCGCGAATTCAAGCTCAAGCTGCGCGGCGATGTCGAAGATATTCGTCCGGCCGAATTGCAGCGCGTGCTGAAGGAAGTTGCGGGACGTCCTGAAGAGCGCTTTCTCACGAACATCATCCTGCGTTCGATGAAGCGCGCGTTTTACTCCGAGACGAGCACGGGACACTTCGCGCTCGCGTTCGAGCACTACTGCCACTTCACGTCACCGATTCGACGCTATCCTGATCTCATCGTCCATCGACGCTTGTTCGAGTTGATCTCACAAGGCGCGCTCTACGGTGAGCGCCTCGAGCAGATCGAGCGAGCGCATCCGCAGTACGCGTTGCAGTCGAGCGAGCGCGAGCGTCGCGCGGAAGAAGCATCGCGCGAAGTGCTCGAGTGGAAGAAAGTGATCTTCATGCGCGACAAAGTCGGCAACGAGTACGACGGCATCATCACCGGCGTCGCACCGTTCGGCCTGTTCGTCGAGCTCGAGGAGATTTTCGTGCAGGGCATGGTGCCGGTCGCCACGATCGGCGGCGATTTCTGGCACTACTACGACAAGGAACATCGCATGCGCGGCGAGTCCACTCGTCGCGAGCTTCGCCTCGGCGACCACGTCAGGATTCGCGTCGACTCGATCGACGAGGACAAGCATCAGTTGGAGTTTCGTCTGGTGTCGGTGGCAGGGCAGGCGATCAAGGAGAGGGAGCGATGAGGCGAGTGATGAATGATGAGTGATGAATGATGAGCGATGAGCCTCGGGGCAAGTTCGCACGGCCATCGAAATGACCGACCATTCTTGCCGCGCAGCTCATCGCTCATCGTTCATCTCTCATCGCTCGTTCAGGCGACGTCCCCCGAATCGGGCCCTACATTTGCTTTCCGCTAAACTCACTTTATGGACCGCAACGAATCGGCGGCGCGTTTGCGGCAACTTGTCGACCAGCGCGTCGCACTCGAGAACACTCTTCAGAAAGAACCCGGCGAGTTGTCCGACGCGCAGGTGCGCGAGTATGACTCGAAGTACCAGTCCCTCCAGCGCCAGCTCGCGTCGATGTTTCGCGAGACCGGCGACGATCAGCAGCGCGTGACGGTGATGCTCGAGATGATGCGCATTCTCGAGAATCGCCTCGTCTACCTGCAGAACTTCATCGTCGATCCGACTTCCGAAAATCGTTTGCTCGCGCAGCTCGTCACGCGCTTCATCGATGACGTGAGTCGCGAGAAGACGCCCGTGCTCACGACGCTCGAATCGATTTACTTCCGCGCGGTGGCGGCGCTGTACGCCGGCGACGTCGCGAAAGCGCGCGAGGGATTCAGCGCGGCGTGTGCGTCGGAGGAGAGCGACGAGGCAAACGACATCAAGTACAAGTCGTACGTCATCCTCGGTCATCTCTCGCACGACGAGGCCGATTACGCGAAGGCGAAGGAACTGCACGAGCAGTCACTGCGCTACTCCGCGAACGACAACGTCACCGCGCAGGCGCTCGCGCTCAAAGCGTTGAACTCATACGCGCTGCACGATTTCGATGACGCGCTGCATTTGTTCGCCGAGTCGCTGACGCTGTTCGATGAGAACAAGCCGTTCTTCAATTCCTACTTCTATCGCAACGCGCTTCTGTTCTGCGGCGCGATTCATTTCGATCGGCGCCAGTATCCCGAGGCCGAGACCTTCTATTCGCGTGTGGCGGGAAGTGTCGATCAAACCTCGTTCGACTATTTCGACGCGCTCTCGCATCTCGGCCGCATCTACTACTCGCAACAGAAGTACGATGACGCCGTGAAGTCTTTCGACAAGGCCGTGCAGACGCATCGATTCAGCGAGAACGAATACGTCGTCGACACCTGGTTCTGGATCGCGCGTTGTCATCTGCGACGCAACGATTCGAGCGAGGCTCGCAAGTACCTCGAGAAGATCGCCGCGAGCGATGTTCGCTACGAGAAGAAGCCGCAGGCCGTGGAGCTCCTGCAACGCATCGCATGACGCTCGACGAATTCGAATCGCAAGTCATGGCCGGTCTGTTGGCCGGCGATGATCCGACGCTCGAGCAACTGCGCGCGCAGTACGCCGCGGCAAACGTGCGCGATCGCGAGATCACCGCGACCGGCTTCGTCACGCGCTTCGACGTGCCGTCGTCCGTGCCTGCGATCGCGCGAAAGCTCTTGCACCTCGATGATTTGCAGGTGCAACTCGCCGGCGCTGACACGCCCGCGGATACTTCCGTGCACGTGCACAATGGCCGCCTGCGCTCACTCGAATGCTTCGTCTACGATGGCACGTTCCCGAGCGAGCCCGAGATTCAGGCGGCTTGGTACTACGGCACGGAGCGCTATCCCGGCATCACGAATGAGTTGATGGCGGAGCGCGATCTGGAAGAGTTGCTCGAAGACGAGGACTAGGGGATCGGAAGTTTGTCCATCATCTCCGACGTGATGATGAACTCTCCGGGTTGCGGATCCGGAATCGCAACGATGTACGTGGACGCGAGGCTTCTGCGAAACCGTCGCATTCGCAGCGAGATCGGCGTGCTCGCGTTCCGCCACACCTCGACATTTCGCCGTTTCGCAGTCTTGTAAAGTGGAAACTTCGCGGTGATGTCGTAACTAGTGCCGACCGGCACCCACTCGAACTCGTAGCGGCCGTTCGAGTCCGTCACTGCCGTGCGCACGAACAGCATTCCCGGCTGCGACAACGTGAGCGTCACACCCGGCAATGGTCCGTTTCGATCGGAAACAATTCCGGCGATGCTGCCGTGGTCATCAGCGAAAACGCTCGCCGCGCAAAAAAGAGTGATGCACGCGATCAGCCATCGCATGCGTCGATGCTAGCTCGCGTGAAAAACGCCGGCGGGATCGAAGTTGAAACGACTCGCGTCGTTACTGCGCGCGTTTCGTCGCCTTGCGCAATGCCTCTTCCAGCGCTTCCATCGGTGTCATATCAATCGATGCTTTTCGGCGGCGCTTCAGCGCGAGCGGAAGGATCGTCCATGCGTCGCGGCCGTCGAGCGGCGCGATCGGAAGAAGGTTCAGTGCCGCAATTGTCAGCGATGGTGCGGCAAGCACCCATAGCGCCGCGTTCAGTGCGCCCATGCTCGGGATGAAATCCGTCTTCAGGACGATCATGCAGGGCAAGGCGACGAGCGCCTGCGCGATCACGCCTCCCCACGCGATCAGCGCCCGATCCCACGGTGAGCGCGCCTGCTCATAGCGACATTCGCCGTGAAACGGATAAATCTCGATGGAGAACACGCGATGCCGGCGCCGGGTGGCCACGATGTGATGTCCGAGTTCGTGAATGACGAGCATCGCGACATAGCCCGCAACCAGCGCGCTGATGACCGCCAGCTCGCGCCAGCCAGCGATCATCGCCACGATCGCGAGCAACGGAACGGTCCAGTGCACGCGGATCGGAACGCCGCGCGGCGTTCGCGCGATCTCGAACATGCGCGAGACCCACGACAAATTCACGCGCCGAGTTTAGCGTGCTCTACTTTTCGTTGCCCTTCCAAACCACCACGTCGTCGTAGATGTTGTAGAGCGACGTCACCCAGATCTCCGGTGCGTCCGCGCCCTTCTTCCACTCCACTTCAAATGGCTGGTTCGTTTTGCCGAGCACGCGATCGTTGCCCATCACGCGCGCGTCCACCGGCTTGCCGGTGACGGAATCCTTCGCGGTGATCGTGATCGTGTTTTTGCCGCGCTGCAGCGTCTTCGGCGACATCTCGAGCACCATCGATGATTCGGCGATCGGCAGGTCGTACGATTCGGTGCGATAGCCATCGGCGGTGATGGTGATGACCGGCGGGACGACGTCGTAGTGACCGTCGGCGCGTTTCACTTTCTTGAACGCGAGTTTGTATCGCTGTGCGTAGCCGGTGAGCGGCTTCCCGTCGATCGTGTCCGTCGGGAAGAAGCGATTCGAATCGACGGTCACGTGAGCCATGACCGGAATGTGGGTTTCGCTGTCGATCGTGTAGAACGTAACTTTGCCGTCGAAGCTCGCCGGCAAGACCTCGGGCTGCATCCAGTGCTCGAGCGTGCGCTCGGGCTGTCCCGCGCGTGCTTCCGCGCCGCACTTCTGCGCTTCGGGATGCGTGACGCGCGTGCGATCGTCCTGCCCGAGGAAAAAGACCACGGAGAAATAGGTACAGCGTTCGCGATCGACCGGATCGTCGAACTTCGAACAACTCGCCGCGAAATCGTCGAACAGAATGTCCTTGCACCACACCCAGTGATTGCCCGGCACCGTCTGGCAATTTGCGATCTTCTCGCACAGCGGATGCATCAGGGTGAGCAGCTCGTCCCAGTGCGCGATGACCCATTCCTGCGGCAGCAACAGGCCGCGCAGTTTTGCGAGCGGTCCGAACTCCGACTGCTTCACCGCGGTACAGATGTCTTTCGCGGCGCACGGCTGCGGCACGAAATCATCGGGAAACGGATGCTTCGGCGCATCGGCAGCGAATGCGAGCGGAGCGAGGACGAGCGAGAGGGCGGCGAGAAGATTTTTCATCGACGATCGATAAGACGCGCGTCAGTGGAAACGCGTTACGACGAACGCGATGTCGTCCTTGAATTCTTCCGTGGCGGAGAATCCGCTGACATCCTCATAAATCGCGTCGTACAACGTCGACAGATCCTTTCCGGCCGCGCGTTCGAGCACCGCGGCGACGCGATCGATCGAGTAAAACTCGCCGCTGCGATTCACGCGATCCGTCAATCCGTCGGTGTAGACGAACAGCGTGTCGCCGGGTGCAACGGGCAGCGAGTGCTGCTCGAAGGCCATGTTCGGCATCGCGCCGAGGAGGTTCGACGGTTGCTCCAGGACAGCCGTGCGACCCGTTTCGCGTGAGTGCAGCAGAAACGGCGGATGCGCCGCATTCGAGTAGATGACGTTGCGCTCTTCCATGCGAAACAGCGCCGCCGTTGCGAATTGCGACGGCAGGCTGACGCTGAAGAGAAAGTCATTCAGGCGCGACATGAACTCCGCGAGTGAGCCATCGCTCGCGGCTTCGGTGTGGATGTAGCTTTTCAGCAGCGACACGAGAATCGCGGCGGGCAATCCGTGTCCCGAAACATCCGCGACGAAGAGATACGTGCGATCGTCCTGCGCGAAGTAATCGTAGAAATCGCCGGAGAGCGTTTCGCTCGGAATGTACGCGGAGCGAATCTCGATGCGCGGCGATGCGAATGCACCCTGCGGCACGAGCGCTTCCTGCACGCGACGCGCGATCTGCAGGTCGCGCGTCATCTGCTGATTCATGCGGCGCAACTGATCCTGATACGCCTTCACGCGCAGGAGCGCGCGCAATCGCGCGACGACCACTTCGATGTCCGAGCCTTTTGTCACGAAATCATCCGCGCCGGCGCCGAGTCCTTCGACGACGTTGTTCGCCGAGTCGGCGCCGGTGAGCATCAGCACCGGGATCGTGTGCAGTTCGGGATCGGATTTGATGCGGCGCGCGACTTCGAAGCCGTCCATGACGGGCATGCGGTAGTCGACGATGATCGCGTCGGCGAGTTGCTGACGCGCGAGCGCAATTCCCTCTTCACCCGACTGCGCGGGCGCAACGTCGTAGCCGCGACGCTCGAGGAAGCGCCGGGTCACCTGCAAGTCATTCGCGTTGTCGTCAATGATGACGATGCGTTGCCGCTTCTCCATAGTCCGGACGGTTTTGCGCGGGCGATTATGCAGGGGATCTGCCACTGTCGTATCTTGCGCGCCGCATGAAACTGATCGTCGGTCTCGGTAATCCCGGAACGGAGTACGAGCGCACGCGGCACAACGTCGGCTGGATGGTGCTGGATGCGTTCGCGAAGAAGTTCCGCATCGAGCTGAACAAGCACGAGAAGAGTGCGACGACCGGCACCGGGCGCGTGGCGGGCGGCAGTGTGATGCTCGCCAAACCGCTGACGTACATGAACCTTTCGGGCGACGCGGTGCGTCTGCTGATGAACGCGTATCTCGATTCACCGCAGGATCTCATCGTCGTCTACGACGATATCGATCTCCCTCTGGGCAAGCTGCGCATCCGCCAGAACGGGTCCGCCGGAACGCACAACGGCATGCGCTCGATCATCAGCGAAATCCGTACGGAAAATTTTCCACGACTCCGCGTCGGCATCGGCGGCCCCGGCGACGCAAAGCTGCGCGATCACGTGCTCGATGAATTCAACGGGGACGAGCAGCCGGTGGTGGATCGTGCGATCGAGCGCAGCGTCGACGCGCTGGTGCTGTTTTGCCGAGGGGATCTGAAGAGGGCGATGAATAGCTTCAATCGGGAGGAACCGGCGGCGGACAAGTGAACGTGTCTCGGTGATCCGAGTGATGAATGATGAGCGATGAGCGATGAACCGCGTCGCGAGATGCTCCTTCGGTTCATGACGTCATGTTGACGGACGTGAGTCTCGCGATGCCTGTCATCGTTCATCGCTCATCACTCATCTCTCATCTCTCATCACTGATCTCGCCCCCGCGACGATCCTGCCTCGCACACCCCACGTGCTACCCTCGATCAATGATCTTTTCCCTCGGTGAGCTCCGCGCGGCCGGGTATCGCGTGCGTTCCGTCAAGGACGAGATGCGCGCGAATTTGCTGGCTCGGATTGCGCGCGGCGAAAACACGTTTCCCGGCATCCACGGCTACGAGCGCACGGTCATTCCGGCAATTCACAACGCGGTTTTGTCGAAGCACGACATCATTCTTCTGGGACTGCGCGGTCAGGCGAAGACGCGCATCCTTCGCTCGCTCACGAATCTTCTCGACGAGACCGTGCCGGTCATCGACGGCTGCGAGATCAACGACTCGCCGTTCGAGCCGACGTGCAAGCGCTGCCGCAGACTCGCGGCGGAACAAGGCGACAACTTGCGCATCGCGTGGATGCCGCGCGAAGAGCGCTATCGCGAGAAACTCGCAACGCCCGACGTCACGGTCGCGGATCTCGTCGGCGACATCGATCCGATCAAGGCCGCGAATCAGCGGCTCACGTACGCGGACGAGGAAGTCATCCACTACGGCATCATCCCGCGCACGAATCGCGGCATCTTCGCGATCAACGAACTGCCCGATCTCGCGCCGCGCATTCAGGTCGCGCTGCTGAACATTCTCGAAGAGCGCGATCTGCAGATTCGCGGATTTCCGGTGCGCATTCCGATGGACATCGTGCTCGTGTTCAGCGCGAATCCGGAGGACTACACGAGCCGCGGCAACATCATCACGCCGCT
>JACZCU010145092.1_pt1 | contig 14627 bp, 8 predicted proteins | sample 8641851 | NCBI WGS metagenome assembly JACZCU01 (sample SAMN15324605, study PRJNA640507) | soil metagenome | isolation source: monocropping sugarcane control | place: China: Luxin town, Laibin City, Guangxi Province | collected 2019-07-25 | depth 10cm m | reverse complement strand
TCCCTCATTACCTCATGCCGTCTCCCCCGGAGACCGAGCCCCCGGAGAGGGTGTGGCCCCTACGGAATGTGGGGCGAGAGTTGTTTTGCAGGTAGATTAGCCGTAATTGGATGAGCTTATGCTTCTTTGGGTGGGTTCAGGATTTTCAGCGTTTCGGCACGTACCTGTTCTAGTTTGACGCCCAGGCTTGTGAGCACGCCAGCGGCAATACCTTCGCCTTCGCGTACCAGGCCCAGCAGAATGTGCTCTGTACCGACGCGATCATGACCCAGGCTGCGGGCTTCATCGATGCTCAGTTCGATGACTTTCTTGGCGCGCGGGGTGAGGCCGATCTCGCCAAGGACGATGCGATCACCCCGGCCAATGATAAAGGCAACGGCTTGACGTGCTTTAACCAGTTCTACACCGAGATTTTTCAAGACTTGCGCGCCAACACCTTCATCCGCGCGCACCAGGCCAAGTAAGAGATGTTCAGTGCCGATGTAATTATGCTGGAAGCGCTGGGCCTCTTCCTGTGCCAAGCCAAGGGTTCGCCTGGCTTGATCTGTAAATTTGTCAAATGTTCCTCCTGGCTGCTGAGGGGCTCGTCGGTCCTTTGTAGGGCGTTCACCTGGTTCAACATCTTCTGCCGGCTGGATAATGGATGATGAAGCAGTATCTACATCTTCAGGCGGGGCATCTTCTGCCTCGCCCGGGGATGAATTTTTTTCTCTATTGAGGACGATCACGGTCTGCTTGCGTGCATTCTCCAGGTCAACCCCCAGGCTTGCGAGCACGCCTGCCGCGATACCTTCACCTTCGCGCAACAGACCCAGCAGGAGATGCTCGGTGCCGATGTAATGGTGATGTAAGCGGCGAGCCTCGTCCACCGCAAGTTCGATGACTTTTTTAGCGCGGGGAGTAAGGCCGATCTGGCCCTTGACGATGCGATCACCATGACCAATAATATGTTCAACCGCAGCGCGGGCTTTACTCACTTCTACACCGAGGTTCTTTAAGACTTCAATGGCTACTCCTGAGTTCAGGCGAAGGAGGCCAAGGAGGAGATGCTCGGTACCAATGTAGTTGTGTTGAAAACGCTCAGCTTCTTCCTGGGAGAGATGCAAAACCTGACGCGCACGTTCTGTAAACTTGTCAAATCTATCTCTGGTGTTCACCGGCTTCATTACCTTTCTTATGGGATTTGAGGGTGGAACTGTGTTTACAACACCATCCAGAATAACTACAGGTTTCGTTTATTTTAGCAGTGAGTAGAGTGGTCGTTGTAGTAAATAAGAAGGTAGTTGTGCTAGCTTCAAGATACTACCTGAAACAAGATCCCGGTAGAGTAACATGTTAAGCTTATCACGCGGGTGTATAAGTTAGCAATAGGCTTATCACGCGAGGTGTATAGGTTTGCAATAGTTGTTTTTCAGGCTACTTGACACCCAATGTGCTCAGGTAGGACAATACAGAGTAGAGGTAGGACCTCATTTTCGCAATGATTACTGCTTGCAAGGTATATTGCAGCTTCAAGAGGAAAATAGCAAGCAAAGAGCTATTCAAGCTGTAACTGGATAAGAAACGTAAACGTTTTATATAAAAAGAGTACTCAACAGAAAACTACTATGCAAACATACAATTCAGATACTTCTACACGTACTAAATTGCAAGCATCAAATGGTACAGCGGCCGAACACCTGCCGGTGGAAAAGGCGATTGACGCGCAGGGGGTGGCAAGAGCGGCTGAGCGAGCGCGATTACGCCAGGGCATTATGCACGTGCGCATTCGACATTTTTACTGCACGCTTGAGGAAATGTTCGATCCCTCACTGCATGGACAAAGCTTTGTCGTTGGCACAGGCACAGGACGACCAAATGAGCCGGGAAGGGTGATCGATGTTTCACCGCCTGCACAACGCTTAGGAGTAAGTCCGGGTATGCCGCTGAGGCGGGCACACCGTATAGCTCCCCGTACGCGCTTCCTGCCAGCCTCATATGATCGCTACCAACCGTTTCTACAACGCCTGCGCGAGCGTTACCGAGCCTACTCGCGCATCATTGAATCAATTCCGATAGCTGACACCTTCATTGATCTGCGCGGCTGTGAGCTAGCATTTGACTCGCCAGTTGCCCTGGCCGAACGACTATGCGCAGAGATTGCGGAGATGGGTTTAACGGCGTTGATCGGTATTGCCAACGGCAAGGCTATTGCTGAACTAGCAGCGCTGATGAGCCGCAAAGATGGTCGCCAGGGCGTGCTGTATATACCAACCGGGCGTGAGGCTTCTTTCGTACAGACACTACCGCTTTCAATGCTCTTGCAACTGCGCGCCGCTGGCACAGGCATACCCAGTGCCTTACCTGACCTCGCTGAAGCGGAAGAGAATACGGACGCGCGACCTGGTTCCCGACCTCCAGAAATAGAAGGGAAAAGCGAGCAGGTCGACTCCGTAGCTGTGGCCGAGCTGGTAGCACACCTGAAAGATTTTGGTATTACATCGTTTGCGCAAATTGCGACCTTAACGGAAGAGGGGCTGCGTCGCCGCCTGGGCCGCCTCGGGACGTGGCTTTACCAGGTAGCTTGTGGTGAAGATCCCAGCCTCGTGGTTCCCGATGCTCCCCCCCTGAGTCAAAATGCGCGCGTGCGCTTTACACATGCAGCCGAAGCAGATGAGGCATGCACGGCTATTCGCCAACTGGCGAATTACCTTGGTGAACGCATGAAGGAGCAGCGCCTCAAGGGACAGGTAATCGCGCTGATGCTCTGGCCGCATCGTTTTGTACGCCGCGAAACGCGACGACTAGTGCTCAACGAAGATGGTGAAGAGGCAGGCGTTACCGCTGCCGAGGAGACGATTGGAGGCCAGATGGTGTTGACAAGACATACGGATGAAGCTGATGTGATTGCCCACCACGCTTTGATGCTCTTTGCACATTATCACCGGCCCGCTAATCGTTACTTACAGGTGCAATTGCGTATCGGAGATATTATCACGGTCGCCCAGGTATATTATCCACCTCCTGCGCGTGCCAGGGGGAGAGCAACGCGTAAGCTGTAGGATTGTTACGTACAAACCAGCGCTCAGGGTAAATGAGTTATCCCGAATTTTTGATACTCATATTTGATGGTGATGAAGGCGCTTGCAGAGCGCCTTCATCACCATCAAATATCTCTTGTGTTGATGGACGGCTTCGCCGTCCATCAACACAAGAGATGGGAATTTAGAAGCTGAAGAACGCAAAATAGCCCTTTTTGGCGTGTCAGGCTACAATAAACAAGAGGGCAGAATAATCTTTGTAACGATAGGATATGTTGCATCGTATTTAAGTAAGACAGCAAATCTCCTCTTACTATATATGTATAGGTATTAAGGCTTATATAGGTATATAGGCTATATATGTATAGGTATTAAGGCTTATGTAGGTATATAGGGCTTAACTTAAACTATATTGGAGCATGATATTTTATTTTGTAATTTTGGGCGTATCGGAGGTAATCCATGTCCGAAACGTTAGCTAATAGCAGTGCACTTCAAAATGAGGAAATATCGTCGAAAAGCGATGCGGAGAAAAGCAGACGAACGGATAGCGCGGCACAAGAGACAGATCTGACTGAGGATACATCTATCAAAACTGAAGGTGGTAGTGCTGGCATAAATGCAGACCACGCACAAGAAGGGGACATAGAGCCTGTAGACCAGGCGACTGCCAATGCCGAAGAAGGGATTGCTGGCTCAAATACAGGTAACACGCAAGAAGACGGGACCACTAGCTTACGCGCAGATAGTGCCCAGAAAGATGGGACTACTAGCTTACCCACTAGTAATGCACAGAACAATGGCATTGCTGACCTGCACGCAGATAATACACAGGAAGACGAGATTACTGATCTACTCACTGATAATGCGCGGAAAGACGGGACCACTGACCTACAGGTAGATAGTACACAGAAAAATGGCGCTGCTGACTTATGTGTAGATAATGTGCAGAAGGATGGGACCACTAACCTACAGGCAGATAACGCACAGGAAGACGGCGCTGCTGGCTTAAGCACAGATAACGCACAGGAAGACGACGCTGTTGACCTACATGCAGATAATAAGCAGGTCGGTGACGCGTCTGAACAAGACACGGTTCCCATGGCTGCAACTGACAATGACAATAAAGGGCAGAAAACGCCACCTGTTAGCGCACAACCTCTTGAAGTTCCCTGGTATATTTATCCATTGAGGCGACTGCAACAACAACCGCTCTCTAAAGGGGTTATGAATGGTATACTGGTGCTCTTCATATTATCAATGATAGGTACGCTAGTATCTGGTGTGTTTGCCATCAACTTTGGAGTGAGCGGCTATACCACATATAGCGTTGTACACGACCAGACGTATAATGGGGTACAACATTTACTGAATGTTAAAACAATTTTTACCGGGATCAACGCTCATCCAACGGGTTTTCTTGATGTCAATAAATTACAGCGCGCACAAAGAGAGTTTCTAGCTGCACACCAGAATTTCCAGCAGGTCCAATATACACTTGATCATTCTGGTGCCATTGCCATGGTAAACGAATATCTGCCACAGTATCAATCGCAAATCGTCGCAGTGCGCGCCATCAGTCAAATAGGCATAGATGTTTCCGATATTGGGAGTGATTTGATCAGTACAGCCAGCAAGCTTGCACCTATTTTTCGCGGGCCACTGCTGAATAATACACACGTACCGCTAGTCACGTCGGCGACGCTGGACCTGGTAAGCACAACCATCGACCGTATCCTACCACGCTTATATGACATACAAACACAGAGTAGTAAGTTTTCTCTCAGCTCACTACCAATTAGCGCACACCAGCGTGATCAACTCACACAGCTTATGCTGGCTATACCACAGGCCGAGGCAGACCTGACACAACTACATGGGCTAATGGGTGCGGTTGGCTGGATACTTGGGATAAACGAGCCACGTGCATTTCTTGTTCAGACAATGGACCGGGCTGAAATACGTCCTACAGGAGGATTTACGGGACAATACGGCGAACTCGCTATTAACGGAGGGCGCGTTGCTCCTTTCACGCTGAAAGATATCTCACTAGTTGAGTATACTGATAATAGTCCTACCAGCGGGCTACTGGCGCCACCTCAATACCGTTCATGGTGGCCTTTTGCCAACTGGGGACTGCGTGACTCAAATCTTTCGGCGGACTTCCCTACATCCGCACAAATTGCAATCAATAAATATAAAAGCGAGGTGGGCCACCAGGCTGATGGCGTGATTCTCTTCACCCCATTTTTAATCGAACATGTACTCCAGGTCATCGGGCCAATCCAGGTACCTGGTTACAATGACACAATTACTGCCCAGAACCTCGAGGAGCGGCTGCACTACTACCAGCAGGATAGTACAGGCCTAGCCAAGCAGGTTGTCTACCAGCCAGGAGATACTACGACATCCAGTCGTAAACGTTTTACCTCGCTGCTGGCCCACCTGCTGATGGATCGTGTACGTCATGCTCCACCCGATGAGATTATCGCCATCGCACGTCAGATGCTACATGATTTGAAGACCAAGGATTTGCAGATTTACGTGACGAACCCCCAGATAGAAGGATTGCTCGTTCAGTATGGAGAAGCGGCGCTAATTGACCGCTCGAATACACACGATGGTTTATATGTGGTACAGGCCAATGTAAGCGCAAGCAAAGCATCGCAGTTCGTACGAACAATTATGCATGATACTGTCACCCTGGATGCAAAAGGGGGAGCTAAACATGTGCTGCAACTGCGCTTTGTATATAACCAGCTTGGACCTGTTTACGGCTACGATACCTATCATGATTATGTGCGTGTATACGTACCTGCAACGAGTAAGTACCTGTGGGGTGACGGGTTTGATACGGGTACACCACTATGCGGAGCAACCTACGTTGCCTGTCCTCAACAAGATGTCTATCCGAAGGATGAATTGCTCTGCCCGGCAGGCCAATTCCAACCAGGGGCGCAGGCACCTTCGATAGCAGACGAGGATGGTGGCCGCTGGCATCCACTTGACACAGTGGGACCGCCAACGAATCTTGTCAGCGACGAACCGGGACGTGCGATGTTTGGGGGGTGGGTGATCATTCCTAAAAACTGCACTATGACTGTGACGCTTTCATGGTATGTGCCAGCACAAAGTCCTGGTAAACCCTACAACTTGCTAGTGCAGCGCCAGGCCGGTAGTTTCCCTGAACTGGATCTGACGATTTTACCCAGCCCTGGCAATTGTACAACGCTGAATACAGCAGGCCAACGCTTTGACGGCCTATTGCTGGAGGATGCCAGCTTCGCGGTAAGAACTATGCCAGCGCATGCACAGGATAGTTGTTACTCGCAGCCAGGAGTATAATCATTCTGGTTTCCCTGCATATTTGCAAAAAGCCTAGCCGTGAGGGGCGCAAGGGAGCCGATAGGGAGTGAAGGCGACCGCACGGGAACAGAAAGCGGCCGTGAGGGGACAGGGGAGCCGCACGGGGACAGGCGACCACCCCCCACCAGGGCGACCGCAAGGGTCGCCCCTACTATACACGACGGAGCACGGCAAGCCGCGCCCGTATGGAGTAGGGGGAGCCCTTGCGGCTCCCTTGGCCTCTCTTGCCACTGGTCCGTATCTTTACGCTTTTACAATGAAGGTTAATGAGAAAAGATGAACACAAGTATTGACACTGATATGCCCATACTCGTATACTGCTTTTGCCATGAACTCTTTGTGTTGTTTGTATAAACGGAAAATACCGTGTTTTATGGGAAGATTGTAGAAGAGAAGAATTATGGAACAGCCAGCTCTGTTAACTATTATACGTACCGATACTGCCTTTCGTTTTCGTCTTGATCTTCCCGAAGGCCCAATTCAACCTGCTCAGGAATATGTAACCGAATTTACGACGGAGATGCGCGAACGCCTGCGCCATTTTTTGCAGGCATCGGCGCAGCATATGCAGACCCTGGCCCTGACAGAGATCCGACGCCAGACGATGAAGTTGAGTGTCGTCAACGATTCTTTGCTGGTTTTAGGGCGATTCCTCTTTGATACTATTCTGCCTCTACCTATACAAGAAGCGCTGCGCCAGCTTGATAGCGCCCTGATTTTCAACACCAACACCCCTGAGATCCCCTGGGAACTTTTGTATGAGGGCAGCGCAAAATCCGGTCGTTTCCTTTGCCAGCATACAAGTATGGGCCGTCTGATTGCAAGCAACCACGATAGCGAGATGCATTTACCCATGCCGGACCGGCCTACACGTAAAATGGGACGACGCGAAGCACAGGGGCTATCTGTACTGTTTCTTGTGAATCCGAGCGGAGACCGCCCAGCGGCAGAAGAAGAGATTGCCACACTCTGCACCACACTGCCTGAATCGGTAGCGCGTATTATCCTTTATCGCCAGCAGGCCAACCAGTTAGAGATACGCATGCGCATAAACGCCGATTATCCGCAGGTATTGCACTATGCGGGACCATATCCTACAACTACATCCAGTGGAGAACCTGTGCTGGCACTGGGAGGTAGTTCACGTTTAGATGGGCAGGCGGTTGAGCAATTATTGCAGGCTCTGCCACGGCGACCATTAGTATTTCTCAGCTATCACGATGATGAGCGGCAAGTGCGCAATGGCAGTACAATGCCCGGTCAGCAAGAGCGCGATGAAGTAATGGAGCGAATTGCGGATAGCCTGCTCAGCGCGGGTGCTGCCGCAGTGCTGGCTATGCGCTGGCCTGTTAATACGCTGCGTACGCGCGAATTCGCGGTACTCTTTTATCAAGAGCTAGCCGATGGAGTATCTTTAGGTGAAGCCATGCGCAGGGCACGCGCGATCATGGCCCAGAATCGCCCGGAAGATTTGTCCTGGATGACCTATATACTCTACGGAGATCCCAACCAGCGCCTGGTGACAATTTCGGCTTCCAGTAAAGAGCGCAACAATGAACCCCGCTTCGATGCCTTTGATGATAGCCACATGATCTCTCCAATTATTTCTTCTTCCAATGCGCTTGAGCGGCGCTTTTTACAGGAAGTGTTGGGGCTGGCCCTGGCCGAGGCCCGGCGCATGCACAAAGACTACCTGGGGACGCCACATCTTTTTATTGCATTGACCAAGTTGGACGGTGGTTGTACACAGGACGCACTGCGTGCACTCGGCTTCGCGCCCAAGCAGGTGCGTGACGTGATTCGCCTGGCGCTGGGAAATGGCAAGGCGACCAGCGATACGCCGATTTTGCCAACACGCCGTTGCAAAGAGATTTTACAAACAGCGGAACGTAATGCGCTCAATGCGGGTTCAATGGCCATCGATGAACGGGCGATAGCCCAGGCAGTGCTGAGCGAAGGTGACGGAGTGACACACGAATTGCTCACCAAGCTCGGCATTAATCCAACGCAATTGATTGAGCTGATTCTGGCCAGTAATGCACGCGCACTGCTTGAACTCGTGCCCTCGGTAAGCGCCAATCCAGCCGCGGCTCCCTCTGAATTACCACTAGGTATCAGTCCTGAGGGCGCACCCAAGAGCGGCAATTCGGTACTAGATCGCCTGGGGCGTGACCTGACGAAACAGGCCAATATGAAACAACTGACGCCATTGATTGGACGCGACAAGGAAATCCGCCTGTTGATGCAGACGCTCATGCTCAAAGATCGCAATAATCCTGTGCTGATCGGCGATTCCGGTGTAGGTAAGACAACCATCGTGGGAGGGCTAGCCCAGCGCATCGTGGATGGCAAGGTGCCCCCTGAGCTGCGTGGCAAACGTTTGATCGAACTATCCGCCAGTTCACTGGTAGCTGGTACGAAGTATCGTGGTGAATTTGAAGAGCGGCTCTTGAAAGTGCTGGAGGAGGCAGAGGGCAGTGGAAACGTTATTCTCTTTATTGATGAGATGCACCTGCTGATTGGTACGGGACGCGCGGCCGATGGCAGTATTGACGCGGCGGGTATCCTGAAACCTGCACTTGCCGGTGGCCGTTTGCGCTGTATCGGTGCCACGACACCACAAGAATACCGTTTGATTGAAAAAGATGCAGCGATGGAGCGTCGACTGCGCCCGGTGATGATCGAGGAGCCTTCGGTTGAAGAGGCACTGGCCATTCTCAACGGTATGCGTGATCTCTACGAACAGCACCACAACGTGAGCATTACCAAAGAGGCGTTACAGGCGGCGGTGCAGTTATCTGTGCAGTATTTACCGAATCTGCGTCTGCCCGATAAAGCTTGCGGCGTCCTGGATGAGGCCTGTTCACAGGCACGCATCTTCTCGATGGAGGCGGAACAGGCCGAACAGGAAGACGAGCTTGACGACCTGGACGAACTGCCAGTGATAACGCCCTCTATGATTGCAGAAGTGATTTCACACCGCACGGGTATCCCGGTACGAGCACCTGGCCGCGAAGAAAGGGATCGTCTGCTCAATCTGGAGTCGCGCCTCAAGGCGCGAGTTATTGGGCAGGACGAGGCTATCAGCCGGGTTACGCAGGCTATTCAAGTGGCGCGAGCCGGTCTCAAGCCACGTAATCGCCCGGCAGGAATATTTCTCTTCTTAGGGCCTACCGGTGTAGGCAAAACTGAGTTAGCGCGAGCGCTGGGCGCCGAAGTATTTGGCTCAGACGAACACCTGATTCGTATAGATATGTCAGAGTACATGGAGAAACATGCAGTTTCGCGCATGGTTGGAGCACCTCCGGGCTATATCGGCCACGACCAGGAAGGTCAACTAACCGGCAAGCTGCGCCGCCGCCCTCATTGTGTCGTGCTGCTGGATGAGCTAGAGAAGGCGCATCCTGAGGTATTTGATCTCTTCTTGCAGGTCTTTGATGCGGGTCGCCTGACAGATGCCCAGGGGCATACAGTAGACGCCCAGCATGCCATCTGGATTATGACATCAAATGTTGGTACCGACATGCTGGGTCACTCGATGCCAAGTGGCTTCCGTGCCAGTGTTAAGGGAACGGCAGAGGAGATGCAGCGGGACCGCCTACTCGAACGTCTACGTCAGACCTTCCGCCCGGAATTCCTCAATCGTATTGACGAGGTTGTGATTTTCCATCCACTGGGACAGGAACAGGCACGCGCGATTACACGCTTGCAGATGAATGAGTTAGCCGCGCGCCTGTTAGAGCAGGGTCTGACCCTGCACGCAGATGATAGCGCAATTGACCTGCTCTGCAAGGAAGGCTTTAGTCAGACACAAGGTGCCCGGCCCCTACGCCGAGCTATTGAACGCCTGTTGACGGTACCGCTTAGTTTACGCATTCTGCTGGCAAACATTCCTGAACATGGAGAGGTGCATGTGAAGGCTGTAGAAGGGCGGCTGGAGATTGATATCAGAGAACCAGCGTGCGAGCAGGTAGAGGAAGGGGCATTAGAGGCAGAAATAGATGCCATGTAGGTTGAGCTAAAGGTAATATAAAATAGGAAGAGGGGTCCGACATCATTGTTAGGCTCCTCTTCCTATGTGGAGCAGGGAAATAGAGAAAGTATTGTCTTCTCAGTGGTAACGATGATCGCAGTATGTCCGGAGCAAAGCTCAACAGACTGCGCCTGGTATAACCCTCAACAGTACATGCTTGGAGCAACAGCTACAACATAACATGCCTGGCGGAGCTCTCAACAGACCCTGTCTGGTGCAGCGCTCAACAGAGCAAATTGGCACCCAGGCGATCATCATCTACCACTACATACAGTATACACATAAGTGCTTTGCTCATCCTTTTTTAGGACTTCAAGCTACTTAGTAGCCAGAAATAATAGGAGGGCACGCTTCTAAGCCGTGAGCAGGCGCAAAGGGGAGCACAAAAATGTAGAGAAGGTGACTCTGTAGAGCAAGAATGCTTCCTTGTCTTATGTAAGATCCTCTATGACCAGAGCTTGCTTCACTCCTCTTCGGGCTGTTCATTGTGTTTTGCCGAGTGATTCCTGGCGCCGACACCAATGGCATAGGCGAGCGCGAACAGCACGAGCCCCACAGCAATGCCCAGGGCCAGGATGTTGGCGCTGCCATCCCAGTTCACCACATTTCCCAGGAAAGTAACCCCCAGGAGGACGATAACCACACCTATGAGGATAACCTTGAGATCATTGAGGCTAGAAATCTTGAGCCAGCGCGGAGTAGGCAGCTTGTCATCGATAAAGAGCTCGTAGAGCCCCAAGGCGATGATATACAGGACGGCCCCAAGCAAGAACAGGTCAATCAACTCGATATCCTCAACAGCAAGATGCTTGAACTCATCCGATGTAAACGCCCTGTGTACAAACATTTCGATTATGATACTCCCCACCGATAGGCCTCCGTAGAGGAGCAAAGTGATCGAGGTCAGGAAAGAGCCAATCACAGCTATGACGAGCAGATAGCGGCTGCTGGCGAGGATATTACGAAGCATAAAGTTTTTTCTCCTTACCGGTGTGGCGTAACTATTCGGGTGCCTAGCTCCTCGCCACCTCCGGTGGCGCACCTAGTGTGGAGTGCTGCAGTTGTACGGCCCGCAGACCGTACAACTGCAGCACTCCACACAAAAAGGCCGCGCCTTCTTCGTTAGAGCGTCTAACCATTGGCCCGCGAGCCGTACAGCCGCGGCACTACATATATAAAAGTGTGCTAGAAACAGTATATAGAGGAAACAGGCACTGGCACATCACACAGCAGTGTGATTTCCAGGTACGCCTTTGGAGTGAGTGCCAATTTTTGGATAGAAGTGAGTAGAGAGGGGAATCGGGCCCTTTCAATCATCCTTAAGTTGGTGCCAATGGAAGCCGGGCAAGAGATGTCCTGACTATGAACGGGAGGACCTCAGCAGGGCGAGGCGCTGTGTGGTATGATAAGCTTGTAGCAAACCCGACGTGCATATTGTTCTGCATCCTCACAGCCTGCGGCAATTCGCAGTGCTGTGTTGTGCCGCTGCAGCCAGGGCTGCAGCGGCACAACAAGCGGTTCGCCGCCGAAGGCGGCATAAAAACGTGCACAAGGGGTTAGCAAATCAATATAGAGCGGGTGTGTATGCGCCCGCGGCATGATAGAGATCGAGGAGAGATAGATTTATGAAAGCTGTAAAAACGCATGTTGGGCGTTGTGATACCTGTGGAGAGCCAGCTGCATATGCACAACTGCTGGCGGGAGGACGAACATTCCGCTTTTGCGAGCAGCACGCTCCATTACAGGTGAAAAAGCAGGCTGAGGCCACGGAGGCCAGTGAGAAAAACAGGAAGTAGTGCGACCATGCCAGTTACGGCTGGACAGGAGAAGTGGCGCATGTTGACGGAGAATAAAGTGCGGACTCAGAGACATGATCTACACTTTTAAAGATGCATTGCGAGCAAAATAAAGTTGCGGACTGGATACACCTGGTCCGCAATGTTTTTTTATATTATAGGGAATACAGAAATGGGAAGCGGCTCTGGTACGTTCGCGCCATCTATGCTTCATTCACCCTCAAAGTATTGCAGGTAGGGGAATTGGGCCTCCCACATCTCGTCAAACATCGTGCTTATCTCCGCAGGGGAGCAGGCGGCGGCAGTTAGCGGGTCAAGCATCAAGGCATAGCGGGCGGCCTCTTTGTCGCGATTGAGTAGCGCATCACGCATCAAGGTATGCACTGTCATGTGTGCACGATTCAAGCCAGCCAGTTGTTCCGGCAGAGGACCAAAGTGGCAGGGCTGCACGCCGTTCTGATCGACGAGACAGGCTACCTCCACGCAGCCAGCGGGCAGGTTGTCGATCAGGCCTGTGTTGCGCACGTTGCCGTAGATCACTGGTGGACGGTGCATCATCACCGCCTCAATGATGTTGGCGCCATATTCATGGCTCCGGGTGAAAGGGATAGCGCGTGTGCCAGCGAGCATTTCTCGGATGGAGGTGTCATTCTGTGCGCGCCAGGTGGGCCAGTTATTCGCGTAAAATCCAGTCTCGCCCAGGTAGCCTGGCCGACAGTAACGCTCGATCAGGTCAAGCCGTTTGCGGAAGTAGGGGACATACTCTGAAAAGTGACCGCTACTCTCCGTGACAAACGCTCCAAAGTAGCGCATGATCTCGAAGCGGATGGGATCGCGTTCATACGTTTCGGGTACCTGAGCTAGTTCGCGCAGACGAGGGTACAAATCCTGACCCTCGTAGCGCAACTCTGTAAACCAGGCATTGTGGTTAATACCTACACAGCGCCACTCTAATTCTTCGTAGGGTACATGCAGATAGTTTGCCAACTGCCTTGAGGTCCATTGCACACTATGACACAGGCCCACTACGCGCATATTGGTACCGACAAGGGCTGCGAGTGTAAGTATCGACATGGGATTGGTATAGTTGAGCACCCAGGCTTGCGGACAGAGCTGCTCGGCGTCGTGAAGGATGTCGAGCCAGGCAGGGCCAGTGCGTAGCGCTTTGAAGATTCCCCCCGGACCGATGGTGTCGCCAATACATTGATTCACCCCATACTTCATAGGAATAGCGAAGTCGTGGCGTACATTGGCGAGACCGGAGACCTCAATGGTATTGATGATAAAATTGCTCCCTGGCAGAAGGTCACGTCGCTCAGTGGAAGCACGAACGCTCCAGCGCTTCCCACTCTGGGTAATGAGTCGTTCAGCGATCTGATGTGCCAGCTCCAGGCGGCTCGCATCAATGTCCACGAGCGCGAAACAGCCCTCGTCTAGCCCCTCGATCAGCAAAATATCAGTCATAAGCTGGCGAGCGAACACGGTGCTCCCAGCACCTAAGATGGTAATATATGGCATGGTCAATGCACCTCCCCGGGTACGGGTCCTGTCGATTTGCGGACAACAAGCTGGGTCGGAAGAATCAGTGGAGATACTTCTTCTGTGCCTTCTACTAAAGCAACGAGCCGTTGCACGGCCCCACGCCCCATAGCGACGCGGTCCTGCCGCACAGTCGTAAGCGGTGGAGTGGTATAGTGACAGAATTCAATATCATCGAAGCCGACCAGGGAAAGATCGTCTGAAACACGCAGCCCGTGCTCCTTGAGCGCGCGAAGAATACCGATCGCCATGAAATCACTTCCGGCAACGATAGCGGTAAAGTCGCGGCGCTCGGCTAAGAGAACCCTGGCCGCCTCGTAGGCCTCATCAACGTTCCAGCCTGATTGACGCACCAGGCCGACGTCTGGAGCGATCCCTGCCTGCGCCAGGGTCTGTTGACATCCTAGTAGACGCTCGAGACCAGCGAGATCCATGGTTGACCCAATCAGGAAGGCAATGCGCCTATGGCCGAGAGAAAGCAAATGCTCGGTCGCCTGACGAGCGCCAGCGATGTTATCCGATTTGATATAGGTAGCACGGCTTCCGTGGCCCATCCTATCGATGAACACGGTGGGAATGGAAGAATGGATCAGCGACTTCTTCACTCGTAGCCATACAGGACCTCCTCACCTGAGATGTATACGTGTTCATGATTCTGCTTCTAGTATCACATCGGCCCCTACGGAGAGCTGGAAGGATGGAGATCACATCGAGCAATGGCTTATGGTATCTCCACAGAAAGAACATCAGACACTTGACAGGAGGCCCTTTCACATTCGATCCTCTTGACATCGATATGAACACGTGTATAGTATTTTGCGGGAGCTATAGCTAGCTCTTGATTTTCTACGCGAATATGTGTTAGTATGGAAG
>JACZCU010083103.1_pt1 | contig 14645 bp, 13 predicted proteins | sample 8641851 | NCBI WGS metagenome assembly JACZCU01 (sample SAMN15324605, study PRJNA640507) | soil metagenome | isolation source: monocropping sugarcane control | place: China: Luxin town, Laibin City, Guangxi Province | collected 2019-07-25 | depth 10cm m | reverse complement strand
TGTTTCTTGCCGCCGCGGTTTCTCTTCCATCGATGTGGCGCGACACGAATTCACGCGCGTCGTCGGAACGCGGTCGTCACGCATACGAGAAGGGCGACTTCGCGAAATCCGAAGCGGCGTACAAACGCGCGGAAGAACTCGCACCATCGACGATCAATGCATTCAACCTCGGCACCGCGCAAATCGCGGCCGGCCATCGTGAAGAAGGATCGGCGATGCTCGCGAAAGCACTCGAGGATCCGAACCTCACCGCCGACGCGTATTTCAATCGCGGCAACAGCGCGCTCGCGGCGAAAGCGCTCGATCACGCGATCGGCGATTACATTCAGGCGTTGAAAGCGAATCCGAAACACGAAGCCGCGAAGCGCAATCTCGAGATCGCGCTCGCACGGAAACAAGCGCAGCAGCGCGCGGCGAGCTCGCAACAGCAACAGCAAAAGAATCAGCAGCAACAGCAACAACAGAAACCGCAGCCGAATCAGGGCGCGCAGAAACCGCAGCCGGGGCAGATGGATCTCGAAGCGTTGTTGCGTTCCGTGCAACAGCAGGAACAGGAAGAGTTGCGGCGCATGAAGGCGAAGTCGGGGGAGGCGCGCATCGGGTGGTGAGGCGTTGCGCGATCGTGCTGCTGCTGTTGTTCGCGATGCGCGCCTTCGCAAAGAACGAGCTCGTCGTCGATTCGCGCAGCGTGCAGACGAATGACACCGTCACGATCACGGTCTCGCTCGAAGGTTCGTTCGCATCGATTCAGGAACCGCACGTCCCGCTGCAGAATCTGCGATTCCTCGGCGAGCCATCGGTCTCGTCGGAATTCGCGTTCATCAATGGAGATGTCTCGCGCCGCAAGACGTTTCGCTTCGTCGTGCGACCGATTGCGCCGGGTCGCGCGCAAGTCGGGCCGGTCGTGTTGACCAGCGATGACGGCCAGCGCGACACGCTCGCCGCGATCGCGCTGAACGTCGAGCCGGATCGCGTCTCGGCGTCGAATGATGCAGAAGCGGTGTTGCGCGATTTACTCGCGCAGCGGCGCGCGCCGATGTTCGTCGTCGCAGAAGTGCAGAAGAACAGCGCATTCATCGGCGAGCCGATCGCGGTCACGTGGTATCTGTACAACGCGGCCGCGATTCAGGAATGGCAGATCGTCTCGGTGCCGAAGCTCGCGGAGTTCTGGCTCGAAGAGCTTCCGCGCGGCGATCAAGCCGAGCGCGTCTACCTCGGCGACATCATGGTCCAGCGTCTGCCCATTCGTCGCGCAATTCTCTTTCCTCTGCGCAGCGGAACCATTCGCGTCGAAGGCATGACCGTTTCCGCCTCGATCATGCAGCGCACGAGCGCCGGTCCGTTCTCGATGTTCGAAGGCTCGATCGTCGAGACGACATTCACCTCGGCGCCATTCGACGTCGCGATCAAACCGCTGCCGCCGGGGCCGGCGATCGATGCGGTCGGCGATCTCACGTTGAAGTGCGAGCCCGCGCGGCAACGCAATGCAGGACCGGTCGTGTTGCGCGCGACGCTCGAAGGCGTCGGCAATCTGCGTGCGACCGCGGCGCCGCGATTCGAGGGCAAGATTGCCGGCACGGTGCAAGTCGAGAATGGACCAGTGACCGTGAATCGCGACGACGCGAACATCACGATGGCGCGGCGCTGGGAGTTTTTGATCTTTCCTTCGAATCCCGGACCACTCGAGATTCCGCCGCTCGCGATGCGCGTGTTCGTGCCGTCGACGGGCGAGCGCCGCGATCTGCGTTGCGGCATGTCGTTTCTCGATGTCATTGCGGCGAGACCGCCGATGCACGAGAACGCACCGTCGACAGCACCGAATGTCGAAGTCGCGGCGAAGCAGCGATGGCCGTGGGTCGTCGGATCGATCGTCGCGTTGATCGCGGTCGTCTTCGCCGCTGCGCGATTGCGTGATGTGCTTGTGTTGCGCCGCGAGGTGAATGACGTCGTGCGCAACGCGAGTCCCGAAGAGATTCGCGCGCGAATGCAGCAGCGGGTGAGAATCGATCCGCGCGAAGCGAGCGACCGCGGCGATGCGTATCGCGCACTGCTGTCACTGCTCGATGCGAAACAGCGCGAGCGCGATATCGCCGAAGATTACGACGATGAGATTCGAGAACGAGTGCGAGACGTGCTGAGGTATCGACGATGACGCGACCGATTCTGCGAACGCGGCGACTGACGTTGCGCCCCTTCACGCTCGACGATGCTCCGATCGTGCAACAGCTCGCGGGGGAGTACGAGGTCGCGCTGAACACGCTGATGATTCCGCATCCGTATCCCGACGGTGCGGCCGCGGACTGGATCGCGTCGCACGATGACGACCATCGCGAGAATCGCATTCATCATTTTGCGATCGATGACGGCTCGCTGTGCGGCGCGATTGCGCTGGTGATGAAAGACGCGTCGATGGCGGAGATCGGCTACTGGCTCGGGAAGCCGTACTGGAATCGTGGCTATGTTTCGGAAGCAGCGCGCGAGTTGGTTCGACACGGATTCGAAGATCTCGGATTGCGACGCATCTTCGCCGGATGCTTCAAGCGCAACGTCGCGTCCGCGCGCGTGATGGAGAAGGCGGGCCTGACGTACGAAGGCACGCTGCGCCATCACATGATGAAGTGGGGCGAGCCGCAGGACGTCACGTTCTACGGCGTGCTGCGCGACGAGTGGCTCAGCGCGCGATGAACGGCAGCACGAACAGCAGCGACAGAATCAAAGCGATCCAGCGTTCGAGCTTGTAGGTGGTTTCGGTCGAGTCCATGCTCGCTATTGAAGCGGGCGAATGTGGCGAGATTGTGGCGCGTCGAGCTATTTCTTCGCGCGAAAGCCGCGCTCCGTTTCATCGAGACGATCGAATCCGGCGTCGAGAAACGCGTTGCGCGCGGGATCGGTAAGCGGCTCGCCGATGATTTCCATCGCCTCGACGGGCCGCCGTTCCTCGAGCGAAATCTGTTCGATCAGCGTGTCCCACTCCTGACGGCGGAACAGCGTGACGGTGATGTGCGGCCATTCGATGGCCGCATGCCACGCGTGTTCCGCCGCGGTGCGATTGGCCGGTGTGTCGATGAGCCACACCGGCGTCGTGAACGCGAGTTTCTCGAGCTGCGACGAGTAATCCTCGTCGAAGACGATCACCAGCCGCACTGCTTTCCTTTGTTCTGCGTGTCGAGCCAGTTGAGCAACGGACGGAAGTAGTCGACGACCGCCGTCGCATCCATTTCTCGCTGCCCCGTCATCGCCTCGAGTGCATCGGGCCACGGACGGCTCATGCCCATCGCGAGCATCTTCTCGAGTCGCGCGCCCGCTTCCTTGTTGCCGTAAATCGAGCAGCGATTGAGCGGTCCTGTTTGTCCCGCGATCTGACAGAGCGAGCGATGGAACTGGAACTGAAGAATGCGCGCGAGGAAGTAGCGCGCGTACGGCACGTTCGCGGCGATGTGGTACTTCGCACCCGGATCGAAGAAATTCTCGCCGCGATCTTCCGCGGGCTCGATGCCCTGGTACTGGCGGCGCAAATCGTTCCACGCCTTGTTGTAATTCGCCGGCGTAATCTGGCCGGAGAAGACGCCCCAGCGCCACTTGTCCATCATGATGCCGAACGGAAAGAACGCGATCTTGTCGAGCGCATCGCGAAGCAGCAGCGGAATGTCCGCGCTCGCGGGCGGCTCTTTGTCGAGCAAGCCGATTTTCACGAGATACGCGGGCGTGACTGAAAGTGCGATCGTGTCGCCGACCGCTTCGTGGAAGCCGTCGTTCGCGCTGTTCTTGTAGAGATACGGCTGCGTGTTGTACGCGCGCTGATAGAAGTTGTGACCGAGCTCGTGATGGATGGTGTTGAAGTCATCCGCATTCTTCTCGATGCACATCTTGATGCGCAGATCTTCGACGTCATCGACATCCCACGCGCTCGCGTGACACACGACGTCGCGGTCGCGCGGCTTGATGAACATCGAGCGTTCCCAAAATGTCTGCGGGAGTTTCGCGAATCCGAGGGACGTGAAGAAGCCCTCGCCGATGCGCACCATCCCGAGCTCGTCGATGTCTTTGCGCTTCTCGAGAATTTTCGTGAGGTCGTAACCGCGATCCGCTTTCGCGGGCGCAACGACGTCGTAGATGTTGCCCCACTCCTGCGCCCAGATGTTGCCGAGGAGATGAGCGGGGATGGGCTTGTCGAGAGCGACGACCTTGTCGCCGTACTTTTTGTTGAGGTTCCAGCGAACGTAGCAATGCAGGGAGTCGTAGAGCGGCTTGACCTGACCCCACAAACGATCGACTTCCGCCGCGAATGCATCGGGCGGCATGTCGTACTTCGAGCGCCACATCGCGCCGGTGTCGGCGTATCCGAGCTCTTTCGCGCCCTGGTTCATCAGCGTGACGAAGCGCGTGTACTTGTCGCGCATCGGCACGGAGATCGTGTGCCAGCCTTTCCATGCTTCGAGCAGTTCGTCGGGCTTGCGGCTCGTGCGCATGATCGTCGTGATCTCGTTGATGTCGAGACACGCGTCGCCGCTCTTGCCCGGAGGACAGTACTTGCCCGCGCCGTAGGTTGCTTCGAGCTCCGAAGCGATGCGCGTCATCTCCGCGGTGAGCGCGGAATCCGACGGGCCCGGCGACGTGAGCGTGAGTTTGATGATGTCGAGCTTGCGACGCACATCGGCGGGCAGTTCGAGGTTGTCGAACTTCGCTGCCTCTTTCGCGAGCTCGACGCCGATGTTCGTCAGCTTCTCGTTCTCGCGCGCGGCGATGATCTGCGTGTCTTCGGTGATGTACGTCGATTGCACCCACGACGCGCGTTGCGAATCGACATTCGCCGCCGCGAGTTTCGCCTCGGCATCATTCACGAACTTCACGGCGTCGTCGACGGTGGGACCAGCGGGGAGTGGAGGAGTGGTTTCGTGCATTTCGGCGGACTCTGCTGCCGGCGTTGCGGTCGCCGGCTCGGTGACAGGCTGTGCAGCGGGCGTCATCGCCGTCGTGCACGCGGCGAGCGCAAGTGCTGCAAGACCCGTGAGGATCTGAGGAATCGATCGCATCAATTTGCCTCCCGATGTTTCCGCGTGCGGATGAGCAAGCGCGCGGCCAGCGGAGTATATCGATCAACTCCACGTGAATTTTGGTGACGCGATTCCTTCGTCATCCGTATGTATGGGGTACCATCCACTTTCGTCAGAACTCGCGGCGATGTGGATCGTCGCAAACACGATGAATCTAGGGAGATCCATGACCTCAAAGTCCCGCCTTGCCGTACTCGCAGTTCTCGCAGTCCTCGTCGCGCTCCCCGGTCTCGCCGCAGACAAAACTTCGAAGCGCCGTTCCGTGAGCCCTCCAACACCCGGCGTTCTGTTCACCGCGCAGGTCATCGGAACGATCACGGATGCCGTGACGGGTGCGCCGGTCGCGAATGTGCGCGTGAGTGGCGGACGTCGCAGCAGTCAGTCGGATGCGCAGGGAAAATTCGAGATCAAAGCCGCCGAGGGATACGGCGAGATTCTGTTCGACGCGAGTCGCTCGGGATACACGATCTATCGCTCGAAGCTCACCGGCGCCGGTCCGCACGTTCTCAACATTCAATTGCAGCCGACGCCGACGGTGACGGTACGCAAAACGGACAACACGACGATTCAGGTCGACTACGAGAATCTGACGTTCGGCTATGCGGTGCCGTTCAGCGGCTATCGCGCATCGGAGTCGGAGCAGTTTTGCTTCGGCAGTTCCACCGCGGAAGTGCACAAGTCGGCGATGAAGCGAATCGTCGGTCCTGGTGTGACCGGCGCGTCCGCATGCTGCACGGTGCGTGAAGCGATGAAGGTGCGCCTCGAGCAGAAGAACGGCGCGGCGAACGATGTGTGGTTCATCGATTCGTGCGACACGGAGTACCGGCAGGAACTAATCGTCACGAACCACGTGACGGGTGAGCCGATGGACATTCCGTGGTCGGACATCGCGGAAGTGACCTTCCCGTAGTCGATACGACCGCGAACGGATCGCACGCGTAGAATTTCGCGGTGACCGTACTCAACACCGCGCTCGAAGACATCGAGCGTATTTACGAAGCGCAGCAGAAGCATCGCGCTGCCGTCGCGAATACGACGGCAGCGCAACGTATCGAGAAGCTGCGCCGCCTCGAGCGCGCGCTGTTCACCCATCGCGATGAGATTCGCAAAGCGATGTGGGAGGACTATCGCAAGCCCGCCGAGGAAGTGGATCTCTCCGAGATTTATCCCGTTGCGGGTGAGGCGCGTCATGCGATGCGTCATCTGCGCAAGTGGATGAAACCGAAACGCGTACGCACGCGTCTCGCACTCCTCGGATCGACTTCGCGCATCGTGTACGAGCCGAAAGGCGTGGTGTTGATCATCGCGCCCTGGAACTTTCCGTTCAATCTCACGCTCAGTCCACTGGTCTCCTCGATTGCGGCCGGCAATTGCGCGATGATTAAACCTTCGGAGCTTGCGCCGGCCTCCGCCGCGTGCATGAAGCGAATTCTCGCGGCGTTGTTCGGAGAGAACGAAGTCGCGGTGATCGAAGGCGACGCATCGATCGCGCAAACGCTGCTCGCGAAAAAGTTCGATCACATCTTCTTCACCGGCAGCCCCGCGGTTGGACGCATCGTGATGAAAGCGGCGTCGGAACATTTGACGTCCGTGACGTTGGAGCTCGGCGGGAAATCGCCGGCGATCGTCGATGAATCCGCGAATCTCGATTCCGCGGCGAAGAAGATTGCGTGGGGCAAAGCGCTGAATGCCGGTCAGGCGTGCATCGCACCAGACTACGTGCTCGTGCAGGAGACCGTACGCGATGCGTTCCTCGCGAAGTTGCGTGAGAAGTTCGCGGCGTTAGGCGATGAAGGCTCGCGCGGGATTCTCGTGAATGATCGACATGCGTCGCGCGTGCATCGACTGCTCGATACGGCGATTGCTTCGGGTGCCGAAGTGTTTGTTGGCGGTACGGGTGAAGGTCGCGAACTGAAGCCGACTGTTCTCACGAATGTCGCACCGGACGCGCCGGTGATGCAGGAAGAGATCTTCGGTCCGATCCTGCCGGTGCTTACGTATCGCGATCTCGATGACGCATTCGCAATCATCCATCAACGCGAGAAGCCGCTCGTCCTGTACGTGTTCAGTCGCGCGAAGGAAGCGATTCGAAGGATCGTGTCCCACACGCGTGCGGGTGGAACGTCGATCAACCACACGATGATTCACTTCTATCAACTCGAGCTCCCATTCGGCGGCGTGGGCCACAGCGGCATCGGCAAATCGCACGGCTTCTACGGATTCGAAGCGTTCTCGAATGCACGCGGAGTTTTGCAACAACGATTGCCATTCAGCGCGATCGAGTTGTTGTTCCCACCGTATGGCGCGAAGCTGCAGAAGTTTTTGATCGACTTCACGGTGAGGTGGTTGTGAGGCCGGCACGGCCGGCAGCGTTGGTTGCTCCGCCGGCCGGACGTACGGCTGCTTCGAAACGTGGGGAGTTTGCTAGGTTGTTCTCGCTCGCGTCCTTCTCGCCATCCACAAAAACATCGCGCCTAACAAACACGCCGCGGGGCATACCAGTAGCGAGTAGCGCATCTGTTCGGGATTCGTCGCGACGCCTAACGCGTCGCTCACTTTGCCGATGATCGGGGAGCCGATGCCGTACGCGGCGATGTTGACGATGGAGAAGAAGATGCCGATCGCGAGGCCGCGGAGATTCGGGCCGGCGATTTCGGTCACGTCTGCGGTTGCGGGTCCGACCCACAGAATCGCGAGCACGTAGAGCAGGGTGTTGACTGCTACGAGTGCAACGAGGTTGTTGATGAAGAGCAATGCGATCCAGAGCGGGACGCAAAGCAGCGCGGTGATTGCGGTGAGCGCGAGACGGCCGCCCGGAAGTTTGCGACTCAAGCGGTCCGAGATGACGCCCGCGTAGATCATGCCGGCGACGCCAACCGTCAGCGAGATGACTCCGGCGAAGGTGCCGATCTGGAGGAGTGTGAGGTGATGGACTCGGATGAAGAACGCCGTGACCCACACCGCGATGTTGTTCGACGCGAGTCCCACGAGTGCGTAGCCGATGAAGAGGAGATTCAGCGTTCGCGAACGAAAGAGGTCGGTCCACTTCGCGTTGGTCTTCGCCGCCTCCATCACGCCGCGCGGTTGCTCACGCAGCATGAAAATGAGGATCGCGAGTGCGAGTCCGGGGAATCCAAGAAACCAGAACGCGGCGCGCCAGCCGTAGCTTTGCCCGATCCAGCCGCCGAGAAAAAACGCGAGACCGCCGCCGATCGCGATCGCGGATGAATAGATCGCGTTGACGGTGCCGCGCATGCGCAGCGGAAAGTAATCGCCAAGGAGTGAGAGCGCGGCGGGACCGAGTGTGGCCTCGCCGACGCCGACCATCAGCCGGCAAAAGAAAATCGACCAGAAGCTGTTCGCGAATCCGGTGAGGCCGGAGAAGAGGCTCCAGGTCGCGAGTCCAATCGCGATCATGTTTTTGCGCGACGTGCGATCCGCAAGGCGCCCGAACGGAATGCCGAGGAGCGTGTAGAAGAACACGAAGGACGTCGAGCCGAGGAGCGCGAGCTGCAGATCCGTGAATCCCATTTCGGCCTTGATCGGCTGAAAGAGGATGTACATCACCTGCCGGTCGAGGAAGTTGAGGACGTAGACGGCGGTGAGGACGGCAAGCGCATACCACGAGTAGCCGACCGGCCGGTCGGCAATAAGCGGCTGATTGGACATGGAGTTAGTGTAAACGAGGAAATGCTGACGGCCGAGTTCGGCGTTAGAGCTCAAGCGTTTTCAGCTTGCTCACGCGGCCCAGATGCGTGAAGTCGCGATCGCAATGAAGGATGGTTGCGTTGTTGCGCAACGCAACCGCCGCGATGAGGCAATCGGTACTCGATCGAATCGTCCTGCCCGCGCGCCGTGCAGCGCGATAAATGTGAATCGCGTCGTTAAAGACATCCGCGGTGCATGGATTCTCGATGATCGGGATTGCCGCAAAGCCGGCGAGTGTCGCGCGGTACGAACGCTCGTCGTGGATGCCTTGCAGGATTTCCTGCAGTACCGGAAGGCACGTCACGACTTGTTCGTCGCCGACGACTTCGCGGTAGCGCAACCCGCGACCGCGAAGTACTTCGATCCATGCGCTTGTGTCGACGAGAATCATTTCGTCACGACTGCCGACATCCACTCGGGCGACGATTCGCGATCGAGCGATTCGTAAATTTCGAGCAGGCGCTCTTCGCAACGCGACACGCGCTGCTGCTCCGGAGGTGCTAGTGCGGCGCGAGTCTCGTGCTCGACATAGATGGTGCGCAAGACATCGCGACACTCGGCCGGCAGGAGCTCGATGGCGCGTGCGACCCGCAGCGCTTCGTGGAGCGCCGTCGGTCCCGCACTCGTGCGGGGTGTATCGCGGATCGAATAGTTGCGCGGATCATCGCCGCGCATCGTCGCGAGATCACCGAACCACACGTCGTACTTCCCGAGCTCCAGGAGCAGGTCGGCGCCGCGCGCCGTGTTCAACGCGAAAGCTTCTGCGACGGTCTGTCCTGAGATTGTGTTCATAAACCGAGGCTACCTCGGTTTTTGTTAGCGCGCCATGACAATCTCGCGCCACCGGGTGCCACCCACTTCGAACTCTACAATCGCGCGAATTTGCAGCGGCTCCGTAGGACGGCTCGTCGTCGTCACCACCGTCACGACCTGACCGATCACCTTCTCCTCACCCGCGTTCACGACCTCGTTGTAATAGCGATTGTTGCGAAGGATCGTGTACTGCGCCATGCCCGGCGAGTCGATCTCCATGCGACGCACGTGAATCGGCACATTCGCACGATTGCGGATGTACACATTGATCGTTGCCGGCGCGTTGTCCTGCGAGCCGAAAAAGATCTCGTGAGCCAGGCGCGCGTCGATATCCGGTGGAGGGATGTCCGGCGGCCGACTTGTTTTTGAGCTGCCGCAGGCGAAGAGGGCCGCGGTGAGAACGACAACAACCAGTGACGAAAAGCGATGACGCATGGTACGGCCTCCCGATTCCGTGTTATGCAGCGCGGTCATGAAGAAGCTCATCATTTTTCTTACGCTCGTGGCAAGTGCCATGAGTGGTTCGGCTCAGGAGCGCCTCACGCGACTTCTGCGCCAGCCCGACATTCATGGCGACACTGTCGCCTTCGTTTACGCCGGTGACATCTGGCTCGCGTCGGCGAAAGGCGGCGATGCACGCCGGCTTACATCCGATGAAGGGATGGAGTACTTCCCGAAGTTTTCGCCTGATGGACGCTGGATCGCATTCACTGGCGACTATAGCGGCAGCCGCCAGGTGTTCGTGATCAGTGTCGATGGTGGCGCGCCGCGGCAGCTCACGTTCTACAACGACGTCGGCGCGCTTCCTCCGCGCGGTGGAATCGACAACCGCATTCTCGACTGGACGCCGGACGGCAAGAACATCCTCTTCCTGCCGCATCGCGTTCCGTGGAGCGATCGCATGGCGCGGCCGTACATCGTGCCGGTGGGCGGCGGAATGGAAACGCCGCTCGCGATTCCGGAAGGTGGCGGCGGGATGTATTCACCCGATGGAAAGAAGCTCGTGTACACGCCGATCGAGCGCGAGTTCCGGACGTGGAAACGCTACCGCGGTGGACGCGCGCAGGACGTGTGGATCTACGACCTCGTCGCGAACAAGTCCGAGCAGATCACCAACAATCCCTACACCGACAATCAGCCGATGTGGATCGGCGACACGATCTACTTCACGTCCGATCGTCCCGACGCCAACGCGAAGGAAGCGGGACGGCTCAATCTCTACGCGTACGATCTGAAATCGAAGCAGACGCGCAAGGTCACGAATCACAACGACTATGACGTGTTGTGGCCGAGCGCCGATCAGTCGCAGATCGTGTATGAAAACGGCGGCTATCTTTATCGCTTCGATGGGCAGAAGAGCGAGCGCATTCCGATTCGCGTGTACGGCGATTTCCGCGGCACGCTGCCGTACTTCAAGAACGTGAAGGATAACGTCGAGGGCTATTCGCTCTCGCCGAGCGCCGCACGCGCTGTCTTTACGGCGCGCGGTGATCTGTTCACCGTTCCGGCGAAGGAAGGCGAGATCCGCAATCTCACGCAGACGCCCGGAATTCGCGAGCGTGATGGCAGCTGGTCGCCGGACGGCAAATCGATCGCGTATCTCTCCGATAAGAACGGTGAATACGAGATCTACGTGCGCAGCGCCGACAACGCGGGCGAGGAACGGCAGATCACGAAGGACGGCAAATCATGGCGTTTCACGCCGTTGTGGTCGCCCGATTCGAAGATGCTCGCGTACTCCGACAAAGATCACGCGCTGCACATCGTCGACGTTGCGAGTGGCAAGGTCACGGACGTGGACAAGAATCAGTACGCCGACATCACGCACTATCGCTGGTCGCCCGATTCGAAGTGGGTTGTGTACACGAAATCGGGTGCGACGCAGTTCTCGTCAATCTACGTCTACAACGTGACTGACGCGAAGGTCTCACGACTCACGAGCGGTCGCACCGATGACAACGAACCGGTGTTCGATCCGAAAGGGCGCTATCTCTACTTCACGTCGAATCGCGATTTCAATCTGACGTTCAGCGGCTGGGAGTTCAATTACGTTTACACCGATCCGGAGCGCGTCTACGTCGGCATTTTGTCGAACGATGGTCCGGCTCTGTTCCTGCCGCAGAGCGACGAAGAAAAAGCGTTGATGCCAGCGGCGCCCGACAAGAAGGACGAGAAGAAAGCTGCCGCGGTGGCCGTGAAGATCGATGCCGCCGGTTTCGAGAATCGCGTGCGCGCGATTCCGGGCTCGCCGGGTTCGTACGGTCAGCTCAATGCAGTGGCGAGCGGTGTGTTGTACGTGAAAGGGGATGGCGGTGATGCATCGCTGAAGATCTACGACATCGACAATCGCAAGGAAGAGACGATCGCCGACGGCGTTGGTGATTACGATCTCGCACCGAGCGGCGAGAAGCTGCTCGCACACATTGGTCCGAATTACTCGATTCTCGCGCCCGCGTCGGGACAGAAGCCGAACGATTCGCTCGTGAAGCTCGACGGCATGGAGATGAAGATCGATCCGCGCGCGGAGTGGACGCAGGAGTTCACGGATGCGTGGCGCATTCTCCGCGACTGGTTCTACGACCCGAACATGCACGGTCTCGACTGGAATGGCATTCGCCAGAAGTACGGTCAGCTCGTGCCGTACGTCGCGGACCGCAACGATCTCGATTACGTCCTCGGCGAGATCGCGGGCGAACTGAACGCCGGTCACACATACGTCGGTCCTTCGCCCGACACGAACACGAAGCGCGTCGACAACGGTCTCCTCGGCGCAGAGATCGTTCCTGCCGATAGTTACTACAAAGTGCAGCACATTTTCCCAGGCGAGAACTGGCACGAGCAGTACCGTTCGCCGCTCACCGAACCGGGTGTGAGAGTGGGCGAGGGCGATTACATCCTCGCCGTCGACGGCGTTTCCACGAAAGGCGTCGACAACTTCTATCGATTGCTCGAGAACAAAGCGAATCGCGTCGTCACGCTGCTGGTGAACTCGAAGCCGGACACGAATGGCGCGCGCAGTGAGCGCGTGCGTCCCGTGAAGAAGGAAACGAACCTTCGCTATCTCGATTGGGTCGAGTCGCGCCGCCGCTACGTCGAAAAGGCGTCGAACGGCCGCATCGGCTACATGCATTTGCCGAACACGGGCGCCGAGGGAAATCGCGAGTTGGTGAAATCCTTCTACCCGCAGGCCGACAAAGAAGCGCTGATCATCGACGATCGCTACAACGGCGGCGGCTTCATCCCGGACCGCATGATCGAGATGCTCGATCGTCCGGTGCTGAACTACTGGGTGCGTCGCAATGTCGAGCCGCAGTCGACGCCCGCGTACGCGCACGTCGGTCCGAAGGTGATGCTCATCAACGGCTATTCATCATCGGGCGGCGATGCGCTGCCGTACTACTTCCGTAAGCGCAAGCTCGGCACGATCATCGGCACGCGCACGTGGGGTGGACTCATCGGCATCAGCGGCAATCCGTCGTTGATGGATGGCGGCAACATCTCCGCGCCGCAATTCCGTTTCATGGATACGGAAGGAATGTGGGCGGTGGAAGGTGAGGGCGTGTCGCCGGACATCGAAGTGATCGATCGTCCGGAGCTCATCGCCGCGGGACAGGATCCGTCGCTCGAAGCAGCGGTGAAGTTGTTGCTCGAGCAACTCGAAAAGAATCCGGTGAAGAAGATGACGACACCGGAGATCAAAGTGAATCGCTAACGTTTGATGGAGCGGCGGGGTTTTCTCCCGCCGCTCCATTTGAATTTTTTCAGATCCAGCTTGCCGCGCAGATCGAACTCGATTCCTTCTGCTTCGAGCAGCATTCGTTGCAACTCATGCGAATCCCCGGCCGTGCGCGGACTGATCTCGCCTTTCGAATTGACGACGCGATGCCACGGTACGTTGCTGCGCGCCGGGAGGTTGTGCAATGCGTAGCCGACCTGACGCGCGTGTCCTTCGAGCCCGGCAAGCTCCGCGATTTGTCCATACGTCGCGACCGTTCCCTTCGGAACCTTTCGCACAACACTCCAGATCAGCTCGTAGCGTTTCACCGGCCGGGATTGTAAGATGCACAACTTTCAGGGCACTCCAATTCCCGCGCGGACTAAACATTTTCGACGTCTCGTTTCAAGTCACTCAGAGGTGTCTACATGGCCAGACCGATCGCCAACGGACAGATCGCATTCGGACTCGTCTCCATCCCGGTGAAGCTGTTCTCCGCCGCGGAGTCGTCCGAGAAGATCTCTTTCAACATGCTGCACAAAGACTGCGGTACGCGCGTGCAGCAGCAGCTTTTCTGTGCGAAGGACGAGCGCACCATCGATCGCTCCGAAACCGTGAAAGGTTACGAGTTTTCGAAAGGGCAGTACGTGCTCTTCAACGAAGAAGAGCTGAAGGCGCTCGAAGAGAAGTCGACGCAGCAGATCGAGATCACGGAGTTCGTGAAATCCGATCAGATCGATCCGATCTATTTCGCGAAGCCGTACTACCTCGGGCCTGAGAAAAATGGTTCGCGCGCGTACTCGCTCCTCGCGCGTGCTCTACAGGAAACCGGTCGCTGGGCCGTGGCGAAGTACGCGGCGCGCGGCAAGGGCTATGTCGTCGTGATTCGTCCTCTCGGCAAAGGGCTCGTGATGCAGCAGCTCTACTACCCGAACGAGATTCGCAACATCGATGAGCTCGATCTTGGTGATACCGAGGTGAAAGAGAACGAGTTGAAGATGGCGATTCAGCTCGCGGAAATGAGCGCGAGCGATGAGTTCCATCCTGAGATGTACAAAGACGAAGTCTCGGATCGCGTGCGTTCGCTGATTCAGAAGAAAGTCGAAGGCCAGGAGATCACCGCGTCGGAGGAGGAAGAGCCGAAGGCGCAGGTCATCGATCTCATGGAAGCGTTGCGCCGCAGTCTCGGCGGTTCCCAATCGAAGCCCGCCGCAAAAGCGGAAACAGCTCCTGCGAAATCGGCATCGAAGGGAAACGCGAAAGTTTCGAAGATGCCGGTGAAGCCGAAAGCGGAAGCGAAGGAAGCGGCGGATCGCAAGGCGCCGAAATCTGCGCCGCGTGAAGTTGCGGCGAAG
>JACZCU010279534.1_pt1 | contig 14668 bp, 12 predicted proteins | sample 8641851 | NCBI WGS metagenome assembly JACZCU01 (sample SAMN15324605, study PRJNA640507) | soil metagenome | isolation source: monocropping sugarcane control | place: China: Luxin town, Laibin City, Guangxi Province | collected 2019-07-25 | depth 10cm m | reverse complement strand
GTCTCGGAGAATGAGACCCGCCTCGTCCACCAGCAGACCCCGCCCCCGCTTGAAATCGCCGTGCCCCCAACCCACCGCCCCTGACGACGCACCCGCCTCTACGGCTGCCCCGTCAGGAGCGATGCAAGGAGAAGGCTACAGGGCCGAGACCAGGGTGTCTTGAGCCCGATTTACCTCAAACGGTCGCGAAACGCGGCAATCTGGGCGCTGTGTTCGCGTTTATGTCCATAAAAGGCGTAGACAATAAAATCATCCAGGGCGTAAGCCGCGCCGTACCAGGGGAGAGTTCCGCTTTGACGGAGCGTTTCTGGCGGAATCTGCGCCACCATGGACATCACCTGCGCATGGGTGTCGTTGAAGCCACCCAGCACTTCCCGAATAGTTTTTTCTTTACGTGCAGCAACTTCGCTATCGTTAAAGTTGCCGTTCGGATCAGTATACCTGGTCAGGTATGGTGTAGGGGCTGGAGACGTGGTAGAACCACCTCCTACAAATGTGCTTAATACCTCTCCTAGCATATGCTCGTAAGAAGTCAGGTGTGCAATGATGTCCTTCACCGACCATACTCCGCATGCGCCAGGTGTTTCCCACTCAGATTCGGGGAAGCCTTCAATGGTCTGGAGTACCGTTAATTGTCCATACTTGAGGATATCGATTGCGTTCATGGGATGTTCCTTTCTTTCTGTTTGAGGTTATCGTAGTCCCTCAAACATATCTGTTTCGACATGTCGTCCATTCGGTCTCGGTGAAATCACCCGCGCATGTATGAAACACCTGGTGGACTCCATTGAGTTGTGCCTGGATCAAGGTGATTGCCTGCATAGCTATTCTGCCTTTCTGTATAACTTCAGCACTACTCGAGGTAGTCGAAACACTCCTGTGAAAGGGGCGACAGAGAACATCAGGGCTGAAAGCCAGCATCGCTCTTCCGCAGGAATTGCGCGCACTGCTGTAGTGTTCGGATTGCTTCGTTCGCCACCTCGTTGACGATGTCATGTGCTGGCTGGAGGCGTGAGACAAGCCCGACGCTTTGTCCAGCGTAAAGTGCCAGCGCCTCGACTTCTCCCGTCACCCCCGGCGTTGGTAACGAAACACTGTAGCGTCTGACAGGGGATCCATCAGCCCGGGTTGCAACCACTTCTCCCTCACCCGGACGCTCTCCTCTGGAAGGAGACCCGTTAGCTTCCCAGTTCGTGAGCGTACTGTTGTGCAGCGTCCGATGGGGTGCATCAGGCCAGTCATCATCAAACAGACAGGAATAGGTGGTAGCGGTCTCTGCCCCTTGCAGCACCTTTTCCTTGTACAGAGGATGCGCATTGGCTTCTTGACTGGCGAGAAAGCGGGTGCCTATCCATGCTCCTGCTGCCCCTAAGGCCAGCACAGCCGCAAGTCCTCGTCCATCAGCAATTCCCCCTGCTGCAACCACCGGGGTGGGAGCGACCGCATCCACGACGCAGGGGACCAGCGGGAGCGTCGCCACCTGGCCCCACACATGCCCTCCCGCTTCCCATCCCTGGGCTACGATAATATCAACGCCAGCGTCACGCACTCGCCTGGCCTCTGCCGCGCTGCCAGCCGTGTGCATCACCAGGGAGCTGGCTGCATGTGCAGCGGCAACGTAGCGTGATGGATCGCCCCAGAAGAAGGAGACGACAGGAACGCCTTCTTCCAGGCAGATCTCCAGGCGTTCTTGCTGAGGCCATTGTAAGATGAGATTGACGCCGAACGGACGATCTGTCAGTTGACGTGTTTGGCGGATCGCGCCTCGTACCTCCTGGAGGCTGTGCCAGGTGAGAGGAAGCATGCCAAGTCCTCCGGCGTTAGAGACGGCTGCAACCAGAGCCGGGGTGACAGCTCCACCCATAGGAGCTTGAATGATCGGGAGCTCGCTCCCAAGTAACTTGCAAAGCGGTGTGTATAAGTATGACAAGAGGAACCCTCACTTTCTCTTCTCTTCCAGGTCTGTTTTCAGAAAGGAATGGGATCATACTGATTGGCCTGATCTGTACTGTTGACTGACTTGCGGATGATATGCATGACGCCGCTATTACACTTCGATACTACTCAGTAGCCAGGCAGGATGAGCCAGCCACAGAACCGCCAGCAATAGCAGTGCAATTCCTATGACGGGACTGAGACGCCGACCACCCGGGAACGTTTTTTCCACGACCATCACCCCGGTCAGCATCGCCATCGACACCAGACTTCCCACTCCAAGGCCAAACATCACCAGCATCAGGGCCCAGCAGCAGCCGAGACAGAACATACCGTGACGTAGGCCCAGGCGCCAGGCCGCTCCCGATCCTTTGCGGTAGTAGCGTACGAAAAAGCTAAAGGGGCTACGGCACTGCTTCAAACAACGTTCCTTCAGCGGGCTGAATTGAAATCCACCTGCAATAGCCAGGGTGACCGCTCCGATCAACCAGGTGTGTGTATCGAGCCAGAACCAGTGATGAACGAGCCAGTGGATTTGGGTATCTCCCAGAAACGCAGCTACTGCGAAAACCGTCCAGACGACTGCATATCCTGCCAGGAAAGCCATTTGTACCACCAGTGGGTGTCTCTGTTTTCGGCTGGCATGTACCATCATGTATGTCATAGGCAGGCTCGATGGAAGCATCATCGCCACCGTCATCACCTGCCAGCAAGCCAGGAACACCACCAGGGCTATGAGTATTGGAAGATGACTCTCCTCGATCAAGTAGTGATGGTTGATCAAGTAAGTCTGGTTGGTAAGTACCGCCAGCAGGGCAAGAGTCCACGCAGCAATGATCATGGCCCAGGGCCACAGGACAAGTGCCCGAGGGCGCGAAGTAGATCGTATACGCTCCTGTTTTCTCAGTTCAGTTGCATTTGTTGTACCCATCAGGCACCTCCTGTACTGGTCACATTACGTGGCTTTACGCTTCAAAATGGAAGTTGCCTTGAATGGCGTTGCGCCCGCTGAACTCCCAGGCCATACCGTACTCAGGAAGGTTTACGTAGTGGCGCGATGCCTTAGCAACGTAGGCCGGTGAGCCAGGTATCGTGCTGAACACCGTGTCGTGTATCGTGGTGGCCTCACCATTCGCGTCGGTGTAGGGTGCCATTTCTGCGTCGAGAACCTCGCCAATGCGCAGGGTGCCTTTGCCTCCCTGGACATCGTAGCGAATGGGTGCTGCAATGATGGCTATACGCTCTCCTACCAGCCCTGCCAGCCCTGCTAATGGCCCTGCTACCTTACCGGTCCAAACGTCAAGGAGGGCTTGACGTTGTTCAGGTGTTGCCCTGTCATCAACATAGAAGACAGTGCGCCAGTTCCCAGCCAGGACATTGCCCGGGATTTGCACAACCTGCGCAACCGTGAGATTCGAGACATCCACTCCTTGAATTTGTCCCTGACTAATGTGGTGTGCTACGAAGGCGTCGCAGCTCCCCCCATCAGGATCATCCCCTATCCAACAAGGGCAGGGTGCCATACATGAACATGCTTCCAAGAGAAAACCATCGAGAACATAGGTCTTCTTCGTGTCCGCTTGAGTCGCCATAGTGTTCCTCCTTGTGTGAACTACTGCAAAACAGTATCGAGTATTGAGCGACCGGAATCCTTTTGATTCCGATCGTTGTCAGTAGTGTAGCGAAAAAGGGCAGTCTTTCCATCGTGGCGCGCATGGAGACATTGAAGGAGGACACACGGAGAAAGTGAGCACCCTGCACGGAGAAAATGGAGAAGAATGCACAGAGAACAGGACGGGCACAGAAGCACGGGCCTTCTCACGAGGACCGATGAGCCAGCTTAGTGTGTCGCCAGGCCTTTTTCGACAGCCCACACGACGAGCTGTGCGCGCGAGGTCAGGTTGAGCTTGTACAGGATATTGTTGATATGTGTCTCGATGGTTCGTTTCGTCACCACCAGCGCCTCGGCAATCTCGCGGTTGGATTTGCCTTGGGCAACGAGCCGCACGACCTCACGTTCACGCTCCGTGAGCCCGCCAAAGGCTTGTCTGGCAGTGCGTTTCGCAGCGATCGGTTTTTCCCTGGGAAGCGTGGCCAGCGCTGCCTGCAAGAACTGATCGCGCAGGGAGGCATCGCCAATCGGGCTGGCCAGGGATGCGATCCCAAGGCGCGCCGAGCCAAAATGGTGCCGGACCAGTTCTTCCTGCTTCAGGTGCCGATGCGCGTATCCTGCTGCACGATGAATGCGCCAGAGTAGTGCCTGTTCCTGCCGCTGGAGCGCACCACGCTCTGCTTCACGGAAGATCCCTATCGCTTCTTCTGTGCGCCCCAGGGCAACCAGCGCCTCGCCTTTGAGTTTCAGCAGCCAGGGGATGGGCTGCTTCGTGCTGTCGGCACCGGGAACAGTGACCAGCAGGGTGTCGGCGATCTCCAGGGCCAGGTCGGCGTGTCCTTGCGCGAGAGCCAGTTCGCCCCAGGCCCAGAGGAGCCGGCGCTCAGGCGAAGTCTGAGGACGCTGCGCGTGAGGGAGAGACGCTTCCAGGAGTGCTTCGGCTCGCGAACAGTCGTTGCTCAGGAGGTATGCCAGGGCCAGGTACGCGGTAATGTTGCCCGTCCACCACGCAGAGCCTACCTGCGATGCGAGTACCAACCCGGCCTCGAGTGCCTGGATCGCGCGAGGAGCGTCGAGCAGGAAGACAGAGAGGCGCCCCAGAACAAAAGAGGCCCCGGCCATCCACTGCTGATGTTGGATCTCGGTGGCAAGGCGTAACGCCTCCTGGGCATGGATCAGCGCGGCGCCAAATTCGCCGAAGGAGGTCAGCAGCATACCCGACACGAACTCAGCATAGGCCCGGTCGGATGGTGAGTCGATCCGGCGTGCTAGCTGGATCGCCTCTGTGGTGTCTCGCAAGCACTCATCACGTGTCACGAGCGCGCTCAGCGTCGTCTCTGCCAGGTTCGGCCCCGCATAGACCGCGCGGGAGGTGAGGCTGGAAACCAGGCTTTGCGTATTGTTCAACGCCCGGAACAGGTCGATCGCTTGCCCAAATTCCTTGACCGAGGCGATGAGGTCATTGTGCAACCCATGAGCCTGCCCGAGCAGATCGAGCGTTTCAGCCATTCCCTGCGTATCCGCTATGGTCTCAAAAAGGGCAAGCGCCTCTCGATGAGCTCGCAGACCCTCTTCAGGCTGTCCCGTATTGACGAGCCAGTTCCCCAGCCGATTGAGGCTCCGTGCCTGCAGGGCCGGATCACCGAGCGCGGACGCGAGGGTGAGCGCATCGCGGAACCACGAGCCGGCCTGCGCATAGTCGCGACCTGCCCACAGAAAGCCGAGCGCAAGGAGGCACCGCCATTCCAGCAGGCGATCCCGCGACGCTTCGGCAATGCGCAGGGCCTGTGTATAGTCACGACGAGCCTGTTCAAACTCGCCCAGCAGCTCATAAGCCTGCCCTCGCAATTGGTAAATGGTTGGGGCTTCCGTCATTTTCAGCTGCGACGCGGCATCGAGCGCCTGTGTGAAGTGCTCGACGGCGGCGCGTGGCGCGTACAGGTGGAGTGTCCTTTCTCCGGCACGTTGCCCATACTCCACGGCCTTTGACCAGACTTCTCCTGCGTAGAAATGATAGGCGAGGTCAACCAGTTGGGCATCCAGGATCGAGGAAGTGAGGGCACGCTGTTCGATTGCTTCAGCAATAGTGCGGTGCAAAGTTCTACGTTCGCCTGCCAGCAGTTCCGAGTAGATGGCCTGTCGTGTGAGCGCGTGACGGAAAGAGAACTGATCAGCGGCTTCTTCTATCACCAACTGAGCCGCCACCAATTCTTTCATCAATGTGAGCAAGTGTGATTCGTCAGCATGCATGACCTGCTGCACGATGGTGAGGTCGAAGCGCCTTCCCGCCACCGCCGCCAGGGTCAAGACCTGCCTGGCCAGAACACTCAACTGCCTGGTGCGTTGGTAGACGGCATCATGCACGCTGCGTGGAATGGATGGAGGGTGTATGTGCGTTCCAAAAAGCGGCGTGCGCTCCCACACTCCCCCTTTGCCGGTGATCTCGCCGGTGACGATCAGCGATTTCAGCACCTCTTCAATGAAGAATGGGTTTCCCTCTGTCAACTGGTACAGGCTCTCAAGCAGACCGGTAGGCACTGCCTGGTGCATGGCAAAGATCGCCTGGAGCATCGCCTCGACCTCGGCACGGGTGAGTCGCTGCAAAGAAAAGTCCTGGGCCAGGTGTTCCCGGTCAAGTGCAGCCAGGAAGTGCCTCAACTCTGGAGACACCTCGTCACTCCGGTACGTCAGCACAAACAGGATGGGCAGGTGCGTGCACCTGCGTGCCAGGTATGCCAGGAGGTCAAGGCTCGTTTCGTCGCTCCAGTGGAGATCTTCCATGATAAACAGCAATGGGTGGGGCGTGGCCTGTGTGGTGAAAAAGTGCAGCATCAGGGCAAACAGGCGGCGCTGTGCCTGTTGTGGATCAAGCGAGAAAGGGTGGAGGTGAGGCGGAGAGTCGGAGATGAGGGGGATCATGTCGGGCAGTACCTGTGAAAGTTCTTCTGCAAAGGGGAGCAGGTCATGACTCTTCGTCAGGGAGGAAAAGTTAGCAAAGAACGAACGCAAGAGATCAAGAAACGGGGCGTAAGGAGACGCTCGATCTGCTTCAAAGCAGTTCCCTTGCACTAGCTTGAAGCCTTGCCCAGTGGCGGTGATTTTCACCTCCGCCACTAGGCGCGATTTGCCAACGCCCGCTTCCCCGCCAAGCAGGACAACCTGCCCCCTGTCGCTTTTCGCCCGCTCAAGAAGCAGGTGCAAGACGGCAAGCTCGCTTGTGCGCCCGATCAATTTCGGGCAGACGACGGATGTATTGATGTTCTTGACTCCTCCAGCAATGATCATCAACGGTTCTTGTCTCACCAAACCAACGAATATGAGACACCTCATCAACGATATTCCGCTTAATTTGGCCCGATGATGAGGTTCTCCCGTGCTGTCTCTACCACTTCAGCTGTCACGACCTGGAGCTGATTGGCGACTAACACATGCTCCACCTGCATCATGAGACGTTCAATCAAGCGAATATTCCCTCTGGTAATGCGCAGAATGGTGGCAACTGCCTCCTTGTCTGTGAAATCGTCTGAGTAGGCTTTGACCCGATGCCTCCAGCGCTTTTCCAGAAAATCGCGCGTCTCGTCGTCGGACAACGCTTCCATTTCATGCGCGAAACCAATCCGTGAGTAGAGTTGTGGAGCGCGCATCAGGCGCTTTTCCAGGCCGGGCATTCCCAGCAGCACCAGGCCAAATTCCCCACGGTCTGCCAGGTCGCGCATCTGCTCCAGCCCGGCGTCCTTGAGGCGGTTGGCTTCATCCACAATCAACAGCTCGATGAGTGGCGTATACCGGCGTGTCACCAGAAACTCTTCGGTACCCTGGTGACGTTGATTGGCGGCTTCCACCAGATAGGAAAACGCGGCGAACAAGGTCAGCACCTCTTTTTCGATGCGTGCGACCGAGGCCGAAACCGGAGGCGTATAGAACACCGTGCGGCACTGTTGGATGGAGGCGTCTAGAGGGGCGGAAGGGAAGGTAAACGGTCGATAGGGATACCAGCCATCCATCGCATTGCGTCCCGTGAAGGTGATCAAGGATTCTGGCAAGAAGGGTTTGAACAGGCTCCATTGCGCGTACCGTTTGGCCGATTCGGTTTTGCCAGTACCCGGAGGGCCATACGAGAGACCGACCACACGAGCACGCCGACAGGCATCGCACATCTCACCGAAGCGACGATAGCTTTTCGTCTCCACGAAATGGGGAGGCGTTCTCCCGTTCTGCTCAGTCATTGATGTACCTCTTGAGCCGTGGCCGCGTTGAGGCGGCCGCTGGTTCCGCCACCACCGTTTTAGGTGCTGGCGGCGGCTCCTGATGCAACTCCACATAGCGATTGACCATGGCCGCTCGCGTTGAGAGTCCTGCACGGACCTGCTTGCGGCGTTCAGTCCTCGCCTTTTCGATTTCTTTCAAGCTGACCTTGCGATCGCTGAGTTCGGCACAGATCGCGCGACAGAGAAAGCGATCCTGATAGAACACATGGATCTCGCCCATATCGGCCGGGTCATACCGGATCAGCACCTCTTCTTTGACAAAGGATGCCAGGGTGATATCCATATAACGATGGTTCTGGAAGTGAATGCCGTCTTGTTGCACCCGGCGCGTCTTGGCTACCGTTAATAGCAACAGGTCGAGTTGTTCCAGGGACGTGGGCATCCGGGGCACAAACCCCCCTTTTTCCCATCGCTCCTTGGGCTGACACTCCGTTTCGCTGTGGACCCGACGGTGATAAGCTTCCAGCAACCACGTCCGAAAACGCTGCTCAAAGGCGGCTAACGTCAACGTCGCCTGGGTCTCTGTGTATCCTTTTGGGGCATAGCCAGGTACGTCTTGCAAAAAGAGCTGATCGACACTGCGGAAGAAACGCTCCACCTTGCCACGCCCACGAGGCACGCCTTTTTCGGAAAAGACTAACTCCATCCGGATATCTGCCGCAACCTGCTCTAGATGCTTACTGGTGAAGTCAGAGCCATGGTCGGTGTAGAAGACACTGGGGATGCCACAAGCTGACCATCGAGGATCTTCTTTGCGCCAAATGGCTTGACGAAGAGTGAGCGCTGTGGTGAGCGCCGTCGCTGGCTGGAAACTGAGCCGGTACCCGACGATCATCCGGCTGCAATCGTCTTCAATCGCGGTGAGGTACGGTTTGGCCGGTTTGCCTGCTTCATCTAACAGCCACACATCCAGTGGCGTATGATCAGCCTGCCACATGGCATTGGCGTGGGTGGCTTCTCGCCGGTAGAGTAAATCAAATTCCTCGCGATAGGCAGCGGCCCCTTGATGGGCGAGGGTCCGTAGCGCAGGATCAAGGTTCTTGATGATTTGGCGCACCCGCTCATAACTGGGCGGCTTCCATCCCTGTGCTTTGGCAATCTCCGTGACCTGGCGATGCATTGCAGCCGCTGAACGGGGAGGCGTCTGCAAAGCCAGTCCTTCGACCAAAGTAATCGCTTGTTCTGGCAGGCGACGGGACTTGCCTTTGTCCTTTCGCGCCGTGGTGACGAGTCCAGCCAATCCCTGCTCGCGATACCGCTTGACCCAGCGTTGCACCGCACTCTTTGAAAGCTGATGAGTACGAGCAACCTGTGCCTGGGAAACTCCCTCTTCCAACGCAGGGCGCAAGAGTTCAAAGCGAGCGTAGGCTTCCGCTCGTTGCTCTTCGGAAAGCGAGGTCAGTGGTACGGGTGTTTTCGCCATGACGCGCGTCCTCTCTAACGGCAAGGCGTCGATCTCGTCTCTGTAGAGTATACCTTATGACCCGCAGAATTGTACAGAAATTTCCCGCAGAATGTTGGGATTTACATGTAAATACATTGCTCGTGCCCTCGCCTGCCGCAGAGAAGGGCGCTGGATCTCCCCCTTGCTTTTTGATGCACCAACGCTCTCAACCCAACTCCCCATATTCGTCTGCTCTTTGCGATGAGTTTTGGGTCGGCTTGCCGTCATATGAGTGAAAGGAGATCGATCGAAGACGTGAACCGTTACCAAAGTGCCACCAATTTAATCTCAAGATTTACACACACCGAAGGAGACAAAAGATGAGAAAAGTGATCGTTTCGACCTATATGACGCTGGACGGGAGAGTGGACGAGATCGGGGATTGGGCGGTTGCCTACAATGACGACAGAGCGGTCAAGTATCACACCGACCTGATGAGGAACAGCGATGGTCTGCTCCTAGGCCGCAACACATACGAGATTTTCGCCGCCCTTTGGCCATCGCTTTCAGGAGAACTCCCCTACATCGACAAGTTCAACAGCATGGCCAAGTACGTCGCGTCAACCACGCTCAAGGACCTAAAGTGGGAGAACTCCCATCTGATCGAAGGCGATGTCGCGGAGGGCGTCGCCAGGCTCAAGCAACAGCCTGGTCAGGACCTGATCATGTATGGCTGTCACGACCTCATGCATAGCCTGATGGAACACGACCTCATTGACGAGTATCGAATCCTGGTTCACCCGGTCCTGCTCGCGAAAGGGAGGAGCTTCCTCAAGGATGGCGCGGAGCGAGTGAACCTCGATCTCGTCGACATCACCGCGCTTGAAGGGGGAGTGACCATTTTCACATACCAGCCGGTACGGTAGAGAGGGCTCGCGCAGGGAGCTTCGGTTCCGCCCCGTCATCGGCATCAGACCCACGGTCTCGTACGCTAACTGCTCTCGCGCATGAGGCGGAGGTCGCGAGCCCGTCGAGTGATGCGAAGCGCCAGGGACGCGTCTCTCACATATGGAAGGGTGGGCGGCAGGGCGAGGGAGGAGAAGCTGGACAGTTCCAGGAACGAGACCATGTTTGCGATCTGCCCTTCCACCACCCCCAGCACCATCAGACCAAAGAGCTGATAGTGGTCTGACTCTCCCTCCTGCCGGTAGAGACCGAAAGCTGGGCTGCCATTGGCGCGCATCGGAAGCAGGCGGAAGTTTCTTCCAGGAACGCAGAGCCTGGTCGAGAGTTCTGTGGCGATGGCTACTCGTCCCTGGAGCCAAACGGGAAGCGGCGGCATGGTGAACCATGCGTCCTCTCGCAGCAGCGCCACAAGTCCAGGAATGTCCGACTGCTCGAAAGCCGTCACATAGCGGTCAAGCAGGGATTGGAATTCTTGGAGTGGGAGAGCGGTTTCTTGATCTTTGGGGCGGTTCGGCTCCTGCAAAGCGCGTCGTGCCCGCTGGAGACCGGAATTGACAGCGGCGACCGAGAGGTTGAGCCATTCGGCTACCTCGCTGGCAGGCCATTCCAACACCTCGCGCAAGAGCAGAATAGCCCGCTGCGCTGGCGTTAAGCGCTGTAACGCCACCAGAAAGGCCAGGGTCATCTGTTCGCTCCTCTCTGCGTGGTCTTCAGGATCACTCTGCGAATCGGCAAGCAGGTCATCAGGGAACGGCTCCAGCCAGATCGGCTCTCTTTCTCTCTTGGGCAGAGGGAGGCTCGGATCGGAAAGCTGATGTGTCTCCCGTTGTAAGGACCGTCGTGGAGCGCTCCTGAGCCGATCCAGGCAAAGATTAGTAGCGATGCGGTACAGCCAGGCCCGGTACGATCCCGGACTTGTGAGGGTCGCGCGTTTCTCCCAGGCGCGCAGCAGGGTTTCTTGCACCAGGTCTTCGGCGTCATGGAATGAGCCCAGCATCCGATAACAATGCACGAGCAGCTCGCGCCGGTATGCATTCACCAACGCCTCGAATGCCTTCTGATCGCCCGCCTGAACGGCGAATACCAGGGCCATTTGGGATGGAAGCTCCATCAAGATCGTTCTTCCTCTCATTATACCTTGGCCGCACTCGCTTTTTGTCGTTGACGGAAACTGCGAACCTTGGAGATCGAGCCGCAAGACCGCCCCTGTGGTCCTGAAGCGGTCATAAGACACCAAACCTTGTTCCTGTTCTTGGTGTGATCGTAAAAGATCCATTGACAATCCGGGCACGCTTTCAGACGCACCCAGGTAGAGCGCGTAATCGCTTCCACCACCAGCGCCAGCACTTCTGAGCAGAATTGGCATGTGGCACTCTTTGCTGGTCTATAAGAGAGCGTCGGCATTCCTTCCTCATCCTGCGAGAGTCTCACTTCAACGGGCTGTCGTGCCAACCACTCACTAAGAACGAGAACCTCACGCTTCCCAAGGATCTTCCGCAAATCAGCGCGCAGTTTCCACACCAGTTCAGGCACGATGGAGATCTCGGAGTCCCCACCTGCCTTGCCAAACCAGGTCGCGTAAAACTGGCGCATGACCTCAAGCGACACGAGTTCATCGGTCGGTTCGCGCGTGTCGTTGGGAATCCACCAGGTATTGAGAAAGGTGCGCACGACCTCCAGGGTCCCTGGGGCCACTTGACTGTTTGCTTCTGTCATGTTAACCACCTAAACTATTTTGCTGTTGACTTTTTCCCTGCTTGATGTTACCATCATAACATGATTGCTAGTTAACAACAAGGGAGATCTTGTGATGGAATCTTTTGTGCTATGGACCCCTCTTCGGCAGGCTGGTCTGGAGCAGTTGCACCTGGTGGAAGACGAGATGGGTGTCGTCGCTGATGGCCTCGTCCTTGGGATCGAGCAGGCCGCCCCTTTTCGTTTCTGGTATCAGGTGCGGACAGACAACGACTGGCATGTGCGGGAATGCCTTTTCCAGGTAGGCGGAGAGAAGGGGCGAAGGATGCAGTGGTCTACCGATGGGCGGGGGCACTGGACCGACGCTTCGGGTGCTGCCTGCTCAGCCCTGGATGGCTGCCTGGACATTGATATTACTTGTACCCCATTCACGAACACGCTCCCCATTCGCCGTCTCGCGCTCACCGCAGGCTCGAGCGCGGATATCCTGGTCGCCTACCTGAGCGTTCCAGATCTTTCCATCCGCCCAGTTCGGCAACGCTATACCTGCCTGTCACGCACTGCTTCTGGCTGGCTCTACCGCTATGAAGGGTTGGAGACAGGTACCACTTTTGACCTGCTGGTCGATGAAAAGGCGTTGGTCGTTGATTACCCAGGAATTTGGAAGCGGGCAGAGACGGATCTGCCTGGGGATGTCATTCCCAATCCGTCGAGAGCCATCCTCGAAGGACTGCTTGCCTCCGGCCCCCACCCTGAGTTTGCCGACAAACTCCAGTTTTTTGGGCAGTTTGTGGGGGATTGGGATGCCGATTGGACGGGGTATCAGGAGACGGGTGAGGTCAGCCAAACAGGGAAAGGCGAGATCCATTTCGCCTGGGTGCTGGATGGACGGGCCATCCAGGACGTCTGGATCTTTCCCACGCGGGAAGACCTGCGCCGTGGCTTGCCCATAGACGAATGGGGCTCCACATTTCGTCTCTACGATCCGAGCTTAGATGCATGGAACATCTTCTTTCATAGTCCGGTCAACCACAGGGTCCGATCTATGATCGCCCGACCAGTGAGGGACGAGATCTGGATCGAGGGACCGAATCCCAAGGGGCAGCCTCTGCGCTGGATCTTTTCACAGATCACCAGCCACTCCTTCCTGTGGAGCAACTTTGTTTCTGAGGACGGTGGGCAGACGTGGCGCCTCCAGGAGGAAGTGGAAGCTCACCGGGTAGAGTAGGAAGAGCTGAACAGAAGCAGGAAAGGTTCCCGATGGCAAGAACGCAAGGTCGCCCGAGAGCTTCCAGGCACGTGACGCTTCAACTCCATCAGACGAGCCTTTCGAGCCTGCGGGAGCGGTCCGGCGCATGGGCCACCACAGCCGTCGGACGGTGACTACCCTGCAAGGAGTCATGCGGCTAACACGTCACGCGTGTATCGCTGTCGCAACAAAGAGTGTCTGTGTTTCCATCAGCCAACACGGCAGTCGCGAAGAGGAGAGTTGGGCACTGCCACATGGGGAGGGTGCCGCTGGATGTGATTGCATTGGTCGGGATGCTGCGAGACCCGCAACAGCGTAGTATCCTGCAGATCTCTGTCGAAATCCCTCGGGCTCTTGCGCGAGCGCTTCATCCAGACGCTCGCTTTTGCAGCCTGATATGGATAAAGTCTAGCTTTGAATCGATGAACGTTATCACCAATTCCGCAATCAAAACGTCGTTCTCTCAACAAAAAGAAGGAGCAATACATCAATGATTACCCCCTCTCTCTCCAGAGAGACAACTGCGTCTTCACCTTCGGTTCGTCTGGGGGCGCTATCTCTTGCACTGGCGGGCATCCTGTTTTTTCTCTACCCGGCGCTTCGTCCGTTCTCAGATCAGGCGGGATCTCAAACAATGCAGGCGGCTCAGGCCTTTGCTTCGCCCTTCTGGGTTTTGGCACACATGCTGGGTGTAGGAGGGTTCATCCTGCTCGCATTGAGCTTGCTGGGCCTGTACAGCGTTCTGCGTCCCACCTCGGTCCGGCGTCTTATGGCGGTGGCGCTGATTTTGACCTGGATAGGTGTGGGCTTCACGATATCGTACTTTGGAGCCGAGATCTTTGCCCTGCACGCGATTGGTCAGGCCGCGATCAGCCAGCATAGCACCGCACTCTTGCCGCTGGTCAATGCCGTCCGCTTTGGACCAGCCATCTATGTGTTCGCCGTCGGACTGCTGCTGCTCGGGGTCGGTCCCATCCTGGTTGCAATTGCGGTCTGGCGATCGGGCGCAATCTCCCGCTGGAGTGCCATACTCTTCGCTCTGGGCTTTGCCCTCTACATTCCGCAGTTCTTCGGCACTCCCATCATCAGAGTCACTCATGGTGCTCTGGTAACCATAGGATGTCTCTGGCTGGCCTGGAGTATGCTACAAAGCCTGCGACGGCAGAAGACCTGGTAAAAAGGCCATTTGAGATGTCGCGTGATTGGGTACTCCAGTAACGCTTGCAGAGAAACTCGGAATTGGGCGTGGAACGGTATCTGTATCCACGCTCAACTACGAGTACGAGAGCTTTCACGACATCCGTGAGGGAGAGCCACGTAATTCCAAATTTATAGACTGGAACCATGACACGTGCTTAAATATCTGTGTACTTAGTGCATAGTCAACAGAGATGTTCGGGAAAGGGGGGACGCCGCAAGCAAGTGAATTGTCCCTGCCTCCCGCTTTACACCGCTTTCTCAAAAAAGCTATATTGAGAAAGCACTTAGTCAGTTTGGTGTAAAGTGTGTAAATCTTGAGATTGCGCGAGAAGAATTTCGCACATTCCGTGGGAGGTTCG
>JACZCU010110858.1_pt1 | contig 14738 bp, 13 predicted proteins | sample 8641851 | NCBI WGS metagenome assembly JACZCU01 (sample SAMN15324605, study PRJNA640507) | soil metagenome | isolation source: monocropping sugarcane control | place: China: Luxin town, Laibin City, Guangxi Province | collected 2019-07-25 | depth 10cm m | reverse complement strand
TTGGGCCTCCAGAGACCCCCGGGCGACGGCGGACGTCTAATCTGCCTTAACTTTCCTTCGACAAATCGCTCTCCCCGATCAGCGTGAAGCCTTTACGAATCAGCAGCTGGGCGGCCAACGTCGGATCGTCAACGTAGAGCGCCAGCGCTGGGCCGCGTGGGCGTACGAGCAGCGGATAGCTGTAATGAATATTGATCTCGGCGGCCAGCAATGCGGCACAGATTGCGATAAGGGGCTGTCGGGTGCCGCGCGGAAGCTCCACCGCGAGTACCTCCGACTCAGAAAAACTGAAGCCTTCCTTGTGAAGGACATCGCGGCTAAGTCCAGGGTGGGAGCAAATCAGACGAACCAATGCGGAATCCGCGCTTTCCTCGATCGACAGCGCCACGATTCGGCCGGCAGACTCTTCCAGCGCCCGCACGAGCATTTGAAGACGGCCAACCCGGTTCTCAAGGAAAACCGTGAACTGGCGGACGCGCGTCAGTTCGAAACCGGCGCCATGCTGGGTTTGAGGCGGAAGAACTTCTTCCATGGCGGAAGCTTATCTGAAGCGCAAAGAGATTCACAGAAAAAAAGCCAAGCCCGCCGCGGGTAAGGCGGCGGGCTTGGGAAATTCAGCAGACAATCGTTCCGATCGAAGCGGGACTAAATACCCTGGCTATCGTCGGTCGGAAGCAGGACGGTGTCCTTGTCATCCTGAGGAGCAGCCGTGCTGTTGAGCCAGCCCGGTGCATGGGTGGTGCTGTTGGGGTTACCACGTGCCTGGTCGGCAGTGTAGATGTTGTCACGGAAGGCTGGGACAGCATCGTTGCGGTAGGTGCCGCAGTACGGAGTGGCCTGCCACTCGACGTGGCCGTCGCCGTACAGAACGTTCTGGCCGTCGTTCTTGTGATTGTTGCTGTTGGCTTCAATCATGAGCGAGCGGGGAGCGGTCGGCATCGGGTCGGTCACGTTGTTCTGAGGATTCTGGCCGCCGGTCGTGCCGGGATTCATATCGGCAGCGATGGCGAAGTCAGAAGTCATCGTGTTGTTCCAGCGGAAGCCGGCGGTGCTGGCCGGAGCCGTGGGGAACATGACCTGAATGCTGTAGGTCAGGTTCGTGGGAATCGCTGCCCAGTTGCTGGACGAGGAGATCGGGGTGCCGACTTGGAAACCGCGCTCACCGATGCTCGACGGGCAGACGAAGACTTCAGGCGAGATGTCCTGAGTCTTGAGGACCATGAAGAAGCTGGCGCAGACGTTGTTATCACCGGTGCCATTTTCATCAAAGCTATTGGGAACAGCATAGCCTTGGGTGGTGGTGATGATCGTGCTGGTCTGCGTGTTGAAGTAGGTGCGGGGGAAACCACCGTTGCGCTCCTCGTTGGCGTACATGAGCATCGCCAAGCCGATCTGACGGAGGTTGCTGGCACACTTCACGCGGTTGGCCTGCTCGCGGGCGCGATTCAAGGCCGGGAGAAGAATCGAGATCAGCAGAGCGATGATCCCGATAACGACGAGCAGCTCCACGAGCGTGAAGCCGCCTTTGCGGGAACGAACAAGCTTCATAATGAAGCTCCTTTCGATGACACCGCGTTGACACAACATCCCAAGACCGGCAAATATAATAGATGAACGGATTGCTGAATTGCAGCCTACGCGCTGCTTGCCGGGGCCTAGCTGTTGTCCATTGCGGTTAGACCTGATACGCAGGCGAACGCCGCCTGCGTGTTGAACACATTGACAAATGCCCAAGGCGAACTACAGAAAGAGCCAAGCAGATGGATTGGGATAATTGAACTGCCTGGAATCTTCTTTGAGAAAAATCATCCGCCTCGGAACCACGAATAAATTATCAGGACGGGATGATAAGTCAAGGAAAATCTAGCGATTCGACAGGCGGGAGCCAACCATTTTTATGCACGCCAGGCAGCAGTTATTCGATGAATCTATAAGCACTTATATTAAATGAAATGATTTAATTGACATGTCGCTAAGCAGTTATTTTCTACGCTTGGCGAAGTATTTTATTGCTTGGAATTCTGAAGAAAACAAAACAGCCTATTCTGATGGCGCATCGGGCATCATGGATCGAGGCATCAACTTCTGTTTTTCGGCCAGCCGTTGAACAACTAGATCCGGCAGGACCGCCGAAAGCTGCTTTACATCTCCGCCAAACGCAACAACTTGCCGAATGAGGCTGCTACTGGTGAGGGCGTATTGTTCTCCGGTCATGATAAAGACCGTTTCGACGCCCCCCACCGCGCGATTGGCCAAGGCAAGCTGGAATTCATAGCGGACGTCAGAGACGTCGCGGATGCCACGAAGGATGGCAGTGGCCTTGGAGCGCTTAACGAAATCGACGGTCAGGCCGGTGAATTTGGCGACATGGACGCGCGGTATGTCGCGCACGAGAGCGCGGATCATCGCGACGCGTTCGTCAATCGTGAACAGCTCCCGTTTTTCCGGGTTGATGCCGACGCCCACGATCAACTCATCAAACAGCGCCACGCCCCGGCGGATGACGTCGAGGTGGCCATTGGTGATCGGATCGAATTGCCCTGGAAAGACGGCCAGGCGGCGCTGCCGGGTGGTCATGGGGAAAAGGGTAAACGATGCGCTTTGGAAGTGAAAGGTGCGGCAGTGTTCGCGCGGTTCAAAGCGCCAAGGACGCCAAGGACGCCAAGGACGCCAAGAATGCCAAGACCGCCAAGAAAGTAATTAATTCGATTTCATACCTTGGCGTTCTTGGCTTCTTGGCGTGCTTGGCGCAGAAAGAAGATTAAGATTACAAGGAGCGAATTACGCAAGGATGCGACTCATGATCAAACGCAAGGAACTGGATCGGGGAGTGGTGGTCTACGCCTCGACACTTCTAAATGAGATTGGCGTCAGACATGCCTTCAGCACTCGACTTGGCGGGGTCAGCGCGCCGCCCTTCGACTCGATGAACCTGGGTAATCCAAACGGCTGCGAAATCCAGGATGATTCCGACCACATCGCCACCAATTACCGAATTCTTCAGGAGACGGTTGGCTTTGTGCCGGGCGAGCGGGTTTGGGTCCATCAGGTGCATGGGAAGACGGTAATGCGCGCGTCAGCAGATGTTCCATTCGATCGTTCGGCGAAGGCAGATGCGATTGTGAGCGATGATCCGCGGCGGATTCTTTCGATCCGCGTTGCCGATTGCGTGCCGGTATTACTGGCGGGCGATGGCGGCCGAATTGTGGCGGCGGTTCATGCGGGATGGCGAGGAGTGGCGGCCGGCGTTGTCCCCGAGGCGCTTCGCGCGATGAATGTCGATCCGCAATCATGCGGAGCGGCAATCGGACCTTCCATTAGCATCCTGAATTTCGAAGTTGGGCCGGAAGTCGTTGCCACATTCAAACAGATGATGGGCGATCGCGCGCCAGTTTCTGAAGGGGAAAATGGAAAGGGGCATTTCGATTTGCGGGTGGCGATTGCGCAACAACTGATCGACGCCGGCGTGGCCGAAGGCCAGATCGATATCACCGACCGATGCACATATCGTGATCGAGAGGAATTCTTTTCCCATCGCCGCGATCACGGCACGACGGGACGATTGGCGGCATTGATTCAATGCAAATCGGCTTAAGAGTTCACAACTGCTTCGGTCGGCTCAGGCGCGCTCAAACCGGTTGAACTGCCGAATAGTTGGTGCTCGTAAAGCTGCTGATAAGTTTCGCAACTCCGAAGCAGCTCATCATGACTTCCCTGGCCGACGATCTGGCCGCGCTCCATCACGATAATTTCGTCGGCACTCTTGATGGTGCTGAAGCGATGAGCGATGACGAAAGTCGTGCGCTCATGAAGAATGCTCTCGATGGCTCGCTGGATTAGCGCTTCACTCTCAGCATCGACCTGGCTGGTGGCTTCGTCGAGAATCAGAATCGGCGCAGCGCGAAGAATCGCGCGTGCAATACAGATTCGCTGCTTTTGGCCACCCGATAGCTGGGCTCCGAGGCCGCCCAATAGCGAGTCATATCCCTGCGGCTTTTCCATGATGAAATCATGGGCAAAAGCGCGCTTGGCTGCCTGTTCCACCTGCTGGCGCAATTCTTTGCCCGCGGACGATTCCGGCGATGCGCTGGCCAGCGGATGGCCATAGGCAATGTTCTCCGCGATGGTGCCGGGGAAGATGACCGAATCCTGCGTGACGATGCTGATCTGGTTGCGCAACGATTTGAGCGTTACATCGCGAAGATCTGCGCCGTCGATGAGCACACGCCCCTGCTGCGGATCATAGAAACGCGGGAGCAACGCCAAAAGTGTCGTCTTGCCGCTGCCGTTGCGCCCCACGACCGCGACGCATTTGCCGCGCGGAACCGTCAGGCTGACATTCTCCAGCGCGGGGCTCGGTGCGCCGGGATACGAGAAGGTGATATTTTCGAATCGAACTTCGTTTTGAATTGGCTGGAGCTTCAAGAGCGGCCGAGCGGCTGGCGCGGGCATCGCTTTTGGATTGCCGTTGACTTTGCCATTGCCAGAAACGGGCGTGGCACTCTTTGCGGCAAGCATCGCCGGCTCTTTTTTCTTTTCCGCCGGAAGATCCATGATTTCAAAAATCCGCCCCGCCGCGGAGTTGGCCTTCTGCAGCACGTTATTGACTTTGCTGAGCCGGCGGAGTGAATCGCCGATGCTTCCCAGGCAGGCCATGACGAGAATGAAATCGGTCAGCTCCAGCGTCTTTTTGACCATCATCATGTAAGCCGCACAGAGGACGACGCCGGCGACGACAAAGAGCGTCAGCGTTTCCATCGTCGGCTCGCTGAAGCTGTCGATTCGGCTCATTCGCAATTGCTCGGCAACCAGCTTATTCATGATGCGCGTGTAGCGCCTTCGCTCGAACCGCTCGGCATTGGCGCCTTTGACGACGCGAATGCCCACCAGCGATCCATCGATCTGGCCAAGCATGACAGCCGAGCTGACCAGCGCCTTCTTGCTGGCCCGGCGCATCTTCTTTCCGAACTTGCGGATGAAGGCAACCATGATCGGAGCGAAAAAGACGATGAACAGCGTCAGCGGCCAACTGATGAATAGCGCCAGCGCGAACGCCATGATTGCCTTGGCCGGCTCCTGGATGCTTTGGCCGAGGATGGTTTTGAAGCCTTCATTGAGGCCCTGGGCATCTTGCGTTAGTCTGCTCGTGACATCGGATGTGCCTCGCAGATTGAAATGACTCAGCGGAATATGAAGCACGCGATCGTAGAGCCGTCGGCGAATGTCATTGACCGCAAGCACCGCCGACTTATCTGACAGATATTCCTGAAAGAATTTGACGATGTTCGCAACGATCGCCAGTGCGACGACAAACGCCAGCGCCATCGCCAGCGCCTGAACCGGCCGATCCTTGCCGGGGAACCAGGCGGCAATCCGCTGGCCCGTCGCTTCATACCAATACAAAGGCCGGGGCGCGATCGTGACGGGTCCTTTGTCGCGAATGTCGATTGTCGCTGATTTTGAATTCGGATCGGCCAGCGCGGCCAGCACCGGAGCTTGATCGGGTTGGCCGTTGATCTGCGGCACGACGACCCTGTCCCCATCCTCAAGGCCGGCCTGTGCCGCAGCAGTCGGCGGCGTGGAGGTGCCCGGCCAAGACAGTATGGGCCGATGCTCGTGCTTTTTAACTGTAACAATCTGCAGATCGTGTGCTTCGTCTGAAAAGGATAATCCAATGCGATGCTGGGCGATTTCCCGGTCGGCCCAGGTCAAAATCGTGTCGCCCTTGATCAGCACGCGCATGATGGGCAGCAGCGCACCTAATCCGGTTGTTGAAGAGCCGGCGACGAACACCGCGCAGAGGACGGAAACCGTGACCATCCATCGATAAGGGTAGAGAAACCGGCATGCCCGCCAGAAATGAGTCGCCCCCTTCTCTTTCTTGCGCGAAGAGGCTTTGGGAGCGGGCGGGATGGTCCTGTCAACTGCGTTCATGCCGGAAGCGTCCTTGGTTCGATAAAGAAATTATCGGACGTTAAAGACCGTCAAGTATAACTTTCCCGGCGATGAGAAGACAGCCAAGGGCCAAGCCATGATTCCGCTTTCGCAACCCGACATCACCCAAAAAGAAATCGATGCCGTGCTGGATGTCCTGCACACGCCAACACTTTCGATCGGCCCGCGCATCGAACGGTTCGAGGCCTCCTGCGCCAAGGTGGCAGGCCGTCGGCACGCGGTTGGCGTTTCCTCAGGCACGGCAGGTCTACACTGCGCGATGCTGGCGGCCGGTGTTGGAGAAGGCGATGAGGTCATTACGACGCCCTTCTCCTTTGTCGCATCCGCCAATTGCATTCTGTACGTCAACGCGACGCCGGTGTTTGTCGATATCGACCCACGCACGCTGAACATGGATGTGGATAAGGTTGCTGCTGCAATTACGCCGCGCACGAAGGCGATCGTCGGGGTTGAAGCATTTGGACATCCGGGAGGAATGATCGAGCTTGAACAAGTCGCCCAGAGCCACGAACTGATGCTGATTGAAGATTCTTGTGAGGGGTTCGGCGGATTATCTGGCACCCGCCCCATTGGCTCATTTGGCCGGGCCAGCGTTTTTGCCTTTTATCCCAACAAGCAGATCACCACCGGCGAAGGCGGAATGATCGTCACCGACGATGACAACTTCGCCAACGCCTGTCGCGCCTACCCCAACCAGGGGCGCGAAGGCATGGCGTGGCTCGCGCATCAGCGGCTGGGATACAACTATCGCCTCAGTGAAATCAATGCCGCCCTGGGCGAAGCGCAATGCGAGCGGCTCGAGGAGATTCTGGCCAACCGTAGACGCGTAGCCGCCCTGTACATCAATCGGCTCATGACCAACCGATGCCTGATCCTTCCCACGCTCGAGGACGACACGCACATGAGCTGGTTTGTTTTTGTCGTTCGGCTCAACGATCTATTTGAGCCGGGCGATCGCGATACGGTGATGAAAGCTTTGCGCGAGCGCGGCATCGGCTGCAACAACTACTTCCCTCCGATCCATCTGCAGCCGTACATGATCGAGAAGTTCCATTACGAATCAGGGGCATTCCCCGTCACCGAATATGTCGCGGCCCGCACGCTGGCGGTTCCGTTCTATAGCCAGATGACCGAGCGCGATGTGCAGTACGTTTGCGATACGCTGGAAAGCGTCCTGGAGAAGGTGCTGATGGGGCGCAAGGGCAGATTTTGATTGGCGATTCAATGCTTGCGTTCGCGGAACGGCGTTGAGAAAAACTCATCCACCTGCCGATCGAAATCCTCGCGATGTTCGTTCAATGTGCCGTGACCGGAATTGGGAACGACCCAAAGCTCGGCCTTCGGAATATTCTGGAAAATCGCGACGGTATGTGAAATTGAAATCAGGTCATGATCCCCGCAAATGATCAGAGACGGGCACTGAATCTTGTGTAAATCCGACAATGCGATGTGCGGCTCGGTGTAATCGAGCATGAACAGCTTCCAGGAATTCTTTTCCTTTTCGTTTTTCAGCTCGCGGTGGACTGACTTCTCGTACTGGTTTTTCATTCCGTCCCAGACGCCGGGGGCAAAGGCATCTTCGCCGGGCCAGAGATTGGCGCCGGTCGAGGCCAGGGCGATCACTTTTTCAGGATGGCGCATTGCCAGGAGCAGCGCATTGATTCCGCCGTCGCTCCAACCGATGACATAGGCCGATTGAATGTGCATCGCGTCAAGGAGCGCGGCAAAATCGTCAGCCATCATTTCAAACGTGATCGGGTGATCGAGATCCTTCGATTTTCCCTGCGATCGGCTGTCGGCCAGGATCACCTGATACTTCGTGGCAAAATAGGGAACGATGCCGCCAAAGGCGCGCATGTTTCCGCCGTTGCCGTGGATCATCAGAAGTGGCTTGCCGGTGCCATAGACCTCGCAATACATCTTGAAGCCGCGAATGTCATAGAAGCGACCGACTTCTTTGTTATTGCCGTAAGGGATTGTCGTCGGCTTTTGCGGCAGGCTTGGCTCAGCGAGAAGCAGGATGATCGAGCAGGCGAGGAAGAGCGCTTTCATATGGGTCACCATCCCCTGATGGCAGGCGATTTGCAACAACAGCCGACTCCGCTTGCTTGAAATTGGGATCGTCTGACTTGTTGGGTGCGCTTTTTGCGAGCCCGTCTGTCAGCCGGCTCCATTCTGCCCGGCACTCATACAACGAGCGGACAGCAATATGATTGGTGACCCATCTTTCTCACGTTCTAATGAACCTGCCCATGTTCCCGCGCCCGCGGTGACCGTGCGTCATCTGCTGCCAATGTTTCTGTGGGCCAGCGCCTTCCTGATCTTCTTTTTCTTCATCGGCGCCTGGAAGCTTTGCCTGATGGGTCTGCTGGCTGCGCTTTGCCTAGCGGCGATTTTGCGCCCCCTGCTGTTCAGGCTGCCGGGGCCGCGCGGACTCAAAGGATTCCTGCTGGGGCTGGTGCCCTTGGTGGTTTGCGTCGGACTTGTTTTCCTGGCCGTCTGGATGCTCGTGGGCGAAATCCGTCAGCAGTTCCACGATGTTCCCCAGTTGATCGCCCACTTTAATGCCTGGCTGGCCGACGTTTCCCACCACTTTGGTTTGAGTCAGCCCATCACCGTCAACTCACTTTTCGCACGGGCAAAAATCATGTTTGGCGGCGGGATGCTGCAAGGCTTTTCGCGCGATCTGATCGATATCGGGATCGGCTGCGTCTTTGTGTTTATTGGAACAATTTATCTATTGGCCGAGCCTTCGGAGCGGGTGATCACATCGCTGCTGGAGCTATTCCCAGCCCGCCGTCGCCTCCAGGCGCGGGGCGCGATCGCCGATCTGGAGCCGCGGCTACGATGGTGGCTCATCGGCGCCCTCGTGACGGCAACAATCATCGGCCTGACTTCGCTCCTGGGCTTCTGGCTGATCGGGATTAAACTCTGGATACCCCTGGCGATCCTGGCCGGCATCAGCGAATTTGTCCCCACGATTGGGCCGCTGATGGCCTTTCTGCTGGCCTTGGCGGTTGCCGCGACGGAAGGGCCGACCAAAGTCGCCTGGCTCTGCGGTTTGTACGTCTTCGTTCACATTCTGGAGTCCTACATTCTGATTCCGCTGATCTATAAGGAAGCGGTGCGAGTCCCGCCGATCGTGACGCTTTTTACTATCGTTCTCTGGGGCGAGATTTTTGGAATAGGAGGATTGCTTCTTGCGCTCCCAATCAACCTGGTCCTTTGGACGATGGCGGAGCATTTCATCGGAGCCAAGAGCGAGGTCCTGGTGGACGAAAGCGGGAAGGCGATCGCTCCGCACGTTGAAATAAAACGCTGACGGTTTCCCGGGCCATCTAACGATGTAAGATTCCTGCATGAATTCGGACAGCCTGACGCTTCGCCAGTTCCAAAAACACATTTCCGACAAGTATGAAGCGACCGATCGCGCGCGAGGAAGCGCCGGCACCTTCTTATGGTTTATCGAAGAAGTCGGTGAGTTGGCCACTGCCCTTCATGGCAAGGATCGCGCGAACCTGGAAGAGGAATTTGCCGATGTCATCGCCTGGCTCTGCACGCTGGCGAATATCAATGATGTGGATTTGGCCGATGCGGTGATCCGCAAATATCTGAGCAAAGACCCGCCGCAAGGGACAAAGTAGACACTGCGATTGGTCACCCCATAAAGAAGCCACCATTCACGTGTAACACTTGGCCGGTGATGTAAGAGGCTTGGCCAGAACAAAGAAAGAGCATCGCATTTACCACATCCTCGACGCTGCCTTTGCGTCCGAGTGGCACCTGCTCCATGAGCTTTTGAGTCACATCATCGGGCATTGTGCGACTCATCTCGGTATCGATAAAACCTGGCGCAATCGCATTCACGGTGATCTGCTGCCGAGCCAGTTCTCTCGCAGCTACGCGTGTCAAAGCCATAATCCCCGCTTTACTCGATGCATAATTGGCTTGCCCGAAAAGTCCGATCTGCCCCGTAACGGATGAAATATTCACCACCCGCCCGCCCGGCCGGAGGATCGGGATGGCTTGTTGGGTGCAGAGATAGACGCCGCCGAGGTTGACGTTCAAGACCGATTGCCATTCATCTTCGGTCATTTTCTTGAGCGTGCGATCGCGCAGGATGCCGGCATTGTTGACGAGGATATCGAGGCCGCCGAAGGTCTTTGCGATCTGCTCCATCATCGACCGGACCGAATCGAGATTTGCTACATCCGCCTCGATAATCAGCGGATCGCGGAAGGCAGCCGCCACGCGCTGCGCATCGGCTAAATTGCGCCCCTGAGGGTCCGCGACGTAATTCACAACGCACCGCGCGCCGTGGCGATTCAGTGCTTCAACCATTCCCGCGCCAATGCCGCGCGAGCTTCCGGTCACAAGAGCCACTTTGTTGGAGAAGTCGATCCAGTCGCTCATGCCGATGAGCATATCGCGCCGATTGCGCGGAGCGAATCATTCCAATGCGGAATTAGATGCCGGCTCGTCTCGTTGCGAGGTAGTCTCGAACGGAATCATCCGCCTGCTTTTCGCTCCAGCCCAGGAGGGGCTGAATGATGCTGGCGACACGTCGTGCCGATGCTTCTCCTCCGCCTTTGCTTAGCATGAGAGATGTTCGTCGCCACATGACGTCTTCAACGCTCATCGCCATTTCCTGCTGGACGGCATGGGTCACATCGCTGGTAAAAACGGATGGTGACTGGGCGATCGGATCTCCGGCTGTCGGCGGACGAAAATCGGGGATGTGCTCGCGCCCAGTCCGGCAGGCAGGCGCTTTGGAGCCCAGCATGTCATAAATCCGATCGACCGCCTGCTTGGCGACCAGCCGATAGGTCGTGTATTTACCGCCGCACATGCTCAGGAAATTATCGCCTGTTTGGATGAGCTGATGTTCCCGCGATCGCGATGAAGGATCAGCGGAGTTGGATTTGAGCAACGGGCGCACGCCGGCAACTGTTGCGATGACATCGGAAGGCTTGAAGTGCGCGGAGGGGAAGATGTCGAGGGCTCGCGCCAAAAGATAGTCCACATCGGATGAATTGGTGGAAACCTTTCCCGGGTCCCCGTGAAAATCGGTGTCGGTCGTCCCGACCAGCGAGCAATCATGCCAGGGCAGAATGAAAATCATCCGCCCATCGGAGCGCCCCTGAAAGAAAATGCCATGTTCGCGCGTGATCGGTGGCAGCAGGATGTGACCGCCCTTCGTGGGACTTAACGCCGGGCGGGAATTTGTTGATGGCGATGGCGCCATCTGCCCAATGCGATCCACCCAGGGGCCGGCAGCATTGATGAAAGTCTTCGCGCGAATCTCAAACGCATTGCCCGAAATCCGATCCGTCACTATTGCCGCGACGATCTTGTCGTTTTCAGTTCTGAATCCGGTCACCTGACAATAATTGGCGCAGACCGCTCCCATGCGGTCGGCATCCATGATGTTGTCGATGCAGAAGCGGGCATCATCTTCCTGGCAGTCGTAAAACTGGATCGCGCCGCGAAGGTCTCGCGTCTCGAGGCGCGGCTCAACCGTATGCACCTGCGATGGGCCAAGCGTGTGATGGTTGCCGGCGTTGCGGAATAGCGCCAGCACATCGTAAATTGTCATCCCCAGGCGCATCTCCCAGAGGGGACGGGGATCGCCCTTATAGACCGGCAGCAGAAAGGACAGGGGCTTAACGCGATGCGGTGCAATCTGCTGAAGGATGCGCCGCTCTCGGCTGGCCTCGGCGACCAGCCCAAACGCCTTTTGTTCCAAATACCGAAAGCCGCCATGAATGAGCTTGGAGGATCGGCTCGAGGTGCCGGACGCAAAATCGCTTTGCTCGACGAGCGCGACGCGCAAGCCGCGCATGGCGGCATCGCGTGCGGTACCGGCACCGAAGATTCCCCCGCCGACGATCAGGAGGTCAAAGGTCTGTTCACTTAACGCACTTAATTTTCGCTGCACGCTTCAAGCATCTCCATGAAGCGTTATCGCTTCAAGAGGCAATCACGGTCTTGGCCCAACGCTCGACAGATCGAAGGGCTCAAAACCCGCCAAGGCCTCGTTCGATTTTTCCGTCAGGCGGAAATCACCTTCCATCGGGCTGGCAAAGTGTGGATCGGCGATTTTTGAATGCTCGTCCATGCCCGCCTGCTGCCATTGCTCCAAGGCCTTGTTGGCAAAGTGAATGTCGCCCCTGCCGCGGTACCAATATGTATTGTGATCGAAGACGGCGTTCATTTTGCCCCAATTGCCGGTGAGCAGAACGCCCTCATCCCAGAGCACGATATTGTGCTCGAATGTGAAACTGGTGTGGTCTTCGACACGCGTGCGCTGAATCTGGTTGTCGCGACCAAAGGCGATGATATTGTTGCGAAAAATATTTTCCTTCCCGTAGTGCTGGTGGAAGCCGCCGTGCGTGGTGCGGTAGACAAGATTGTTTTCGGCGAGGATATGCGTGGTTCCCTCGTCGAAATAGATTCCCCAGCCGCCGTAACGCAGACCCGCGATGTCGTGGAAGCGGTTGAAGCGGATCTGCGTCCCTTCCTGATTGCCCAGCGTGTAGATGCCGCCCATGTCGCTGAGGATTGGCGGCTCACCTTCCGCATGGGTGCCGATGTGATGAATGTCGTTGTATTCAATGATATTGCGCTGGGCGATGGCCGGCCCGTAACCCCACGTCCAGCCGACCGAGATGCCGGTGTAATAAAAGTCAGCGATCTCGTTGTGCAGCAGCCGATTGTCGTGAGATTGACCGATCCAGACGGCGACGCAACTCGGATAGAGATTGCCGCCGTTGCGGATCATGCAGTCGGAAACTTCGTTGTCGGCCGCCTGCTGATCTTCTTCCTTGCGGATCGTAGTTTCGCCGATCTTCACTGCGCCCGCGCCCAAATCCGTGAACGTGCAATGCGTGATGCGATTGTGCTGGCAGCCTCGTGCCAGCTCGAGGCCGTAAGTGTTGTTGTGCGAAAAATTGCAATGGTCGAAGTTGCAGGAACATGCACCATATCCCCATACTGCGCCCGGCACGCCTATCGCCGCTTGTCCGTATCCACTCCGCGATTCATCGGCGGGATTTCGCTTCAGCACCCCGGGCGAATGGATCTCCGGCTCATCCAAATCCCACTCGGCATGAAAGAAGCTCAGGCCGCGGAACGTAACGTGCTCAATGAGATGCCCCTTCTCCACATCACCTGCCAGTTGCATCACCTGCGGCAATCGCGGCGCGATAATCTGCGCACTGTTTGGATCGATTCCAGTAGGAGGAATCAGGTAGATCTGATGCTGGCGTGAATCGACATAAAACGAGCCCGGCTCGGTGAGGCATTGGCGAATGTTTTCAATCCAATAAGGATCGCCAAGGTCGGGAAGAAAAACGGTGGGTCGGGTGAAGTGGATGATGTGCGATTGCGAATCGATCGATGCGATCGGAAGGTGAGATTCGGTCCATCGGTTGGTCGTAATCACTTCGCCGTCGGTGGCGTTATCCCACGATTTGAGGTCGCCATCCTTATATTGGAATTCCTTGGCGCCGGGATGATATTCGCCCCTGGGGCGCTTCTCTGGAACCGCCAGTACGCTAAGCGTTCCATGGACCGGCCATCGCGCCCGGGCAATCCGCTGGCCGTTGATCCAGAGCGCGTGGATCATCGTTGGGCCGGCATCATCTGAGGGAAGCTTAGCGACCCAGGCCGCTTTGTCATTGACTTTGGTTTCCGTCCATCCAGTGATGCGGACACCGGCGCTGAGAACCGCCCTTTCATTCCGATAAGCCGACCAGGTGATCGGTGCTTCGGCTGTTCCCGAATCCTCCGGCCCCAGCACGAGAGCTTGGCTCAAAGCATAGGTGCCGCTGCGGAGATAGATGGTGATCGGCCCCGATGCCGACTTGTCTGATTTGGCTGCGCGAACCGCATCCCGTGCATGTTCGACCGTTTTAAATGGCCCATCCGATCGATCACGCGTCGGCGAAGGGACGGTCCCCGACCACCGATCATTTCCATTGGGAGCAACGTAGAACGTAATCGGAGCGGCTGTGGCGATTTGCAGGCTTGATAAAACAAGCCCCGCCATCATCAGGAATGACGCTACCCCGCTAAATCGAAAGGATTGGCCTGCTTGCATCTTGTTGGCAGTACGTCGCCATCAGAATGCTGTTGAAGGATTTACGCTGCTTCCGTGATTGACGGATAGGGTTGACCGCATGCCATCGATCAGCCGATAACTCTGATGCGGGCACAGCTCAGGCAGGCTTAATTCGATGTTTGTTTCGCAGGCACATTCATTCCGTCAGAAGTCGAGGCTCGCCATCTCCCTCTCATGGATTGGTGGCTACACCAATACCATTGCGCTGCTGCTGTGCGGCACCGTCGTCTCGCATGTCACGGGCAATACCACGAACCTGGGGGTCGCTTTTTCCCAGCACGAATATCGCGAAGCGCTTTATTTTGGCGGCCTGTGGCTCTCGTTCCTTTGCGGAGCGGTGCTTTCTGGCCTGATGACTGAAATCGCCCGCCAGCGCAATCTAGTCTCGAAATACTCAATTCCTATCGCCTTCGAGGCGGCGCTGCTCTCGCTTTTTGGATTGCTCGGGCGCTCAGTTTGGCCACCTCATGCCTGGCATGAAGGCTGGGCCTACGCCTTGGCAGCGCTCGCGGCCTTTACGATGGGCCTGCAGAACGCCACCATCACGCGCATCGCCGGGACCGTCGTTCGCACAACACATCTAACGGGCGTTACGACTGATCTGGGTCTCGAAGCAGTTCAATTTGGCTTTTGGCTTCGTCGTCGGCTGCATTTGAAGATG
>JACZCU010090174.1_pt1 | contig 14749 bp, 14 predicted proteins | sample 8641851 | NCBI WGS metagenome assembly JACZCU01 (sample SAMN15324605, study PRJNA640507) | soil metagenome | isolation source: monocropping sugarcane control | place: China: Luxin town, Laibin City, Guangxi Province | collected 2019-07-25 | depth 10cm m | reverse complement strand
GGACCGGCGACGCCTCGTCGCCGACCCGCCGTAAGCCGGAGCGCGCGCGGAACGATTCGAACATCGGCGGCGATGGCGCCGCCGTTCCAGCCGGCGATGGCGGCGGCGCTCGGCTCGCGCGGCTACTGGTTCTCAGCAAAATACAGGATGTGTCCCTGATCGTCGCGAATGATCGCCTCTCGCGTGCTCCACGCGGTTTCGTGCATGTCGCGAAGTAGCGGGACTCCGTTGTCCTTCAGCCGTTGAACGACCGCGGCCAGATCATCCGTGACCAGGTAGAGATGAAAGTGATCGCCGTGCTCGACGAAGTCGATCGACGGATCACGCTCATCGACGAGCTTCAGGTGAATGGCGTGATCGCCGATGCGAACGCCGGCGTAAAAATCCTGATACTGAAACTCCAGCGCGAAGCCGAGCTTCTTCGTATAGAACTCGACGGATTGCGCGAGATTGGTCGTGCGTAACTGAGGAACCACCGCCGTAATTCGCACATCAGCTCCTGACTGCGTTCATTCTGCGCGATCGGCCGGTTCACCGGCCTTCTCGCGCTTCTGTGCGATCGCGTTCGCCTCGCGGCGTTTGAGCTCCCGAATTTTCTTCTTCATCTCGTAACGATCCGCAACCGTTACGCGGCTCGGCGGCACCCAGCCGAGAAAGTCCAGCAAGCCGTTGAAGATCTCCCACATCGGAGAGTGATGGTACACCCGGGCAAACCCGCTACCCGCCCGCGGTGCGCACCACATAAATCACGGCCACGAAGTGCAGCGCCGCGCCTAACAGCGTCAGTGCGTGGAACACCTCGTGATAGCCGAACGTCGCGGGTCGCGGATCGGGGCGTTTCGTCGCGTAGACGATCGCGCCGACGGTGTAGGCGATGCCGCCGGCGAGAATGACCCACATGTACGCGCCTAACAATCGTTTCACTTCCCCGACATACGGCGCGATGGTCCATCCGACGGCCACGGCGATCGCAGCGGTGAGCGCTTTCGGTGCGCGGACCCAGAAGAGCGACAGAACGACGCCTAACGTCGCACCGGCCCAGATGTAGATGAGGAGGCGTTTGCCTTCGCTGCCCTGCAGGCCGAGGAGTGCGATGGGAGTGTAGGTGCCGGCGATGAGCACGAAGATCGAAGCGTGATCGGCGCGGCGCATCCATGCGCGCGCCTTCTCGGACCATTGCACGCGGTGATAGGTCGCGCTGACGGCGAACAACAGCACGAGGCTCAGCGCGTAAACCGCCGAAGCCGCGGTCGCGCGCCAGGAGGGCGACATGGCCACGAGCACGATTCCGCCGCCGAGGGCGATGTACGCGGCCCAGTGGTGCAACACGCCGCGCCACGACGGCTTCCGCGCTGCGTCCGGCATTTCTTCGTTCATACGGCGATCTGGCACTACCATTCGCATGCCCATCGTGTGGGCATGCGGTTCTTACCGACTGGTAAGTTTCGCACGGGTAAGTTACCGTGGAGTAAGTTCTATGTCAACGAAGAAACGACTTACCGGCGCCGAGCGTCGCGCGCAGCTCATGGCCGTCGGACGTTCGGTGTTCGCCGCGCATGGCTTCGATGCCGTTTCCCTCGAAGACATCGCCAACCGCGCCGGCGTGACGAAGCCGATCATCTACGAGCATTTCGGCGGAAAAGAAGGTCTCCACGCGGCGATCGTCGAGCGCGAAATGGATGACCTCGTCAATCGCGTGACGCAGGGGATGTCACAGGGCATGCCGCGCGAGCGATTCGAGCACGCGGTCATCGCGTTCCTCACCTATCTGCAGGCGGAGCCCGCGGGATTTGCGGTGCTCACGCGCGAAGCACCGGTCGGCGCCGCACGCCGCGGCATGACGCGCGTCATCGATCATCTCGCGCAACGCGTCGGCGAGATTTTCTCCGTCGAGTTCGCACGCGCGGGCTACGACCGCAAGCTTGCCCCGATCTACGCGAACGCGCTTCTCGGCATGGTCACGCAGGTCGGCCAATGGTGGGCGGCCGACGGCAAGAAGATCCCGCTCGATCACGTCGTGCAACACATCACCGCGATCGGCTGGATGGGTCTTCGCCATCTGCCGAAACAGCCGGTGAAGGACGCGAAGAAACGCGCCGCCGCGCGCGGCAAACGCACGCCGCGCATGTAAAGCGTGTAAACGCGTGCGCCGTCGCGCGAGTCCAACTCAGCGAATACGCAAAAGGAGCAAAACCATGAGACGTTTCCTCCTCGGACTCTTCATCCTCGCGACGCTGATTCCCTTCGCACCAACTGCCGATGCAGCGCGCGTGCGCGTGCGAACGCGTCGCGGCAACGTGGTGCGCGTGCGCGTGAACACGCATCCCGGCTTCCCCATCCGCCGCACGATGCCGAACGTTGTCGTGCGCGGTCCCGTCGTGCGCGTTGCGCCGCGTGTTTATCTCTCGCCTATTGCATTCACCGCGGTTGCGATCGCATCGCTGCCACCGGCACGCGCACGTGCATGGGAATCGAGTGAAACACTCGATCGCGAAGAAGGCTGGACCGACTTCTCACTCGATGTCGATCGACGTGGCACGAAGCTGCTGCTCGATATCGACGGCGGTTCCGCGCAGATCAACTTCGCCGAGATCGTGTTCGATAACGGTGAAGCGCAGGTCGTCGACTTCAACGATCGCGCGCACAAACGCGGCACGTACGAATTGCTCGATTTCAGGAATGGACGCAAAGTCGATCACGTACGCATGGTCGCGAAGGCGAACGACGAGGACGTGGAGATCAAGGTGGTACTGGTGCAGTAAACAGGGGCGCGCAATGACTATGATGCGATACGTCCGATGAAAACGATCGCATTCGCGCTGCTCACCTTCCTCACCACTGCTGCATTCGCCGCAACGCCGCCGAGCGATGCGGAGATCCGCAAGATCCTCGTCGATCGCATCGATGTGCAGAAGCAGGACGTCGGCATCGTCGCCGGCGTGATCGACGAGCATGGGCGGCGCATCGTGTCGTACGGATCGTTCGACACGAGCGGCAAACACAGCGTCGACGGCGACACGATCTTCGAGATCGGTTCGATGTCGAAGGTATTCACCGCGTTGCTGCTCGCGGATGCGGTGCAGCGTGGTGAAGTGAAGCTCGATGATCCGGCGGCGAAGTATTTGCCGCCGGATGTGAAGCTGCCGGAGCGCAATGGCAAGGCGATCACGCTCGCCGATCTCGCAACGCACACGTCGGGATTGCCGCGATTGCCGTCGAATCTCACACCCGCGAATCCGAACAATCCGTACGCGGACTACACGGTCGAGAAGATGTACGACTTCCTCTCGCACTACGAGTTGCCACGCGATCCGGGCGCGGAGTACGAGTACTCGAATCTCGGCGCGGGTCTTCTCGGCCACATCCTCACGCTGCGCACGAAGCTCGATTACGCGACGCTCGTGCGCAAGCGCATCACCGAGCCGCTCGGAATGAAGAACACGTTTGTGACGGTCCCGGCGAATCTGCAATCGCGGTTCGCAACGGGTCACAACGAAGAACGCAAAGCAGCGGAGCACTGGGATCTTCCGGCGCTCGCGGGCGCAGGCGCATTGCGCTCGACCGCGAATGACATGCTCACATTCCTCGCCGCATGCCTCGGCTACACGAAGTCCTCGCCGCTCAAGCCTGCGATGACGTCGATGCTGCACACGCGACGCCCTGCCGGCACCGGCATGACCATCGCCCTCGGATGGCACATCGCAAAGACCGCGAGCGGCGATGAACTCGTGTGGCACAACGGAGGTACCGCCGGCTTCCGCTCGCACATGGGCTTCGATCCGAAGTCGCGTACCGGTGTGGTCGTGTTGTCGAACACCGCGACGCGCAACGGCATCGACGACATCGGCCGTCATCTTCTCGATCCGGCGGCGCCGCTCGCGATTGCGCAAACGCAGGTCGCGGCGAATCCGGAGCTCTTCGATCATCTCGTCGGACGCTACGAGCTCGCTCCGAATTTCGTTCTCACGATCACGCGCGACGGCGATCATCTCTATCTGCAGGCCACGAATCAGCCGCGCTTCGAGATTTTTCCGAAGAGCGATCGCGAGTACTTCCTCAAAGTCGTCGACGCGCAAATCACGTTCGACGCGGATGTCGATGGCCGCGCGCCCTCGCTCACGCTGCATCAGAACGGAAGGCACATGCCCGGCAAGCGCATCGAAGGCGAAGCGCCTGCGCCGAAGGTGCGCAAGGAGATTGCGGTCGATGCCGCGATTCTCGAGCGCTACGTTGGCCGCTACCAGCTCGCGCCGTCGTTCGTCATCGAGATCACGCGCGACGGGAGCTCGGTGTTCTTACAGGCCACCGCGCAACCGAAGTTCCCGTTGTTCGCGGAGAGCGAGCGCGATTTCTTTTTGAAAGCCGTCGATGCGCAGGTGACGTTCGAGGTCGATGCAAACGGTCGCGCGACCGCGCTCGTGCTGCATCAGTTCGGCGCGGATCAACGCGCGCCGAGGGTGGAGAGATAGCGAGAGTAGAGCGCGGAGATGGCCTCGTGACACTCGCACGCCGTGCGGCGTAAGCCCTCGGCGTCGACGATCACCACGCTCGCGCGAGCGCGTGCGATCAGCCCATCGTTCTCGAGCTTCGTCATCGTCGCCGTAACGCCGGAGCGGCTCGCGCCGAGCATTTGCGCGAGGAACTCGTGCGTGATGCCGAGCTCGTCGCGGCCGATGCGATCGCGCGTGAGCAGCAGCCAGCGCGCGCACCGTGCGATGGCATCGTGCAGACGATTGCAGGCGGCGGTCTGCATCACCTGTGCGAGCAGCACTCCGCTGAAGCTCGCCACGCTGTCGGCCAGAGCAGGCCAGGTCTGCAGAGCCGCGCGAAAGGACGATCCATTCATCCGTAATGCCGCCCCTGCTATTTGCTGGAATACCATCAGTCCGGAAGGCATGCTGGCGCCAAATGCGGCATTCCCGATCCAGCCTTCCGCGCCGATGACCGAGCACTCGACGGCGGCGCCATCGGCCATGGCGATGACCGCGGAGACGAGCCCGGCGGTCGGAAAGTAAACCACGTCGTCGCCGCGATCCGGCTGCAGCAACACGGTCCGCACGGGAAGATCGACCGGAGTCATCAGCCGCACGATCCGAAAGCGCTCCGAGTCCGGAACAGCCGCGAGGATCAGGTTCTCTTGATTCATCGACTGCAGATCCATGTCTCGATCATTTGAGATCGGCGATTTCAGGTCTGTCGGGGATTCCCCCGAGGCTGAGCGTATCGGGTAACGCCGACGCTACCGCAAAGCGACGTTAGGTTTCTAGCTCCTGACAAACGGGGTCCGGGGTGAACCATGACGGAAGACGTGCAATCGCGAACGATTCTGGTCGTAGAAGATGATGCTGCACTGCGCACGCTTTTCCGCGCATTGTTGATGAGACAAGGCTGGGAAGTGGAATGTGTGAATGACGGCTCCCAGGCTCTGGACCGGCTCGCGCACCAGAGCTACGCGGTGATGGTACTGGATCTGATGATGCCCATCGCGAATGGGTTCGATGTGCTGAGCGCGCTGGCGGAGAAGCAACCACCACTGCTGCGAAAGACGATTGTCACCACGGGCGTGAGTGAGCGCGATCTGGCGAAGGTCGATGCAGACACCGTGTTCGCGGTATTGCGCAAGCCGTTCGATATCGATTGTCTCGTGATGACAATTCACGATTGCGCGCGACAGAACACGCGCCGCGCGCGCCGCACGAAGTTGCACGCCGCCGACACCGCGGAGGACGATGGCGATGGCGGCCTCGATGCGCCCACACGCCGCTTCGAGCGCGCACTCCCCGAACTGCGACAACTCCTGCGCTCCCCGATCACGTCGGAGAGCGAACTGACGCTGCGCTCCGAACTTCGCCGCGCGGTGAACAGCATCGCCGGAGTGCTCGCGGCGGCAGCAACGGTGGAACGCGATGAAGCGCGCGCAAAACGCCTCGCGAGAATTGCGGAGAGCGCTTCGTCGCTCGCGCCGAAACACGCGGCGAACCGGATCCTCGAGCACTAACGGAACGTTCGGAGCGCGTTTCGGAGCGCCGGCTTCCAGCCGGCCGGAGCGCAGGCTTCCAGCCTGCGCATGGATTGCGAAGCGCGAAATGAAACGCAGGCAGGATGCCTGCGCGCCGGCCGGCTGGAAGCCGGCGCTCCGTAGCGCGGCGCTCCTAGCTCCCCTAGCCTTGCAACCAGCCTTGCGCGAGGGCGAAGCGCACGAGCTCGGCGCGACTGTTGATCTCGAGCTTCTGCATGAGATTCGTTTTGTGCGACTCCACCGTCTTCACCGTGATGCCTAACGTCGTGGCGATCTCTTTGTTCGTGTGGCCGTAGGCGACCATCGTCAGCACTTCGCGCTCGCGTGGCGTGAGCAGCGGTGAAGCATCGAACTGCCGCGTGTGGGTGCGATCCGAGTCCTTCTCCGCAATCGCCGGATCGAGAAACGTTGCTCCGCCGGCCACCGTGCGAATCGCCGCGATCAACACCTCGGCCGATGTCTGCTTCAGCACGTACCCCGTCGCGCCGGCTTGCAGCATCTGCCGCACGTACGCGTGCTCGCCGTGTCGCGTCAGCGCGACGATCTTCACCGGCGGCACATCCGCGCGAATCTCGGCGGCGGCATTGGAGCCGGAGACGTCCGGCATCGATACATCGAGCACCACGACGTCCGCAGCCGAATCACGAATCGCGGGGGTGACTCCGCGGCCGCGCTCCGATTCACCGACGACCAGCATGTCGCGCTGCGCGTCGATCATCACGCGCAGCGAGTGCCGCAGCACAGCGTGATCATCAATCAGAAAAACACGAATCTTCGTCACTGCGGTCCGACCGGCCCCCCCGTACCGCCCGCATCACTTTCGCTCAGAACGGCGCTTCGCACCAGATCCGCGCGTCGCTGCGTCTCCGCCGCACGCGCGCGCAGCTCGTCGCCGTCGCCATGCGCGTCGCGAAGATGCTCCGCCGCGGAGCGCATCAGCATCGCCCGTTCTTCCAGTGCGCGAATCGCGTTCCACAGCGAGTCCTCGATGGCCTCGTCCATCTCCGAGAGCAGACTCTCGAGCGTATACGCATGACCGGTGTGGCAGCGAAAGCGCGGAGGGACACCATCTTTCACCGCGAGCAGAACGCCGTGACATTCGGGACACGCGTACTTCGACGGCTCGCCGAGGCGGAACACGCCCACGTCCTTCGCCTTGTCTTCGGCCGCGATCCCAACCTCGATCTTCACTTCTTCCGGCACGATGTCTCCTTCCCGCTCGTCCGCACGCGTTGCCGCCAGACGCACGAGCATCGGAGCGACATCGTCGACGCGAAGTACATGATCGACGCGCACGTGATTGAGCGCGCTCTGCGGCATCGACGGCGCCCACGCGTCGTGCGGATCCTGCACGATGGCCGTTCCGCCGAGTTGTTTTACAGTCCAGAGTCCGGACGTCCCGTCATCCAGACCTCCCGAAAGAATGACTCCGACCACGCGCGGACCATACGTCTGTGCGGCAGAACGGAATAACGGATCGACAGCAGGCCGGAAACGGTTCTCCTTCGGCCCGCGCGTCAGCCGCACTTTCCCCGGCTCGAGCAGCAGATGATGATCCGGCGGTGCGACGTACACGCGTCCGGGGACGATCCTGTCGTCGTTCTCCGCGGGAACGACGGGCAGCAACGACACTTTGTCGAAAATCATGTCGAGCAGACCGGGCGAGTTCGGCGCGGTGTGGATGACGATGAAGATCGAGCCCGGGAAGTCGCGCGGCAACGCGGTGAGAATCGTCCGCACGGCGTCGATTCCGCCCGCCGACGCTCCGATGACGACGATGTCTTTGCCGGGCAACTCAAACCTCCAATCGACTGCAGCGGGAGAGTCCGCATCCGCGACGCTGGAGGTACCGCACGATTGGTACCATGCGGCGTGTCGTACGGTGATCACTTCCCAGGATGAAAGAGAGCGCCTCGATGGATGGTCTGACGAGTTCAACGGCGCACAACCGTGATTTCCTCGTGGTCGGGCTCGGTGGCAGCGCCGGGTCGATCCCCGCGTTTCGCGAGTTCTTCCGCAACGTACCGGAGAACAGCGGCATGGCGTACGTGGTGATTCTCCACCTGGCGCCGGATTACGAAAGCCAGCTCGCCGAGGTGCTGCAGCGCGAATCGCGCATCCCCGTGACTCAGGTTCAACAGAGCGAGCAGGTCAAACCGAATCGCGTGTACGTGATCTCGCCGAACAAGAGCATGGCCATGAACGACGGCACGCTCGTCGTTTCGGACATCACCGGATTCGAAGAGCGGCGCGCACCGATCGACATCTTCTTTCGCACGCTCGCGGACACGCAGGAATCGCGCGCCGTCTGCGTCGTGCTGTCCGGCTCCGGCGGCGATGGCTCGATGGGCCTGCGACGCATCAAGGAAAACAACGGACTCGTGCTCGTACAGGATCCGGCGGAGGCGGAGTTTGGCGAAATGCCGCGCAACTCCATCGCCACCGGTCTCGTCGACTTCGTCTCGAAAGTCGGCGACATGCCGCGGAAGATTCTTTCGTACCGCGACTCGCTGCGAACCGTGCCGCTCAGCATTGAGGAACCGAAAGACGGTGACGAACAGGCGCTGATCGACATCTTCACGCACCTGCGTCTGCGCACCGGCCACGATTTCACGAACTACAAACGCGCCACCGTGCTGCGCCGCATCGAGCGCCGCCTCGCTGTGCGCGAGATCCCGACGCTTCCGGAATACGCGAAATTCATGAAGGAAAAGCCGGAAGAGGCGGAGTCACTGCTGCGCGAGCTGCTGATCAGCGTGACGAACTTCTTTCGCGACAAATCGGTCTTCGATCGCGTCGAGGAGGTGATCATCCCGCGGCTGTTGCAGGGCAAAGGCGCCGATGATCATTTGCGGGTCTGGGTGCCGGGCTGCGCCACCGGCGAAGAGGCGTACTCGATCGCGATGCTGCTCGCGGATGCGACCTCGCATCTGCCGTATACGCCCGACATTCAAATCTTCGCGACGGACCTCGATGAAGACGCGATCAGCAAAGCGCGCAATGGCTTCTACAGCAACGCGGAGATCGCGGACGTCTCGCCCGAGCGACTGCGCCGCTACTTCATCAAAGAGCCGGACGGGTATCGCGTACGGCGCGAGTTACGCGAGCTCGTGCTGTTCGCGCATCACAATCTCATCAAGGATCCGCCGTTCTCGCATCTCGATTTCGTCTCGTGCCGCAACGTGCTGATTTATCTCAATCGCACCGCGCAGCAGCGCGCGATGGAAGTACTGCATTTCGCACTCGAGCCAGGCGGATACCTTCTCCTCGGCACGGCCGAATCGGTCGATGGATCCGGACAGCTCTTCTCGACGGTCGACAAAGAAGCGCATCTCTATCAAAGCCGCGCGGTGGCGCGCGTCGTTTCGATGCAGCCGCCCGCGCAGCTCACGGTATCGACCGATCTTCGCGCGAATGCAACCGCGCCGATGGAAGCCCGAGCCGAACCGCGCACGTCGCGTTTCGCGCCGCTCGATCTCCATCAGCGACTCCTCGAGGAATACGCGCCGCCCTCGCTCATCGTCGACGACCAGCACATGATTCTGCATCTCTCCGAACGTGCGGGACGCTATCTGCAGTTCGCCGCCGGTGAGGCGTCGCTGAACCTGCTGCAGGTCATTCGTCCCGAGCTGCGCATCGACCTCCGCACCGCACTCTTCCAGGCCACACAGAAACGCACGACGGTCGTCGCTCGCGGCATCGTCGTGCACACAAGCGAGCGCGCGGAAACGGTGAACGTGATCGTGCGTCCCACGCTGCGCGACGGCGATCCCGCACGCGGATTCTTTCTCGTGCTGTTCGAGGAAGCGCGCGAGAGCGTCGAACTCTCGCCACTGCAGGACGCCGCGGCCGTCGAGCCCGCGGCGCGGCAGCTCGAAGAAGAACTGATTCGATTGAAGGCGCAAATGCGCGTGACGATCGAGCAGTACGAAGTACAGGCCGAGGAAGCGAAGGCCGCGAACGAAGAGCTGCAGGCGATGAACGAGGAGCTTCGCTCCACGGCCGAAGAGCTCGAAACGAGTCAGGAAGAACTGCAGTCGCTCAACGAAGAACTGCAGACCGTCAATCAGGAGTTGAAGGTCAAGATCGATGAGATCAGTCATGCGAACAACGACATGCGCAATCTCATGAGCTCGACCGAGATCGGCACGATCTTCGTCGACCGCTCGCTGCGCGTGAAGCTGTTCACGCCGCGCATTCGCGACATCTTCAATCTCATCCCCGCGGACGTCGGACGTCCGCTGCTCGACATCAACAGCAAACTGACCGCGACGGAGCTCGGCGCGGATCTCGAGCGCGTGCTCGAGCGCCTGAACACGATCGAACGCGAAGTGGAGACGCGCGACGGCCACTGGCATCTGATGCGTCTCCTTCCCTACCGCACGGCGGAAGACCGGATCGATGGAGTGGTGGTGACGTTCCTCGACATCACCGAGCGCAAGAACGCGGAGGCGGAGTTGCAGCGCTCGCGCGAAGCGCTCGAGCACCGCGTCACCGAACGCACCGCCGAACTGCGCGAGGCCACGGCGATGCTGCAGGCGATCGTCTACTCCTCGCCACTCGCGATTCTGGCGATCGATCAGCAGCGCAACGTGATCACGTGGAACGGCGCGGCGGAGCGGATGTTCGGACTGAAAGCGGAAGCGGTGGTCGGCAAGCCGTTGCCGGCCATCGTCGACGGCGCGGCCGATCCGGCGTTGCTCGACACGATGTTCAGGGGTGGGACGACGCGCGTGTTCGACACGATGCTCACGCACGCCGATGGCTCGCGTCTCAACGTCAGCATCTTCCCCGCGTCGCTGCACGCGAGCGATGGCAGTGTCTACGCGGTGATGGAGTTGCTGCAGGACGTGACCGATCGCAAGCGCATGGAGCAGGAGCGCGAGCAGTTGCTGCATCGCATCGTGTCGAGTCAGGAGCAGGAGCGGCAGCGCATCGCGCGCGAGCTGCACGATCAGCTCGGACAACATGTCACCGCGCTGAAAGTCGGACTGGAAGCGTTGCAGCCGTCGAGCGATACGGTCGATCACATGAAGCAGATCGTGACCGATCTCGATCGCAGCGTCGACCGGCTGACGATCGAGTTGCGGCCGCCGGTGCTCGACGATGTCGGGCTGTACGGCGCGATCGGCTCACTGCTCGAAGAGTTCAGCAAAGCGAGCGGTCTGCGCATCGACGTGCATACGCCGCAGGATGGCGAACGATTGGCGTCAACGATCGAGACGACGCTCTATCGCGTGCTGCAGGAGGCACTCACGAATGTGTGGAAGCACGCGAACGCGAAGAGTGTGAGCGTGATCGTGGAGCAGCAACCACAGTTGTTGCAGCTCATCGTGGAAGACGACGGGATGGGATTCGATCTGGTGGACGGCGCCGAGGATGGCGCACACGGCAACTTCGGCCTCCTCGGCATCCGCGAACGCGTGTCGCTCATCGGCGGCACATTCAACGTCGAGAGCACGCCGGGCAAAGGAACGACGTTGTATGTGCGCGTACCGGTGAAGTAACGGAGCGCGCGCTTCCAGCCCGCAGGACCGCGGGCATCTCTGCCCGCGCGGACTGGAAGTCCGCGGTCCGGCGGGCTGGAAGCCTGCGCTCCGTGATCAAAACCCCGCGTACCAGTCGTATCCGCGCTCGCCCCAGAAATCCGCGGGGCGCTCATCGGCATAACGGATCGTGCCGATGCGCTTGATGTTCTTGATCCCGTACTTCACGGGAATCGCGAGTCGCAGCGGCGCGCCGTGATCGAGCGTGAGCGGTGCGTCGTTCATTTCGTAGACGAGCAGCGTTTGCGGATGCAGCGCGCTCTCCATGTCGAGACCGACGTAGTAGCCGCGATCCGGCGTCTCCATGCCGATGTATCGCGTCGACTCCTTCGGAGGAAAGCGCTCGACGAGATCGCGCAGTCGCGCGCCTTTCCACTTCACGATGATCGACCACCCTTCGATGCAGCGCAGTTCCGCGATCATCTCGTGCACGGGCAATGCGCGAATGTCGTTCATCGTCAGCGTCGCATTCGCAGCGCCGCCGAGAATGTTCAATCGCCACGACGAGACGTCGTAGTCGTGCGTGAGTCCGAGCGCGCCGTTGCGGCGCAGCTTCGTGATGTCGCGCTCGCGAAACTCCGGCGTCAATCGCGATTGCGAAAAGTACGCGCGAGCGAGTGACTCATTCGCATGCAGCACGCGCCGGAACGGCCATTCGAGTCCGTCCTCACGCGCTCGCGTGCGCATCCACTTGTACGCGCCCAAGCCCGCAAGCGCGGCGGCACCACCGGTGATGAATGCGCGTCGCGTGCGGCGCGTGACTTCGCGATCGATCGCACGATCGTCATTGCTCATGCGTCACCTCGTACCCCATCACCATCGCGCGGAAGTTGTTCCAGCCCGCGCGAATCACTTGCGCGACGTGAATCACGAAGAACACGACGTATCCGACGGTGAGCCAGAAGTGAAAGAACCTCGCCATCGGATAGCCGCCGAAGATCCACGTGAGCCACGAGAACTGCACCGGTTTGTAGATCGCGAGCCCGGTGAGCAGCGAACCGAGTCCCATCACGATCACGGTCGTGTACGCGAGCTGCTGTGCGCCGTTGAATTTCCGCGGCGGCGGCGCGTCTTTGCGCAAATGCAGATCGTGCAGCACGACGTGAATCGCTTCGCGAAACGAATGTCGATTCGGCACGAGCACGCGCCATTCGCCGGAGATCAACGTGTACGCGACGTACAACACGCCGTTGATGGCGAAGAGCCACATGAAGAAGAAATGCAGCGCCATCCCCTCGGCCAGACGATTGTTCACATGCAACGCGCGCCACGTCGTCTGCGCGAGATTCATCTTGAACAAGAAGTACTCGCCGAAGCCGACGCGATACACGGCATTGGCCCAGTAAATCAGCACGCCGCTCCAGATCATCATCAGCAGCAGAGGGAAATTGATCCAGTGAAACCACCGGATCGCGAGGGGATGCTTCCGGACGAGTTTCTTCATCTTGTCTGCTTCGATGCCGGATTCGTTCCGAGGTTTCGGGAGTACCATCGCGGCACCCAAAATCGTAAGTGGAGCGGCGGGCTCTCAGCCCGCCGGATCAAATGCAAAACCGGCAGACTGAGAGCCCGCCGCTCCACTGCAAATCGTTCGATTCGAGGAGTGTTCATGAAGTCCTTCATCGCCCTCGCGTTCACACTCTCCCTCGCCTCGCCCGCACTCGCTGCTGACGATCTCGCACCGATTCGCGCGGAGGTCACAAAACGCCACGACGAAGCCGTGAAGCGATTGCAGGACTGGATCGCATTGCCGTCGATTGCGGCCGAGGATCGGAACTTTCCGAGCGGCGCGGAGTTCATGGCGAAACTCGCGAAAGACGCCGGCTTTCAGCGCGTCGAAATCCTCACCACCGATGGCAAGCCCGGCGTGTTCGCGACGCTCGATGCTGGCGCGAAGAAAACCGTCGGCCTGTACTTCATGTATGACGTGAAGCAATTCGATCCCGCCGAGTGGAGTTCGCCGCCGCTCGAAGCGCGCATCGTTGACCGGCCCGGCGTCGGCAAAGTGATCATGGGCCGCGGCGCCGTGAATCAGAAAGGTCCCGAAGCCGCGTTCCTCGCGGCGCTGCACGCGATTCGCGGCGCGAACAAAAAGATGCCGGTGAATCTCGTGCTCGTCGCGGAAGGCGAAGAAGAAATCGGCTCGCCGCACATCGGGCAACTCGTGCATCGTCCCGAAGTCGAAGCGGCGTTGAAGAACACGATCGGCGTGTTCATGCCTTCTGCATCACAGGATCTCGACGGCCTCGTCACCGTCAGCCTCGGCGCGAAAGGCGTCGTCGAGCTCGAGCTCGTTGCAAGCGGTGAGAAGTGGGGACGCGGTCCCGCAAAAGACATTCACTCGTCGTTGAAAGCGATGGTCGACAGTCCCGCGTGGCGACTCATCAAAGCGCTCGACACGCTCGTCTCCGATGACGGCAACACGATTCTCATCGACAACTATCCGAAGCCGCTCCCGATCAGCGCGGAAGAGAAAGCGATGATTGCAGCGGCGACGAAGAATCGCGACGAAGCGCGGCAGATGAAGCAGTTTGGCGTGCAGCACTGGATCGACGATCTTCCGTTTCAGGAAGCGAACGAGCGACTCGTCTCACAACCAACCGTGAACATCGAAGGACTCGTCGGCGGCTACACCGGACCGGGCGGCAAGACCGTGCTGCCGCATCGCGCCGTCGCGAAGATCGACATGCGTCTCGTGCCCAACATGAAGAAGGATGATGCGGTCGCGGCGCTGAAAGAGCATCTCGCGAAGCGCGGCTACGGCGACATCGAAGTGAACGTGAGCGGCGGCTACGATCCGACCGCGACGGCAGCGAGCGCGCCGCTGATTCAAGCACAGATCGCGGTGCTGAAACGCGCGGGCATCGATCCGCAACTCTGGCCGCGCAACGCGGGCTCGTATCCCGGTTACATCTTCACGAATGCGCCGCTGTCGCTCGCATCGGGACACTTCGGACTCGGACACGGCAGCGGTGCGCACGCGCCGGATGAGTACTACCTCATCGAATCGACCAATCCGAAGGTGATGGGATTCGATGGCGCGGTGATGTCGTTCGTCGAGTATTTGTACGAGTTAGGGAAGTAGGCGGAGCGCAGGGGGGCCCCCGCCGGGGGGGCGGCGGGCCCCCCGCCCCGCCCCCCGCGGGGGGGGGGGGGCCCGGGCCCCGCCCGGGTGAGGGCGGCG
>JACZCU010121201.1_pt1 | contig 14781 bp, 16 predicted proteins | sample 8641851 | NCBI WGS metagenome assembly JACZCU01 (sample SAMN15324605, study PRJNA640507) | soil metagenome | isolation source: monocropping sugarcane control | place: China: Luxin town, Laibin City, Guangxi Province | collected 2019-07-25 | depth 10cm m | reverse complement strand
TGCACGCCCTTGTTCTTGAACGCCGAGCCGCACATGACCGGCGTGATCTTCTGAGCGATGGTTGCCTCGCGAAGAGCGTTCTTCAGCTCGTCGAGGCCGAGGGTCTCGCCGGCGAGGTACTTCTCGAGCAACTCGTCGTGCTGTTCGGCGATCGACTCGACCATCTTCTCGCGGTAGTGCTCCGCATCCGCCTTGAACTCGGCGGGGATCTCTTCGACGTCGTACTTCGCGCCGAGGGTCTCGTCGTGGAAGACGAGCGCCTTCATCTGCACGAGGTCGATGACGCCCTTGAACTGGTCTTCGGCGCCGATCGGGAGCTGCAGAGGCACCGCGTTCTTGCCGAGCTTCTGCCGGATCTGATTGACGACCGACATGAAGTTCGCACCGATGCGGTCCATCTTGTTGACGAACGCGATGCGCGGAACGCCGTACTTGTCGGCCTGACGCCAGACGGTCTCGGACTGCGGCTCGACGCCGCCGACGGCACAAAAGACGCCGACCGCGCCGTCGAGAACGCGGAGCGAGCGCTCCACTTCGACCGTGAAGTCGACGTGACCCGGCGTGTCGATGATGTTGACGCGCGTGTCGCCCCAGAACGCGGTCGTGGCCGCGGAGGTGATCGTGATGCCGCGCTCCTGCTCCTGGACCATCCAGTCCATGGTGGCAGTGCCTTCGTGCACCTCGCCGATCTTGTGGGTGCGGCCGGTGTAGTAAAGGATCCGCTCCGTCGTCGTGGTTTTACCCGCGTCGATGTGGGCCATGATCCCGATGTTTCGCGTCTTTTCGAGAGATACCTGACGTGCCATTTTTCTATTCGTTTCTCGTTACTGCGGAACAACACAGAATCGGCGACAGCGCTGCCGCCGATCGATCGCGATTGAGTTTTAGTTTTTCCCGTTGCTCGGTCCGGAACCGCAGAACCAGTGGTTGCTGTGTTATCCGGTCGAGACGGAGCTACGGAAATCTTCGGTGTAACTGCGACTGCGAGTACTTCTACAACTTCAACCGACTACAAAAAATTTACTACCAGCGGTAGTGAGCGAACGCCTTGTTCGCCTCCGCCATTTTATGCGTGTCTTCACGCTTCTTGATCGCGTTGCCGCGGCCGTTGGCGGCATCGAGGATCTCACCGGCGAGCTTGTCCTGCATCGTCTTCTCGCCGCGCGACGCCGCGTAGCTGATCAGCCAGCGGATGGCGAGGGCGGTGCGGCGGGTCGGGCGCACTTCGATGGGAACCTGGTAGTTCGAACCACCGACGCGGCGGCTCTTGACCTCGAGCGCCGGCTTGACGTTGTCGACCGCCTTCTTGAAGAGCTTGAGAGGATCATCCTTCGCCCGGTCTTCGACCTTCTTCAGCGCGCCGTAGAACACGCCCTCGGCGACGGACTTCTTGCCGTGGGTCATCAGCGAGTTGATGAACTTCGTCACGAGCTGGCTGTTGTAAACAGGATCCGGAAGGATCTCGCGTTTCGGAACTTCGCGTCGTCTCGGCATGTGCTTTACGCCTTCTTGGGTCTCTTCGCCCCGTACTTGGAGCGGCTCTGGTTACGCTTGGCAACGCCGACGGCATCGAGCGTTCCGCGGATGACGTGGTAGCGAACGCCCGGGAGGTCTTTGACACGGCCCCCGCGGATCAGCACGATCGAGTGCTCCTGGAGGTTGTGTCCGACGCCCGGGATGTAGGTCGTCACTTCGACACCATTCGTGAGGCGAACACGCGCGACCTTGCGGAGCGCCGAGTTCGGCTTCTTCGGGGTGGAGGTGTAGACGCGGGTGCAGACGCCGCGCTTTTGCGGACTCGACTGCAGCGCCGGCGACTTCGTCTTGTACCGAACCTTGTCGCGGCCCTGGCTGACGAGTTGGCTGATCGTTGGCATTCGTTGACTATCCTTCTAAAGACACGTACAGCGAAAAAGTGCTCCCGAATGGGAAAACCGGCGCACTTTAGGCCCGGTTCGGGACTTTGTCAAGCCCGGACTGAGGCCAACGTCCCCTCGTTTACCCTTATTCCGCTGACGGTTGCGCTACCAGTCGACCCAGCTACCCCGCTTCAGGCGGCTCGCTTTGTCGTACAGAAACGCGACCGAAGCGAGATCCTCGACGGCGATCCCGAGCGACTTGAAAAGGGTGATTTCGTCGTCGGAAGTGCGGCCTTCGGCCTTGCCGAGGAAGATGTCGCCGATTTCGGCGTGGATGTGACCTTCCCGAATTGCCCCCTCGCGGAGCGCCATCAGGTAGTCGCCCGATTCGTTTACGGTCGACTCCCGGCGGTCGACGAAGAGCGTCGCGGCCGCCATGGTGGCGCTGTCGAGCTCGCGGCTGCTCGCGACGGACGAACCGACCGCATTGATATGAGCTCCGCCGGCGATCCACTCACGCCGAAGGACCGGTTCCTTCGAGCTGGTGGCAGTCACGATGACATCGGCATCACGCACCGCATCCTCCACGGATTCAACGACTTCCACCCGCGAATCGGACGCAGCCAACGCTTCGGCTTTGGCCCTGGACCGACTGCAGATGCGGATCTTGGCGATGTCGCGGACGAGCGGGATCGCCTCGAGGTGCGACTTCGCCTGCACACCGGCGCCGAGAATCGCCAGGGTGGAGGCGCTCTCCCGGGCGAGCAGCTTCGTCGCCACGGCAGAGACCGCCGCCGTCCGGATCGCTGTGATCGCGGAAGCGTTCGCCGCAGCCAGGAGCTCTCCGGTTTCGCCGCTGTGCAGGAGCACGGCACCGAGATGCGTGTCGAGCCCTCGCGCCGGGTTCCCCGGAAAGAGGCAGATCTCCTTGAGCGAATAGTACGGTTTCGCGTCGACCGTGCCGTAGGCCGGCATCAGGCCCAGGAATCCGCTCGCGCCCGGTGCGCGGACGATCGAGCGGAGAGGATTGTGCCCTTCGCCGCGCGCGAGGTTCGTCAACACCTCTTCCATGACCGAGATGCACTCACGCATCGTGAGCAGCTCGTGCACTTCGTGCTCGTTGAGGATGAGCAGGCGACTCATGCGTCCCGGTGCACGATGTCAGGGGCGAAGGCAGGAAGGCAGACGGCAATGTATTCGGCGCCGTCGGCGTACGGCGTGGAGTACTGCACCCACTCCCCTTTCGAAGCGATGATTGCCTGACCAGCGGTCACGTCGGTGGACCCCTCCGCCGTCGTCACCCTCAGGACGCCACGGAGGACTACCGTGTATTCGTCGAACTCAGGCGTTTGTCCGGGCTCGACCCAGCCGCTCGGGCTCTTCATCCTCGCGACGCTCACGCCCGCCGTGGCCGAGTTCACGCGGCCGACGTACTCTTCAATGATCTTCGGCTTGTTCCCTGCCGCCGCCACGATCGACGGCGCTTCGATGTGCTTCATGAGCCGGAAGTGTACTGCGCTATGCTCAGGCGAATGGCGCAGACGACCGGCGGGCTTCGCGCGATTCTCTCCTCGCCGCCGGTTTACAGCCTCTTCCGCTGGGTCGTCAGCGGCGAAAAGCAGCAGGCGACTCATATCCGCGAGTACGTGCGTCCGAAGGCAGGAGACCGGATCCTCGACATTGGCTGCGGACCGGGCGACATCCTCAGATACCTCCCGCGCGACGTCCGCTACGAGGGTTTCGACCTCAGCGAAGCGTACATCCAGCGCGCAAAGGAGCGTTTCGGCGACCGCGGGACATTCCGTTGCGCCCGCGTCGACGCCGCGTCGCTCGCCGGCAATGAAGGCACGTACGATCTCGTGCTCGCGAACGGCGTCGTCCACCATCTCGACGATGAAGAAGCGGTCGATCTGTTCCAGCTCGCGCGAACGGCTCTGAAGAGAGGCGGCCGACTGGTGACGCTGGACGGCTGCTACGCGCCCGGTCAGTCACGCATCGCCCGCTATCTGCTCTCGCGCGATCGAGGCCAGAACGTGCGCGACGAAGGCGGCTATCTCGCGCTTGCGTGGCAGGTCTTCGAGTCCGTGACGCCGCATGTCCGCCACGACCTGCTGCGCATCCCGTACACGCTCCTGATTCTCGAGTGCAGTCAGCGGTAGATCTTGCGCAGAACGGCGTACGTCGTCACGACGCGAAATCCCAACCGGCGAATCTCGAGATTGAATACCGGGTAGTTCGCGGCCGAAATGTGCGTGTGCCCGCTGCGGATTCCGAGCCGCCGCAGTTCGTTGAGCTCACCGTAGGTGTTGATCACGCCGACGCCGAGCTGTTTGTAGCTCGGGTGCACACCACCGAGAAGAAGCAGCACCCGGTTGTCGGAAAGGTAGCGGTGCGTCTTGAAAGCGACCGTCCGGTCGTCAGCTGGCGCGTACAGCCGGTACACCGCCTCGTCCGCGGCTTCGAATGAACGGCGGACGTAGCGCTTGTAACGCTCGCCCGAGACGTGCCGCTCGATCAGCGGGTCGATGCTGAAACGGTCATGTTCGAACGTCGTCGCAGCGATCTCGAGCACCGGCGCAAGCTCTTCCTCGGTCTCGACTTTCACGAAGTCGTACGGGAAGGCGCTCATGTCGTAATCGCGACGGAGGTCGATCTCCGATCGGATCTGGCACTCGATGAGACGAAATCCTTGGATCTCGAGCGCATGAGCGGCAACGACGTTCTCCAGCGGGATCTTGCACGAAACGTACGCCGGCTGGTGCCGCTCGACGTACGCCCGCTCGAACGCGATGAAGTCTTCGTTCGGATCGAAGCCTTCGATCGACAGGACGGAACGGCCGAGGACTTCGGAGTCGATCGGTACGTAATTGACGTTCACAGGCGCGAGTGGATCAGCGAAGCGAGGCCAGCGATCGTACCAAACCGCGGATCTTCAAAATCGGACGCCGCGAACTTCACGTTGTACGTCTTCTCGGCAAAGAGCACGAGCGCGAGCACGTCGAACGAGTCGACCTCGCGGACCTCAGCGTAGTGTTGATCAGGAGCGATGGCCGCTCCCGTCTTCTCGGTAAGCCAATCCTGGAGCGTGTTCGTGATCTCGTCAGCCGTCATATCGACTTCATGATGACCGATTTGATCTCGCAGTAGGTGCGAATCCCTGCACTCCCTGCTTCACGGCCGATCCCCGATGCGCCCATGCCCCCGATCGGCATTTCGGGGAAGTTCTCCTGCGCGGAGTTGATCCACAACCGGCCGGCGCGAATCCGCCGCGCCACCCGAATCGCGCGCGAGACGTCGCCGCTCCAAACGCAAGCCGCGAGGCCGTACTGGGTGTCGTTTGCGAGCTCGATCGCCTCTTCCTCCGAATCGAAGAGGTAGACCGACAGCACTGGGCCGAAGATCTCTTCGGTCGTCAGCCTCGACTCCCGCCGCACACTTTCGAACACAGTCGGCACCGCGCGCGCCGTGCCGTCCGTTTCGCCGCCATACAGCAGCACCGCTTCGTTGCGGCCGGCCTCGATGAATTCTGCGACGCGGCGATACTGCGGCTCGGTCGCCGCAGGCTGCATGTCCGCAACCGCCTCGCCGCTCCGCATCGCATGCAGGCGCGCGACGAGCCGCTTCTTGAACTCGTCCGCCCCGGATCGCTCCAGCAGCAGGCGCGACGTCGCGATGCAGCACTGCCCGGCGTTGTAGGTGAAGCCGGAAATGACGCCTTCGACGGCGCGGTCGAACGGCGCGTCGGCAAAAACGACGACGGGGCTCTTTCCGCCGAGTTCCAGGCTGACCCGCTTGAGCGTGCGACTCGCCGCTTCCATGACGCGTCGTCCGTTGTCGGTCGAGCCCGTGAAGGAGATCATCGCGACGCGCGGCGAGGCGACCAGCGCCGCTCCCGCGGTATGACCGAAGCCCGACACGACATTGCATACACCCGGAGGAAAACCAGCGCGGTCGAGGATCTCGCTGATTTCGAACGCGTTCCCGGCAGCGTACTCACTCGGCTTGATGACCACCGTGCAGCCGGCAGCGAGAATGAACGGGAGCCGCTCCGCGCTGACGATGAACGGGAAGTTCCACGGCAGGATGAGGCCGACCACGCCAACCGGCTCGAATACGGTGAACGCCTGCGTTCCGTTCGCGAGCGCCGGATAGAACTCACCATGCAGCGACCGCAACGAAGCCGCGGCGTAGCGCCACAGCGCGACGCCCTCGCGCACCTCGGCGACCGACTGCGCGATCGGCTTGCCGACTTCCCGCGTCAGCGTTTCCGCTAAACGCGTCTCCCTGTCGGAGATCAGATCGGCGGCGCGCAGCAGCAACGCCGAACGTTCCGCGGCCGGGAGGTCGCTCCACGCGCGCAGCGCGCTGGAAGCGGCGTCGACCGCTCGATTCACGTCATCCGCTGTACCACTCGGATACGTCGAGACGAGCCGTCCCGAGCCAGGCTCGCGACGCTCGATCCGTTCGCCATCCGAAGAGGAGTAATCGACGCTCATGTCGCGATGCTGTTGACAGTGTACTTGTCGACGAGCTCGCGCTTGATGACCTTGCCGATCGACGTCTTCGGCATCCACGGCACCGGAATGATCTTGTCCGGCCGCTCGATCGCGCGCAGCCCGTCGACGAACAGCTTGTCGAACTCCGCGAGCACGTCGGGCTCATTCGCGTTCTGCTGCGGCACGTAGAAGAGGACGACACGCGCGCCCCAGAATTCATCCGGCACGCCGACCGCGGCAACGTCCGTCACGCTCGGATTGCGCAAGCCGATGTCCTCGATCAACTGCGCCGAGACGAACTCGCCACCCTTCTTGACGAGGTCGTGCTCGCGGCCGGAGAAGTAGAGCAGGCCGTCCTTGAGATAGCCGATGTCGCCGGTGTGGAAGAAGCCGTCGCCGTCGCGGAAGTCGACCAGCTCGCCTTTGACGAGGTACCCCTTCGCCATGAACGGCGTCTTCACGACGATCTCCGCCGGTTGATTCTCGCTGCCGGCCCGGATTTCGGTTTCCGGCGCCGCGCTTCCCATCGACTGAAACGCGAGCGCGTCCTCCCACGACTGAAACGTGATCGTGCCGCCGAGCTCCGTGACGCCGTAACACGTCCGGAGCGGTGCATTGAATACCTCGAGAAAACGCTCCGCGACGGAGCGATACAGCGGACCGCCGGTCGCGATGATTGCCTGGTAGTGCGAGAGATGTTCAAGCACCTTCCCATCGACGCGAAACAGTTGCGCGAGTGAGAGCGCCATCGTCGGAGTCAGCGTGAGGTGATTCACGCCATGTTTCACGGGGAGTTCCCAGAACCGCAGCATCTGCGCCTTCGAGAACGCCGGACCCAGAACGATTTTGCTGCCGCCGACGATCGGGCAGAAGAACAGGTTGAAGATTCCCGCCATGTAGAACATCGGGAAGTGGTGGTAGACCACTGAATCCGCGTTCAACCCGCAGAGCTGCCCGAACGACTGCGCACTCACCACGATCGTCGAGAGGCTGTGGACGATGCCTTTCGGCTCGCCCGTCGAACCGGACGAGAAGATGATGAGGAAGTCGTCGTCAGACGAATGCTCCGGCAGCGCCGTATTCGCAGACGCATCGGCGCGCAGCGATGGGAGAACGCTCGCGTCGACGAGCAGCTTCGGCGCGAGCCGAGCCCGCAAGGCCGCGGCACGCGGCGCCGGCAACTGCGGATCGAACGGTGCCGCCACCACGCCTGCCAATGCGCATGCGACGTACAGCGAGAGGAGTTCCTCGCCGTTGTCGAGCTGGATCATCAGCCGGTCGCCGCTGCGGACGCCGAGCTCGACGAGCCGGCGCGCCATGTTCTCGCTCGCGGCAAAGAAATCGGCGTACGTCACCTCTGAGCCGTCGGCGCGGACCAGCAGCGTGCGCGATGCGTTGTCCTGAAAGATCTTCGAAAGGGTCGCCAGTGCTCCGGTAGCCGCCATTTGAGTTTCCGATCAGACGAAGAAATCAAAGTCCTCGAGGGCGTTTTCGTCCATCCCCTCGGCCGCCCACTTCTCGAGCAACAGATTCGAGCTGTGACGGATGCAGTGGAACGTGCAGTGGATGCTCGGGTTGACGCGGCGCATCGTTGCCGCGCGTTTGTCCCCGAACCAGACGTTCTGGAAGCTGTCTTTGTTGATGTCGCCGATCCGCATGTTGAGGTTGCCGCGGTGATACGGGCAGACGTACACGCCGCTCGGCGTGACCACGGTGCGCATGTCGGCAACGAGACACCGCGTGTACTCCTTCTTCTGGGTCGTCGCGCCATCGAGCGCGGCGTCCAGCGTGTACGGCGAAATGATGCGGAAGTCGTCGCTTGCGAGGTGCGCCACCTCCGCGAGCTGCTCGCGGACCGCCTGCGTGACTTCCTCCGGCTGGTTGACGAGGAAATGCATCATGTCGAACGACGGCTTCACCTCGAAGTAGTCGCAGCCGACCTCCTTCGCGATGTACGCCGCGTTCTTGATGTCGTGCGCGTTGGTCGCCGTCACCTTCCCGTTCTCGATCTTCGAAAGGACGAGAAACGAGTAGCCCATCTTCCCGCGCTTCTTCTTGCCGAGCGCGCGCATCCCTTCGATGACCGTGTTGAACATCGAGCGTCCGCTCGGCGACGGCCGGAATTCCTGGAAAACCTCTTCCGACCCGGCGTCGACGGAAATGCGGACCCACTTCGTCTTCTCGGCAAGACGGTCGAGATATCGGTCGATCAGGGTGCCGTTGGATGTGATGCCGACGTGGATGCCGACCTCATAGAAGTAGTCCAGGAGCGTTCCAAACTCCGCATGCGCCATCGGCTCGCCGCCGCCGATGAGCACCACCGCGCGAACGCCGATCTCCTTGAACTCCTTCGCGAGCTCCTTGATCCGCTCGCGGTCGATGCCGCCCTGGTTGAGCAGGTTCGCGCTGATGCAGTCGTGGCACGCGAGGTTGCACGCCGTGGTCGGATCCATTTCGATCACCCACGGCCCGACCTTGTCGCCGCCGAAGAACTGCCGCACTCGTTCGCGAACGCTGCTCTGAGTCAGTTTCGACTCGAGCGACAGCTCTCCATGCGTCTTTGCATTTTCAGTTGTCATGAGTTTCTTTCGATTTGCGTAACGAGTGGAACGGGATCGGCTGACTGCGGCATTTCCGCGGCCGACAAATTGAGCGCTTCCCGGACGACGTAGAGCGGCCGCCCTTTGGTTTCCCCGAAGACCCTGCCGACGTACAGCCCCACGACGCCGAGGGCGACGAAGCCGAGGCCGCCGAGAAGATAGATCGAGACGATGACGCTGGTCCAACCCTCGGCCGGATGCCCGCCGAGCAAGTAGCGGATCACGAGATAGAGGCCCCAGACAAACGCAGCGGCGGCAACGCAAAAGCCGAAACCGATCGTCAAGCGCAACGGCTTCTCAGTCTGAGAGACGATCAGATCCGTCGCCAGGCGAACGAGCCGGCCGAGGTTGTAGCTTCCGGTGCCGGCGTATCGGTCGTGATGCTCCACCTGGATGTAGCCGGTGTCGAAGCCGAGCCAGCGCACCAGGAACGCATACGACCGGTTGCGCTCTTTGAACCGCCGCACGTTGAGCACGACGTCGCGGGAAACGATCGAAAAGTGCGTCACCGAGTTGTCCAGCGGTTCACCCATGAGATACCCGAGGACGCGCGTGAACGCTCTCGATGTGACGCGCTTGAATGCCGAGTGTTTGCGAACGGGCTTGCGGCCGAAGACGACGTCGTGGCCCTCCTGCGCCTTCGCATACAGCTTCGCGATCTCTTCGGGCGGATCCTGAAGATCGCCATCCATGACGACGACCCAGTCGCCCTCGGCATGGTCGAGGCCCGCCGCGATCGCGTAATGCTGGCCGAAGTTGCGCGAGAGATTGATTGCCTTGAGCCGGCGGTCGCGCTTGGCGAGCTCCACCACGACTCCCCAGTCATTCTGCGGGCTCGCGTCATTCACGAAGACCACCTCGAATGCCGGCGTCAGGCTCTCTAGCGTTGCGACGAGGCGCCGGTAGAGCTCCGGGATGCAGTCGGCGCAACGGTAGAGCGGCACGACGACGGAGATGTGCGGCCGTGCGACGGCAGCCGTCGCGCGAGGCGATACCGGGAAGGGCGTCGCGCCGCCGGGGACGATCTCCATCGGACCATCTTAAACGCGATTTCCACGGCAAACGTGATGTACCTCTCATTTGGCCGGCATGCGATGATCCGCTTGCGCCTATGCAGAATCACGTGCGGCCACGCGACGTCGCGGCGATCATCCTCACAATCGTCTTCCAAACAGGCGCGGTTGCTTTCGGAAAGCAAGCCGCGCTCGCCCTGCCGCAGTTCACGGCGGGAAACATCGCGCGCAACGGCTTCTATCTCGCGTCGCTGATCTGCCTCGGCTTGCAAGCAATCACGTGGCAGCTCGCGCTCGCGAGGTTTCCGCTTTCCTACGCGTACAGCGCCATGAGCATCGTCTATGTCAACGTGCTCGTCATCAGCGTGGTCGTTTTCGGCGAGCGCGTCACATCGGCGAACGTCGTCGGTGCGGCATTGATCATGGCCGGCGTAGCGCTCGTCGCCCGCTACCGCAAGAACGAAGCGTGATCGAAAGCCACTACGCAGCCGTCATCGCCGGCGTGTTCATCACGGCACTCGCGCACATGTTGCTGAAGTCGGGGGCAGCGCAGAGCTCGGGCCGCACGTCGATCCGCCTCTGGTTGAACCAGCGGTCGATCGCCGGTTACGCGATGCTGCTGGGAGTGACGCTGATGAACCTCTACGCGTTCAAGGTGGTACCGATCCGCGCGAACGTCGTGCTCTCGCCTGCCGTGTTTTTCTTCGTGACGCTCCTGTCGGTCGCGTTTCTTCACGAGCGCCTCACGCGCGTTCAGGTGATCGGATGCGCACTCATCCTCGCCGGCATCGCGATCTTCAACGTCTAGTGCCGCTGTTATCATCGGCGCTCCAAATTTCGCCATGACCCAGGCCACAACACCCCCAGTCGTCGTCCCTCCGGCGCCGTCGGAGCGAATCCCGTTCAACAAGCCGTTCCTGGTCGGCACGGAGTTCGACTACATCCAGCAGGCGATCCGCTTCGGTCACACCGCGGGCGACGGTCCATTCACCAAGAAGTGCAGCGAAGAGCTCGAGTCGATTCTCGGCACTTCGCGGGTCCTCCTGACCACCTCGTGCACCGACGCGCTCGAGATGGCGGCCATGCTCCTCGACCTGCGCGAAGGCGACGAGGTGATCGTCCCGTCGTTCACGTTCGTATCGACAGCGAACGCGTTCGCGACCCACGGCGGGAAGCCGGTCTTCGTCGACCTACGACCGGACACGCTCAACCTGGATGAGCGGCTGCTGGAATCCAAGATCACCGGACGCACGCGCGCCGTCGTTCCGGTTCACTACGCCGGCGTCGGCTGCGAGATGGGCGAGATCATGCGAATCGCGAAAGCGCATGGCATCGTGGTGATCGAAGACAACGCGCATGGCTTGCTCGCCCGGAAAACGGGGAAGCTGCTCGGGACCTTCGGTCAACTCGCGACGCAGAGCTTTCACGAGACAAAGAACGTCACCTGCGGCGAAGGGGGAGCGCTCGTCCTGAACGACCCCTCGTTCATCGAGCGCGCAGAGATCATTCGCGAAAAGGGCACCAATCGTGCGCGTTTCTTTCGCGGCCAGACCGACAAGTACACGTGGGTCGACTACGGCTCGAGTTTTCTCCCGTCCGACATTCTCGCCGCGTACCTCTTCGCGCAGTTGCAGGCGCGGAACGACATCCAGTTGCGGCGGCAACGCATCTGGAACCGCTACAACTCGGAACTGGACGCGTGGGCGCACGCAAACGGCGTGCGGCTGCCGTTCGTGAGCGGCGATTGCGAGCAGCCGTATCACATGTTCTATCTGCTGCTCCCATCGCTCGCCGCGCGGTCAGCGCTCATCGAGCACCTCGGGAAGCGACTCATCCATGCTGTTTTTCACTATCAGCCGCTGCACATTTCCGACATGGGGCGCCGCTTCGGTGGCCGCGAAGGCGACTGCCCGGTCACCGAGGATGTGAGCGATCGTTTGGTACGGCTGCCGTTCTTCAACGGCCTGACGGAGGCGGAACAGACGCGCGTGATCGACGGCGTCGTCTCATTCCGGTGCTGACGTGAACGAAGACACGTTTCAGCGGAAGGCGATGATCCTCAGTGTCGTGCTGCTCGCGCTGTCTCTCCTCACGCGAGCGGTCATCACCTTCACGAAGGGATACGCGCAGGACGACTTCTACTGGTCGTACTTCGCGTGGCTGCGGTCGACGCCGCTCATCCCCGGCCGCGACTACTACCTGCCGAACGTCACCCCGCTGTCCGAGCTGGCGGCGCCACTGTTCCGCTGGTTTCACGACTCGTTCGTTCCTTTCGGGATCGCGCGCCTCGTAATGTTCGCCGTTGGTCTCGCACTGACATGGACCTGCTATCGCATCACCCGGCTACTCGGTGTGTCGGTGCTGTGGAGCCTCATCGCAACGAATGCGGTTTCGTGGCAGTACCAGTTCTTGAAGCGGATCGGCGACATTCGCGGCGATCAGGTCTCGATGCTCTTCCTGACGTTCGCAATCATCGTGCTGCTGCAGTCGGAGGGACGACGGCGGCCGCTGTGGAGCGGCTTTTGGTGCGGCGCATCGGTCGCGGTGGCGTTCAAGCTCGCGATTGCGGTGCCTTTCCTTGGGATCGGACTCCTCATCGGCGCGGAGAAAAAGGTTCGCGACGCTTTCCTTTTCGCGCTCGCGTTCGTGATCGCTCCCGCCGCTTATTTTGGCAGTCGGATCGCGATTGACGGCTACGAGACCATCGCTTCCGTCTTCGCCGGGATCTTCGGCGCCCTCGGGTCGGCGCACGGGCTGCAATCGGCGCTCGTTTACCGGACTCTTTCGATCGTCGGCGCGGTGGAGATGTCACCCGTCACCTGGGCTGCCGTTCTCGCGGGCGGCGTCGGATTACTCTTGCGGAACGGTACGTGGACGCCCCGCCGGCGATCGTACGTTCTTCTTGCGTCGGGATTCGTGGCGTTGTTCATCTACATGAACGACTACCTCTTTCCGTATAACTACGTGATTCTGGTCCCGGCGCTGATCCCGTTCGTCGGCGGCATCGAGCGTCTCCGCCTCTCCCAGCAGTTCGCGCGCTGGGCAGTCGTCCTGATCCCGGTCGCTTCCGCCGTCGGCGGCACGTATGCAGTGCGCGACGTGCTCCCTGGCCGAGTCGGGACACAGCAAGCCGGGATTCGCTGGATCTGGGCTGTGACCGAAAGGAACGACGCGATCTTCGACTGGCAGGGAATCGTCGCCTGGAGGCCGAACACCTTTCACTGGATGATTTTTTCGGGGGCAGTCCCGCGGTATGGGAGCGGATGGTTCACCGTCGCCGACGAAATCCGGCGGGCACAGGTGAAGATGATCATCGATAACTACCGAATCGGATGGATGTCGAGGCGGGACCGCGTCTGGGCTCGAGGTCATTTCGTTCGCATGAACAAATGCGTTCTCGTGCCGGGATGGACCGCCACACGCTCCGCGTTGCTGCGGGGCGAGATCGTCGACGCCTTCCTCGAGAACGACGAGTACGTGCTTCAGCCGCCCGGAACGAAGGGAGTGCTCGTCGACGGCAACCCGGTCACCGATCGAATCCGCTTGACCCGTGGCGCGCACGTGCTTGGCGCGTCGACCGCTGCTGAACTTCCCGAGTCGATCGCTCTGGTGCGGGTGACGCCGAAAATGCTCGCGAGCCCAATGCCGTGCGACTCGGGCTTGATCAATCCCGAGAACTGATGGATCAGAAGAGCGGCGTCGACCGGATCGCGAGCGGTGTCACGCTCGATCCCGCCGGTTATTGGATTGCGCCCGCTGTCGACGAGGTGTCGTATCCGTCCGAGGGAAACGACTTCTGCTTGTCCGTGGAGGAGTCGTCGTTCTGGTTTGCGCACCGGAACCGGGTGATTCTCGCGGCGATGAAGCGCTGGCCGCCGGGTTCCGGCCCATTACTGGACGTCGGTGCGGGCAATGGCTTCGTCTCGGCTGCGCTCTCGAGGGCCGGTTTCGACATCATCGCGATCGAGCCGCACCGCGCTGGGGCTGCAAACGCGGTGCAGCGCGGCGTCTCGCCGGTCGTCTGCGCTTCGTTGCCGGGACCGTCGTTCCGGCAAGGAGTGGCCGGCGGTATTGCACTCTTCGACGTCGTCGAACACGTGGAGCACGACCGCGCTTTTCTCTCGAGCCTGCGTCCCTACCTTCGCAGCGGTGGCCGGGTGTACGTAACGACCCCGGCGTACCGCTGGTTGTGGTCGTTGGAGGATGTGGCGGCCGGTCATTACCGGCGGTACACGCTTCGATCATTACGCAGCGTTTTTCGGGACGCCGGCTATACAGTCGAGTATGCAACGTACATTTTCAGCTGGTTGCCGCTCCCGACATTTTTGTTCCGGCGCCTTCCGTCGCTCTTGCGCGGCCACAGTACGGAGGGATTCGAGCCGTCGGCCGGCGCGCACCGAGCCGGGGGTGCCGGGATTCGGCGTCTGCTCGAGGCGAGTTTCGCCTTTGAGGCGCCGCTCGTGCGGCGCAGAGTGAGGATTCCGTTCGGCGCGTCGTGTTTGCTGGTGGCGCGGAGCGATTGAAGGGAAAAGAAAAAGGCCCTCGGGGTTCTCCCGAGGGCCTTTTATATTATCCCGGCGGCGTCCTACTTTCCCACACAGTTGCCCGCGCAGTATCATCGGCGATGTGGAGCTTAACTGCCGTGTTCGGAATGGGAACGGGTGTTTCCTCCACTCTATGACCACCGGAAACTTGTGATCATTCTGGTCGTCGCTTCGCAGCGACATTGAATACGGGTTGCAGCGGAAGGATGCACGCTGCAGACAACATCAAATCAAGGCATTTATGGTCAAGTCAAACGACCGATTAGTAC
>JACZCU010328592.1_pt1 | contig 14791 bp, 10 predicted proteins | sample 8641851 | NCBI WGS metagenome assembly JACZCU01 (sample SAMN15324605, study PRJNA640507) | soil metagenome | isolation source: monocropping sugarcane control | place: China: Luxin town, Laibin City, Guangxi Province | collected 2019-07-25 | depth 10cm m | reverse complement strand
CCACCCCCCGGGCGGAAGGGGCGTGGGGGGGGCGGCACCCCTCCCCCGCCGGGTTATCAATTAGGGGGCGGGTTGAGTACCCCCCGCTCCACTTACTCCGGTGCCATCGCGCGCAGCACGGCCTCCGGACGTGGTCTTCGAATCGGTTTGCGGAACGGCTTCGCGCCGAAGGTTTGGCGCACGTGCGCATGAAATGCGATCGCCGCTTCGCGCATCGCGCGCCGTTCCTCGGGCGCGACTTTGTACGACGGCGGCGCCGCATCGCACAGCGTCTCGTCGAAACCGCGCGTCCACGTTTCGAGCGTCGCTTCGAGTGACGCCATGAACGACAGGAATCGAATCCAGCGATGATTCGGCCACGCCGTGTCGTAGCGCTCGCAAAACGCCGCACCTGCTTCGCGACCGCGTTGCGCGACGTCTTCGATCGTCCGCGCGTCCATCGTCAGATTGAGACCGCCTTCATCGTCCGCGAGCAACACGTGCGCGATGCGATCGCGTTGTCCCGGCAGATGCAGCAACATGTTGTCGCGCCAGTTCTGCATCGTGACGAGAATCGCGTGAAGAAATCCCGGCAGCGTGTGAAATGGCGTCCACCACTCGTTGATCCCGCCGCGATTCGTGCGCGGCATGTAGATGCGTTGTGCATCATCGTGATAGCGCTTCGTGCGCTGCGCGAGATTGATCGCGAACGTCGGCCAGCGCGGCAGCGGCGCATCGAAGAAATGCACCGGAAAGTTGCTGGTGATGCCGCCGTCCGAGAACCAGCATCGCTCCGCGTGTCGTTCGTCATCGCGACGACCGAAGTCGATCGACCACAACGGGATCGCGGAGAGAAGAATTGGAAAGCTGAGACTCATCCGCGTCGCGACGATCACCGGCAACGCATCGCCGCTCGGAAACGGGATCAGCACTTCGCCATTCGATGATTTTGTTTCGCGCGTCTGCGGCTCCGCGCTCGCGATCATCTTGTCGACAACGTTCGCGGGAAACAGGCGACGCATTTCGCTCGGTGCGAAGAAGAACTTGCGCGAGTCGAACGGCAATCGATAGGGACGGCCGTGCGTGAGATTCGTGGTCATCATCTCGAGGTTGATGTCGCGTTCGCGCAACTCGCCGAACGTGAGCACGTCCGCGCCCGAGACTTCATCGAGTTGCTGCGCGAGCCAGTCCGTGAGTCCGCCCGCACCGCTGGCCATGCCGAATCCATTGCGCGGCAACACGCGCAACGCGGTCACGATCAGTTCGACGAACGCGGCCACGAAGAATGCAATCGAGCCAATGACGATCGTGATGATGCTCGCGACGATGGCGCCGATCATCCATCGCGAGCTCACGCTGATCGCGAGCATCAACGCGATGACGAACGCAACGATGCTGCTGTAGCGCGTGAAGTGCGTCGCGAGCATGCGCAGCGTCGCGAAGAGTTTGTCGCGTTTCGTTCCCGGCGTTTCGAGCCAGGCCAGTGCGACCGCGAAGAGCGATTCGGTTTCGCTTGACGGTTTGAAGAGCCCGAGGAGTCGGGAACGGCCGTTGACGGTTTCGCCGAGCCATTTTGGCAATCGCGCGAGCGTCGCGAATCCGGCGTCGCTGCCATCGCACTGACGGCGATGTTCCGCCGCTGCGGTGAGTGCCGCGGCAATCGCGCCGGCCGAAGTGCCGCCGATGTTGACGAAGCGAAACTCACGGGCGAGCTCGACCACCGCGCCGGGATACACGATGCCGCTCGTGATCCCGCCCTTCATCACCAGATCGCATTTCTTCATGTTCCGAAATGATGAGCCACTTCTGGTGTGTCGATCGCACTAACTCCATACGGCCATACGGGCCGCAGGAGGTACAAAATGCTGAAACACAAGACGTTACTCGCACTCACACTCGCGGTCGCCACGCTCGGCGCGATGTCCGTTCACGCGGATGACCGTCTCCTCGAAAAGACGGAGTACGGCTGGTATTACTCGCGCACGATTCGCGTCGACGGGCAGATCACCGCGATTCAGCGCAGCGGCGATGACTGGGTGCTGAGCCTCAACAATGGCGCGCGCCTCGTGGCCCACGACGGCGTCGACGTCCGCCTCGGCACGAACAAAGACGCGCACGTCTGGGATCTACGACAAGGCGATGTCGTGCGCGTGATGGGCAGACCCGGTGCGAACGGAACGACATTCGCGCGCCGAATCGACGTCACGAACTACGAACGCGAACGCCCGCGCAGACGACGGTGAGTTTCGGGGCGCCGATGTCTTCGTCGGCGCTCCTCTACAATCCGCGCCGCGAAATGTCGTCTCGTCCCATCACTCCAAAACTCGTCCTGCTCTTCTGGCTTCCGCTCGCCGCCACCTGGTTCATGATGGCGCTCGAAGGCCCTTACATCTCCGCCATCGTCGCGCGCATGCCCAACGCCGCGCACGGCCTCGCGGCATTCGGCGTCGCGACATCGCTCGCGTGGCTCATCGAATCGCCGATCATGATGCTGCTCTCCGCATCCGCGGCGCTCGTGCGCGATCGCGCGTCGTACTTCGCGCTGCGTCGATTCGCGAACCTCCTCAACGCGCTCGTCACCCTCGGCATGATCGTGCTCGCGCTGCCGCCCGTCTTCGACTTCGTCGCCGAACGACTCATCGGACTCCCGCACGACATCGCATATCTCGCGCACATCTCCACCACCGCGATGATTCTCTGGCCTGCGTCGATCGGCTATCGACGCTTCTGGCAAGGCATCCTCGTGCGTCATCACCTCACGCGCCGCGTCGCGTACGGAACCATCGTGCGACTCGTGACGATGTCCGTCACGGCCGCGCTGCTCGCATTCGTGTTCAAACTTCCGGGCGCGCTCGTCGGCGCACTGGCGCTGCTCTCCGGCGTGATCTTCGAAGCATTCGCGAGTCGCTGGATGGCGCGACACATCGTGCGTTCGATCATCGAGAGCGACGAAGTCGCCGAAGGCACGCTCCTGCGTCAGCGCGAGATCGCGCGCTTCTACTTCCCGCTCGCGCTCACATCGATTCTCTCGATGGCGTTAGGTCCGCTCGTCACGTTCGGACTCGGGCGCGGACGCTTTCCGATCGAATCGCTCGCCGTCTGGCCGATCGTCAACTCGATGATCTTTCTCTTCCGCAGCGGCGGCGTCGCGTTTCAGGAGGTCGGCATCGCGCTTCACAACGATCGTGAAGTCGGACGCATGGCCGCGCTCCTCGGCGCCTGCGCATCGCTCGTGCTCGCACTCGTGGCACTGACGCCGCTCGAGCTTCTGTGGTTTCAACAACTCTCCGGCCTGACACCGAATCTTGCGACGTTCGCCGTATGGCCGGTGCGTCTGCTGATTCTCTATCCCGCGCTCGAGTACATCCTCTCGTTTCAGCGCGCGCGATGGATTCTCGAGCACCGCACGCGCATCGTCAGCGTTGCGACTGGAATCGAGACCGCGGTTCTCGCAATCGCACTGTTCGTCACAATGAACCTCTTCTCGATGATCGGTGCAATCGGCGGCGCGATCGCGATGCTCGCCGGCAGAATCGCGGCCAGTCTTTATCTCTTCGTCTGCGCGCGCGTCAGTCGGCCCATTTGATCGTCTGACTCTCCGGCACGTCACGAGTGCGGTCGGCGTCTTCTGCCGCCTCGGCCAGACGAACCATCTCCTTGCCGTTTGCACCTGCGTCGACCGCGACTACGCCAACGCCGGGAATCTCCCACTTGTTGGACATCACGCTCTCGTATCGCTTACGCGCTCAGTAAACCATAACGGCGTAATAAGCCATCCAGTCGCGCGTCATCGCGCAACGGATCGAACCGACGATCGACCGGTAAAAACCACAGCCACGCATTGTGTTCGTCGAACGCTTTCTCCAGTGCGTCAAACGCCTCGTCAAACCGTCCGAGTCCCGTGTACGCAATGGCGAAACAATACGGCGACACATACCGCTTCGACTCAGCGGCGCGCAGTTGCTCGAAAATTTCGAGTGCTTCCGCATCACGTCCCGCGGACTTCAGCGCATAAACGAGCTCGCCGAGATACAAGCCGGCGGGACCGGCAATTTCAACGGCCTGCTTCAGGTGTGTGATCGCGTCTTCATACTCGCCTAACACCTGCAGCGTAATCGCGAGGTAATAATGTCCCGGCGCCAGTGCAGGATCCGTTTCAAGCACCGCGCGATAACACGCAACGGCCTCGTCATACCGTCTTGCGACGTGTAATGGAATTCCGGAACCGACGTTGAGGATCGGAGATAATGGATCGAGCTCTTTCGAAATCTCGATTAACTCCAGCGCCTTTTCGATCTCGCCGTGTGCACAGAGCAAAATTCCGAGCCAGTGCGGCGCCCACGCGTAATTCGGATTGAGGCGCATCGCCTCTTCCAGCTCGCGCTTCGCCGTATCCCAGTCCCAATCGAATAATCCCGCCGCATATCCCAGCGTTGCATGCGGCTCCGCGAGTAGAGGATCGAGATCGATCGCTTTACGCGCCGCGGCTTTGATTTTCGGCAACACTTCGCGCGGCGGCAGCGCCTGAATGAATCCGAGCATGACGAAACAATCCGCCAGACCCGCATACGGCATCGCGAACGCCGGATCCATTTCCACCGCGCGTTGAAAGAGGCTCAGTGCCTGCTTCACCGCGTCCGGCGTGCGCTTGATCCATTGGAAGCGTCCCTTGAGATAAAGCTGCTGCGCTTCGTGATCGACGGTGCGTTTCTTCTTGACCGTGCGACGCGGCGCGGAACTCCCTTTGGTGCGCACGCGCTCTGCCACGTCGTCTGCAATCGCTTCTGCCAGCGCAGTTACTTCGCGCGGCGCACGGTCGTAACGCGAAGACCACAATTGCGACCCGTCCGCCGTCGAGATCAAACTTGCCTCGACGTGCAATCCCGCCTCACTGACGTGCGCTTTGATATCGACGATTGCCGCGACATTGAGCTGACGTCCAACCTGCCGCGCATCGAGTCCCGCGCTTGCCCAACGCGCGGTCGTTCCGGCGGCAATGACACGCAATCGCCGTACGTGCGACAGTGCGTTCGTAATGCCTTCGCTCAATCCATAAACGAGATATTCGAGTGCCGGATCGAACGATCCCGTAACCACCGGCAATACGGCTAGTGAGTCAATGCGACTTTTCACCGGCGCGATTGCGGCCGTCATCTGCTGTGTCGGCTCGATATCCGGCTGCGATTCGACAACAACTCTGCGTTTGGAGCTCGTCGAGCGCCGCTTCACCGACTGCATCGCATAGAGCATCTCGGCAATCGAGTCGTAACGATCGTCCGGCTCTTTCTTCAATGCCCGCTTGATGATCGGCATCAAGCCACTATGCTCAGGACTCGCTAATGCCGGCGGATCTTCGAACAAAATCGCCGTAATGGTCGCGGCGGTGTTAGGCCGGTCGAACGGTCTGCGGCCCGCGGCCATCTCATAGAGCACGACGCCGAGGCTGAAGATGTCTGTACGCGCGTCGACAAACGCGCCGCGTAATTGTTCAGGCGACATGTACGGCGCGGTGCCGGTCACGACGCCGGTGCGCGATTTCAACGCCTCGTCATGAACATTGTCGGGCGTAAGAAAGCGCGCGAGGCCAAAGTCCAGCACTTTCACCTGACCGCGTGGCGTGAGAATGAGATTCATCGGTTTGATGTCGCGATGAATGATTCCGCGGCGATGCGCGTCTTCGAGCGCCGCGCAGATTTGCGTGCCGACGTCGAGGCATTCATTGAGCGACATCGGGCCGCGCTGCAAGCGATCGAAGAGCGTTTCGCCTTCGACGTATTGCATGACCAGAAACGGGCGATCCTCGTGCTCGCCGATTTCATAGAGCGTGCAGACGTTCGGATGATCGAGCGCCGCAACCGCACGCGCTTCGCGCAGTAAACGATTCCTCGCTTCGACGTCGCGACTCACACTTTCCGGAACGATTTTGATCGCGACGCGGCGGCCGAGGCGCTCATCGTCGGCGAGATACACCTCGCCCATTCCACCCGCTCCGATGAGCGAGACGATGGAGTACCGGCCGAGGCGCTCCGGGAAACTGTCAGGCATGGATGTGCGCATGCTGCCATAGGTGCGCACGGGGACGCGAATCTCCGGCGGTTGCGTGAGCGAGTCGCGTCACGGCGCAGTTCGGCTGCGCTTTCAAAACGGGTCCGCTTTTTGAAATCCAGCGAACGTGAAGGAGAAACAAATAACTATGCGTTCCAAATCAATGCTCGCTCTTTCGATTCTCTGCATCGCACTCGGAGCGTGCGCGACGACCGATTCCAGCGAAAGCGATCCCAACGTGGCTCGCGCCGTCGATCACGCGAATCAGAGCAGCCTCGCTGCTCGCCAGGATTACGTCGCCTACTCGACGCTCACTCCGAACACCGAGCAGAAGACCATCACCAGCACGACGGAAACTCCGGTATGGGAGACCAGCGTCAATTACCCGACGACCGAGACCACGCAGAGCGCGAGCGTCTCGACCGACAGTGAGTTCATCGACGGTTCGATGACCTCCAGCAGCACGATCGACGACACATCGGTCAGCGGTTCTGTGTCCGCCAGCACTACGCCGGATACGACCGCGAGCGTCTCGTCCTCGACGACGCAATCGACGACCACGTCAACGATGACCAGTTCGTCGTCGACTGACGACGAACCGACGACCACGACGACCACCACTACGACTCGTACGCGCCTGCGGAAGGACTAAGGCACTTAAGAGGTTTTCGTACGGATTGTCGAGACCGCGACGCGGGACGCGCGTCGCGGTTTTTGTTTCGCGCTTCGGGCGCGAGCTTATACTGCTCCACACATCGACAAAGGAGCAGACCCCATGCTTGCACTCCGGCGCCTCGTGTTTCTGGCGATCCTCGTGGGACTGGCGACTACGCCGCGGCTTCTTGCGCAGGGATTACCCCTCACGATGTCGAAGTCGTTCAGCCCTCCGAGCGTATTGGTCGGCGGCACCGCAACGACGACGATGACCGTGACGATTACCAATCCGAACGGCTTCTCCGTCAGTGGAATCAGCTTCAGCGACACATACCCGGCCGGCCTGGTTCCGGATCAGGTTGGCGCTTACACGTGTAGTGCAGGAAGCGCGATCTTCACCGGAAGTGGCTGGGCTCTGAGCAACGTCACCCTCGGCGCAGGCGCGTCGTGCAGCGTTCCGATGCTCATGCACGCCACAACCGCCGGACCGATTACGAATACGACCTCGCAGGTCACCGGAACCGGCGTCCCGCCGGGCGGCCCCGCCTCCGCTACGCTCAACGCGTTCGTGCCGGCGCCTAACACGCCAACTCTCTCAGAATGGATGCTGGTTGCACTCGCAACGGCGATCGCGATCGTGGCCGCGATGCGAATGAGAGGATAGATTTGGAGCGGGCGACGGGATTCGTCTTACTACGGCCCCTTTAGACTCTGTAAGTTACTGCAAACGCTGGCTTCCAGAACCTCACGAAACGCTCGAATAGTCCCTTGAAGTACGTATTGAGTACACGGCCGGGGAACTCACGAGCATGCACGAGGCCACCCGCGCTGACGTTGCGGAGGATCGTTGGTAGCCGTTCGTACCTATACTCTCGTCAAATGGGACAGTATGCGGAACTCGTCGCCCAACTGCCGATTCTCCAGCAACTTCGGGGGAGTGCGGGACAGGACCAGATCCCGGAGAGTGACGTCGCTCAACTCTACGCGCTGGTGCTCCGCGTCGCGGATACCGCCGGCCCCCTTCTGAGCCGAATACCCATCACGTTCACGCAGTACACGGAGCACGATATAGGTCACTGTCGCAATCTGCTCGACTTATGTGGGCGCTTCATTCCGCCGGCCACGCTGCAAAATTTGAACGCTGTGGAACTCACGCTGCTCGCGCTTTCGGTCTTGTTGCATGACTTCGGGATGTTTGTTTCAGAAGAAGAGAAGAGAGCAGCGCTCGAGTCTCCTGAGTTCACTGAGTACATCGCCGCCGATGTCGACCGTCAAAGCGCAATTGAACGCGCGGAGGTTGAGCTACGGCCATGGGAAGCTAACTATTTACGGGACGCTGCGCTGGCGGAGTACTTCCGCCGGATTCATCCCGAGCGCGCAGCTGAAAACATCCGGCGCTACATCGAGTTTCCGCTCACGTACCGTGACGTCGACCTCGGTGGGTATGTCGGCGTGCTCGCAGAAAGTCATGGATGGGCAGTTCACGAGCCGATCGACCTTCGGCGTCCTGAAAAGACCGTTCGCGAGTTGAGAGCCAAGCAGCCCGTGTATGGGGTGCCGGTGAATCTTCAGTATCTCGCTTGCTGTCTTCGACTGGCTGACATCATGGATTTCGATCGTTCCCGAACACCAGTGGCGGTTTTCAATGCTGTCCATTTTTCCGAGGAGCGGTCACGAGCGGAGTGGAGCAAACATCTGCAGGTGACGGGCTGGTTGATCACACCGCAAGAGGCACTATACGCCGCGGAGTGCACGCGGCCGGCGTTCTACGTGTCGGTAATGCAGTTCCTCGACTTGATTGATCGGGAGATTCAAGACTGCAAACGGCTCCTAAGTCAGGCACCGGCCGATGTTTCTTCTCGCTATCGCCTCGACCTTTCGCCCGTTGTCGACAGAAGCCGTGTCGAGATGGTGGACCGCAGCTACCTTGCCGGTGGCTATCGATTCGAGCTCGACTACGAACGGATCATGGCATTACTGATGGATCGGAGTCTGTACGCGGACCCGAGCCTCTTCGCACGTGAACTCGTTCAGAACGCGGCCGACGCCTGTCGGTTCGCGGCATCGCTTGCTGCGGACGCGAAAGCGACGTACGTCCCGAAGATTGTTATCGTCGAGAAAATCGTCGACGGGGTGCGGCAGGTCAGTGTTCAGGACAACGGCGTCGGCATGTCTCTGGAGGTACTTCTCAATTATTTCCTCCGTGTGGGGCGCAGCTTCTATCGATCGCGAGATTTCCTCGCCGCCCGAGCGCGCCTCGCCGCGTCGGGCATCGATCTCGATGCAACGTCGCAATTCGGCATAGGCATTCTTTCGTGCTTCATGGTGTGCGACACGTTCACGGTCGAGACATACCGTCGCGGGCACAGGCCGCTCTCAGTCGTTGTCGAAGGCGCGACCAAGTACTTTGTGATTCAACAGCTGCCCGAGCCTGAGCGGCGTGATTTCGAGCCGCCCGGCGATGGTGGCGACGGACCGCCGATGCAGCCTGGCACTCGTGTGACGTTGTCGATAACGAAAGCCACCGATGTTGACGTAGTTGCAACGATCGCGGCGACGGCCGTCAATCTCGAGTATGACGTCGAGATTCGCCGAGCCGACGGCGGAGCCGTGACGGTGAAAGCGAACGGGTGGCAGGATCTTCCGCTACCTTCCGACCAACAAGCAGCCATCGGCAGGTCGTCCGAAATAGCAGCGACGCGATGGGAGCTCCGGGAGCACATTTGGAGCGAAAGGTACGATCGATCCCTGCTGGAGATTGTGATTCCAAGCGTCGTTTGCTTCTCATCGCACCCCAGCAGCAACTCTTACCGCGGCGCGGCGTGGCTATGGCTCCTTCGAGATTCCGACGGGAGGCCGGTTCCGGCGCGCGGCTATCTGAGGATTAGCGATAAGTTACGCCTCCGAGGTGCACCGGCAGTGCTTGGCGAGCTGGTAGAGCATTCCAAGTCGAAGTACGTTACCTATCCGCAGCTGCGGCAGCTTGGGTTGCTTTTAGAATCAGACATTGAGTCGGAAGAACTTCGCGAGAAGGCGCGTGATCACGTCTACACCCTTTATAGCGAAGCCGAGGATGAAGATCAGGACCCGGATGAGTTGACGAACGACTTCGCTGAGACGTGGAAGGACTTACGCGCCTCCGAGCGGACACTCGTCGCCACCTCGTTGCGGTCGATGAACGACAAACCAGCGGGTTGGCGGACGATGCCGGGTTTAGGTATGCGGCTGCTGGCAGGCGCGACGGACTGGGCGACTGAATCAATCGATTTTTCAGACGACTTGTCGTTTGTGGCGCTACCCCAGCAGTATGCGTCTTTCGGCATGCTCTTGCCGGGCGGCATTCTTCGCTGGGACCCAAAAGCCGGCTTCGCACGCAAAGTACGCATCTTACGTGGCGCCGCAGGCGTGCGTGCTGACTTCCGCGGCCCGAACGCCCCGCGACCAGCCGCTAGCCGGCTCTTTGTTGAAGCATCAGACGCTGCGGAAGCCGCGGTCGCCATCATCCGCGCGGTGATCGCACATTCGGCTGCGCTGGCTGCCGGTGGTAATACCGGCTCGTGGATGTGGTGGTTTCGTTCCTTGATCAGTGAATCTGCACGCCTCCCGTTTTGGCACCGTGCAATCTTTGAGGAATTGGATACGATCGAGGCTATGCCGGTTTACCGCCTCGGTGATAAGCACGTCGCGCGTGGAGAACTTCAGGCGCAGCTCGGCCGCTGGGTGACAGTGGAATCCAAGAAGAGCGGAGACGTTCGACTTGCCACGTGGGGTTTGAATGGCGTGCTCTTGGGATTAAAAGCACGGAGATCATCGGGAGACGTCGTGGAGGTGGATCTGGAATCTGCCGTCGCTCCGAAACCGGAGACGTTCAAGGCATCCCGCCCATTCGAAGACGAATACGAGGATTACCTTTAGCGTCGACTCCGACTTGCCGCGAGCTTGCCGGCTGCGCTGACGCTGCATTTGACGCTGCGCTTCGGATCATCGGACGCACAAGCGCAGGTGCGAACGAAGGCTGCTCAAGCCAGACGCGGGTGCAGCTGCTGACGCGGCGGCCCGTTCGCGCGCGACTCGTGATCGCGCTCCCCGCTCAGCCGTCACGGCAGGTTTTGGTTGTTCCTTTGTCTAAGGTTGTATAACCTTTGCGTCGTGCGAACTCACGCCCCGCCGGAGACCGGAGAGCTGTTGACCATCAAGGCGGCAGCCGACGCGCTCGGCGTCAGCGAGCAGACGCTGCGCCGGTGGGATCGGGCCGGAAAGCTCAGGCCCGCCCGCCATCCGATGAATGGCTACCGGCTCTACCGACGCGAGGTTATCAACGATCTCAAGCGGCGAATTGGCGGCACGCACGTGAAGCGATGAAAGCTGACATTCTCAAGCTTCTGCTGCAGTCCCACGCTGCTGGTGACGAAAGCTCCTTTCGCAAAGCCGCGCTTCAGCTTGCCGCAGCCGAGAGCAACGCGGGTCACGTGCGCGTGGCTGATGAGATTCGCTCGATCATCGCGCAAATGCCACCGGCGTCGACCGCAACCAGGAGCGGTCCGGTGGTGGACATCGCGGCGCCCCGTGGCGATCTCGCTGACATCCTCGAAGGGGGCCACCGGGATGAGCGATTCCGCGACATCGTTCTGCGGGACGACGTGCGGTTCCTGCTGGAGCGAATCATCACCGAGAATCGATCGCGCGGCCGGTTGGAGCGCTTTGGCGTTTCGCCACGGCGGCGACTGCTGTTTCACGGTGCGCCGGGGTGCGGCAAAACCCTGGCAGCAGCTGTTCTCGCCGGCGAGATGGGCCTGCCGCTCATGACCGTGCGGTTCGATGCTCTCTTTTCCCGGTTTCTCGGCGCAACTGCAGTGCACCTGCGTGCGATCTTCGCCGAGATGCCGCGGCGCAGCGGCGTGTACTTCTTTGACGAGTTCGACGCCGTGGCGAAAGCACGGGGGGACTCTCAAGATGTCGGCGAGATGAACAGGGTCGTTACGTCGTTCCTGCAACTCGTCGACGCGGACGTCAGCGGAAGTATCCTCGTCGCAGCGACTAACCATGTCGAATTGCTCGACCGCGCCGTGTTCCGACGCTTCGACGTAATTGTCCCTTTCGACCCCCCTGACCGGTCGCAGCTCGTGGATCTGCTGTGCCTTCGGCTCGGCGCCGTCGGACTCCGGTCCGAGGAAGCCGAGCATCTCGCGAGTCGGCTCAGCGGCTTGAGCTTCGCGGACGTCGTGCGGGTGTGTGATGACGCGGTTCGTACGATGGCATTGCACGACCGCGAACGGATCGAAGAACGCGATATCCTCGAGGCGCTCGACAGCATGAAGCGGCGGGATCTCACTCTCCAACGATGAACCATGCCCGATGAACGACTACCCCTCTTGCGGGGCCGCGTTTCCGCGGTAGATACCTACGAGTCTCCTCAGCGTGGAGGTTCCCCGCCTAAGCTGCCGTCACTCGATCCGCAAGCACATCGCACTCGACTCCTGCAGCAAATCGGTGCGATTCAGCAAGAAATCAGTTCCCGACCCGAAGCCGCACGTGACGAGCTTGCAACCCGTGAGATCGTCGCCGTGCGCCCACTACCAGGCGCAGAGCTCGACCCGAACCAACTTGACGATCGGCGCGACGACGCGCGGCTCGTTGGGATTGATCCCGACACCGGCGTGGTGCTGCTCGACGTCAAAGACCCGACACTCGACTATCTGCAGGCGAAGGTGAACGACTTTGCCGATGACGCGCAGACTAGGACGAAGACGGAGAAAGACGGCACGACTACGGTCCACCGTTCGCGCGAACGCGCTGTGGCACCAGTGGACAGCATCGGACTGGCCGATCTCGATGACCTTCGTGGGCCACGTCTGCGCGCGGAAACCCTCATTGATACTCGCCCTTACTGGTTCGAGGTCGGTTGTCGAGGAGGGTATCGGCGACCGTTGGTGGAGACGCAGGACAGCCGGACACAGATTGCGCGGCAGCTCATCAGAATGGGAGCTGCCCAACCTCTGCAGGAGTTCGTTGCGCCCGAGCAGATCTATTTCTTCGTCAGGATTACGCGAGGACAGCTCAAGCAGCTACGTGAGGCAACGGACTGTATCTATGAAATCGAGCTTGCTCCGCCGAGTATTCGCGACCTGCATCTCGCGGAGGATACAACGACGACACAGCTCGGCGATTTCGACCTGATTCAACCGCCTGCCGATGCCCCATCCATCGTAATTCTGGATACGGGCATTGCAACCGCCCATCCTTTACTCGAACGAGCCATCCTGAGCGCGACCCATGTCGCGCCGATCCCTTCCCCGGAAGACACGTACGGGCACGGCACTAAAATGGCGGGTATTGCGCTGTATGCGAATCTTGGCGCTGCGATCGAGAGTGGTTCAGCGCAGGCGCCGCACTGGCTTCAAAGCAGTCGGATTCTGGTCGCACCCGGTCTCGGAACCTCAACGGACGACAACTACGAAAACTGGCCAGCCCTAATGGTCGAAGGCGTGCGGATGGCCGAACTCGTCGATCTGCAGCCGCGCGACCGCGTCTTCCTCTTGGCGGTAACACGGACGATGCAGGACCCGCCTCTCGCCGCACTAGAGCCGACGTTGTGGAGCCATGCGGCAGACCAGGTTGCATATGGCGAGCGTGGCCGGCTGCTGATCGTCGCTGCGGGAAATGCCCGGACTCACCAATGGGCCGCACTTGCCGAGCAGTACCCGCAACTTCATCTTTCGGAGAAGATTCATCAGCCGGCACAAGCGGCGAACGTGCTTACGGTTGGCGCCTGCACGCGCCGGACGGCGCTTCCGCCAGATTCTGATTACGCGGAAGCGGCTGTTGTCGCGACAAAAGAAGGACAGATTTCCCCATATACGAGCACTGGACTCGTCGGCACCGCATGGCCTATTAAGCCGGACATCTTGATGGAGGGCGGCAATCTGGCGGTGGCCTTGCCTCTGACAGACTCGGGCGTCCCAACTTTGTGCGCCTTGACTACTAGCAACAAACACACGCTAGGTAGCCCTCTCGGTTGGACGGCGATGACGAGCGAAGCGTCGGCGCGTGCAGCACACCTCGCGGCGCGTATCTGGAGCGTCGAGCGCAAGCTTCTGCCGGAGAGCGTGCGAGCTCTTATCGTGCAATCCGCTTACTGGACGCCCGAGATGATCGAGCAGTTTCCTGGCATGAACGACCGGCTCCTCGCGTGCGGCTACGGAGTCCCTGACGAAGCGGTTGCGATGGCCTGTGCGGACGATCGCGCCACGATCATCATCGAAGATGCAATGCCGAATGCTGTCACACAGGAAGAGCCGAAGAAGAAGCCGCCAAAACGCAAGACGACGAAAACCACGGAGCCTCACCTTCGGCGGAAACTCAAGGTATACCGTCTGCCCGTCCCGGCCGACCTGTTGGCGGATCCCGACGCTGACGTTGAACTGCGAGTGACGCTGTCGTACTTCGCGGAACCGAATAAGTTCCGACGGCACGTTTTCCACGGGCTCGACCTCAAATGGGACATGCAGGGACCGCAGGAGACTGAAGACGAGTTTCTGCAGCGCGTCAACGCGCTCAAACGCCCAAAGGGGACTGACGGCAAGAGCCCGAAGGTTTCGACCAAGAAGTCGTTCCCGTGGGAAATCGGAATTCAGGCTCGAAGTCGCGGTACGGTTCAGAGCGACCGTTGGCGCGGAAAAATGTCCGAGCTGGCTGGTGACAAGTTGATCGCCATTGTTCCGGTTCTAGGATGGTGGGATCAACGGCGCTCGATGAAACACGAAGAGATGCGGTTTTCCCTTGTTGTTTCGGTGTTTGGACCGGGCGTCTACGGCGCGATAAAACCGTATGTCGAAATACCGGTCGAAAGCGAGATTCAGGTCTAATCCGATTGTCCGGTTTGTTGAGGCGGATTTGCCGCTCCCATTGCCTCAGCAGTTAATGCGGAATATCCGATAGCTCACATCAACGAGTGGCACGTGCGTACAATACGTGCGTTCACAGTTAGAGACGGCAGAAAGTACGTATTAGGTACACCGTTGATGCCGACGGCGCTAACTACCTCGCGCTGAACGAGCTATTTTGGAGCGGGCGACGGGATTCGAACCCGCGACCAAGAGCTTGGGAAGCTCCT
>JACZCU010029171.1_pt1 | contig 14796 bp, 10 predicted proteins | sample 8641851 | NCBI WGS metagenome assembly JACZCU01 (sample SAMN15324605, study PRJNA640507) | soil metagenome | isolation source: monocropping sugarcane control | place: China: Luxin town, Laibin City, Guangxi Province | collected 2019-07-25 | depth 10cm m | reverse complement strand
GGAAAGGCATTCCTCCTGAACACCTTGAGTCTATCTTTGAGCGTTTCCACCGTGTAGACACCCGTCTCACACGAGAAGTGGGAGGATTGGGTTTAGGCCTCACCATCTGCAAACGTATTGTCGAACTGCACGAGGGTGCGATCTGGGCCGAAAGCGTTATCGACCAGGGGAGTACCTTCCACGTACGGCTGCCAATGTGATACCCCATGACGGAAGGGACATTGGCAAAGGTACGACTGGATTGAAAACGAACAGCGAATAAGGCCGGGCAGGTGGTAAAGCTGCCCGGCCTTATTCGCTGTTCGTTAGCTTGCTTAACAATACCCACATAATGCTGTGATTTCTTTGTGAGAACAAGATAACTTGATTGAGAGCATTTTGTGATGTGCAAGACGTATCCTTGAAACAACCAGGGCACCACATTGGTACCCCTATCGATGAACCGAATCATCAGTCTGGAGGCATATATGGAATACAGGGAACGCACCTGGGCAACGCTAGAGGGCAATGAGGCCGTAGCCACGGTCGCCCATGCACTGAGTGAAGTTATTGCCATTTATCCAATCACACCATCGACACCAATGGGCGAATTGTCTGACGCCTGGTCAGCGACAAGGCGGGCTAATCTGTGGGGCACAGTGCCGCTAGTCGTCGAGATGCAGTCGGAAGGCGGTGCTGCCGGGGCTATTCATGGCGCACTCCAAACAGGAGCGCTGGCAACGACATTCACCGCCTCCCAGGGACTACTGCTCATGATCCCGAACATGTACAAAATCGCAGGTGAATTAACGCCCACGGTGTTTCACGTGGCGGCCCGCTCACTCGCTGCGCAGGGTCTTTCCATCTTTGGCGATCACTCAGACGTGATGGCAACCCGCGCCACAGGCTTTGGCTTGCTCGCTTCAAACTCGGTACAGGAGGCGCAGGATCTGGCCTTGATTGCGCACGCAGCGACGCTGGAGGCCCGTATTCCCTTCCTGCATTTCTTTGATGGTTTTCGTACTTCACATGAGATCAATAAAATTGAACAACTCAATCGTGAAGACATGCAAGCAATGATCGACGATGCGAAGGTTCGAGCTCACAGGCAACGTGCACTCTCGCCGGAGCATCCTTTCATTCGCGGCACCGCTCAGAACCCTGACGTGTACTTCCAGGCGCGTGAAAGCGTGAACCCCTATTACCAGGCCTGCCCCGCCATCGTACAGAAGACCATGGATAGGTTCGCCGCACTGGTGGGTCGCCACTACCATCTGTTTGACTACGTTGGGGCTCCAGATGCCGAGCACGTCCTGGTCATCATGGGGTCCGGGGCCGAGACTGCCCAGGCAACGGCAGAGCACCTGATGGCACAGGGTGAGAAAGTAGGCGTCGTCAAAGTACACCTGTTCCGTCCCTTCTCCGTAGAACACTTCTTACAGGTACTACCACCTAGTATTAAAGTGATAGCGGCCCTGGACCGTACCAAGGAACCGGGCAGCAGCGGAGAACCTCTCTACCTGGATGTCGTCACAGCTCTCAACGAGGGCCGGCATAAGAGTTTTACTGCATTGCCACGCATCATTGGAGGGCGTTATGGCCTATCTTCAAAGGAATTCACCCCTGCGATGGTCAAAGGCATCTTCGACGAAATGGGCCAGGCCGAACCTCAAAATCACTTTACCATTGGCATCAACGATGATGTCACACATAGCAGTCTGGCATACGACCCCAAATTTTCTATCGAGGGCCAGGACACGGTGCAGTGCGTCTTCTGGGGCCTGGGCTCTGATGGCACGGTAGGGGCCAACAAAAACTCCATCAAGATCATCGGTGAGGAGACCGGTAATTATGCCCAGGGCTACTTCGTCTATGACTCGAAGAAATCGGGGTCGGTCACGATCTCCCACCTGCGCTTCGGACCAGGCGCTATTCACGCTCCATATCTGATTGGGAGCGGGCAAGCCAATTTTGTCGCCTGCCACCAGTTCTCTTTCCTGGAGCGCGTCGATGTTCTCAAATATGCCAGGCCCGGTGGCGTTTTCCTCCTCGACAGCATCTTTAGCCCAGAAGAGGTCTGGGATCACCTGCCATATGAAGTGCAACAGGCCATTATCGACAAAAAGCTGCGCTTCTATGTGATTAATGCCCAAAAAGTCGCTCAGGATACTGGTATGGGTAGGCGCATCAACACGATTATGCAGACCTGCTTCTTTGCCATCAGCGGCATCTTACCGACGGAGCAGGCGATTGCCCAGATCAAACAAAGCATCAGGAAGACCTACAGTAAGCGGGGTGAAGCTGTCGTGCAACAGAACTTCAAGGCTGTCGATGAGACACTGGCCCACCTCTACGAGGTAAGCGTCCCCGCAGTTGTCAAGGCATTTCCTGGGGATGTCCAGGCGGGTAGTGATGATCAACCTGCTTCGTTCTCACGGCAGAATGGACATACACGCAGAGTGCCGTTGCCCATGCTGACACGGCGCCCACCAGTACCGGCTGAAGCGCCCACTTTTGTTCGCCAGGTGCTTGGCCCGATGATTGCAGGCGAAGGCGACACGCTGCCGGTGAGTGCACTGCCCTGCGATGGAACGTATCCTACCGGCACGGCGTGCTGGGAAAAACGCAACATTGCCCTGGAACTTCCCGTGTGGGATCCCGACATATGTATTCAATGTGGTAAGTGCGTGATGGTTTGCCCGCACGCAGTTATTCGCATGAAGGTCTATGATCCTGCGAATCTCAAAGACGCGCCAGAGACATTCCTTGCGACCGAAGCTCGTTTCAAAGAATTTCCTGGTATGAAATACACGCTCCAGGTTTCACCGGAAGACTGCACCGGTTGCGGACTGTGTGTAGAGGCCTGCCCGGTCAAAGATAAGCGGCAGGTGGGGCGGCGAGCCATCAACATGGCTCCTCAACCACCTCTGCGCGAACAAGAAAAGGTCAACTGGGAATACTTTCTCTCCTTGCCTGATGTCGATGCAGCAAACCTCAACCTGGGAGCCATCAAGAACTCGCAACTGGTCACGCCGCTGTTCGAGTTCTCCGGAGCCTGTTCAGGCTGTGGCGAGACACCGTATATCAAACTGGCGACACAATTGTTTGGGGACCGCATGGTTGTTGCCAATGCCACCGGCTGCTCATCCATCTATGGAGGCAACCTGCCGACTACACCCTGGACGATCAACGCCGAAGGGCGCGGCCCGGCCTGGTCCAACTCGCTGTTTGAAGACAATGCCGAGTTCGGTCTAGGGATGCGCCTGACCCTGGATAAACAGCAAGAATATGCCTGCGAGTTACTCGCGAGGTGTACTGGTATCGTCGGTGAAGAACTGGTAGATGCTGTGCTCGACGCTGATCAGTCCACCGAGGCAGGCATTAAGGTCCAGCGAGAGCGCATTGCCCTGATGAAGCAGCGCCTGCAGAGCCAGGCCAATGGTGAGAACCCTCGTGTGCAGGAACTGCTCAGCGTGGTGGATGTCCTGGTGCGGAGAAGCGTCTGGATCATTGGCGGTGATGGTTGGGCCTACGATATCGGGTTCGGTGGGCTGGATCATGTACTGGCCTCCGGGCGCAACGTCAATGTGCTTGTCCTCGATACCGAGGTCTACTCAAATACCGGGGGCCAGGCATCGAAATCAACCCCACGAGCAGCCGTAGCGAAATTTGCCGCACGGGGCAAAGCCACACCCAAAAAAGACCTGGGTCTGCTGGCTATGGCCTACGGCAACGTGTACGTAGCTCGCGTGGCGATGGGAGCCAACGACCAGCAAACACTACGGGCCTTCCTGGAGGCCGAAGCTTATGATGGTCCCTCGCTGATCATCGCCTACAGCCACTGCATCGCCCACGGCATTGATATGCGCAGGGGGTTGGATCAGCAAAAGCTGGCGGTGCAGACCGGATACTGGCCGTTGTATCGCTACAACCCGGCATTACTTGATGAGGGCAAAAACCCATTGATCCTCGATTCGAAAGAGCCAACGCTCCCACTTGAGGAGTTCGCCTACAACGAAACGCGCTACCGCATGCTCTTAAAGAGCAACGAGGGGCGGGCCGAAACCTTAATGGATCTGGCCAAAAAGGATGTCCAGGAGCGATGGCAGCACTATCGTCGACTGGCAGCAGTATCGTCGCATGAACGTGAGAAATAGGAGGATGACCGTGCTTGATCTAACAACGACCTATCTAGGTCTCGGCTTAAAAAATCCACTGGTGGCCTCGGCCTCGCCGCTCTCGAAGAGACTAGATCGCGTGCGCCGCTTAGAAGACGCGGGAGCCGCAGCCATTGTGATGTATTCCCTGTTTGAGGAACAGATTACCCACGAGAGCTACGAACTCGATCACTATCTCAATCGGGGTACCGAGACCTATGCAGAGTCTTTAAGCTACTTTCCCGACCTGGACAGCTATAACATGGGCCCGGAGCCATACCTGGAACACCTCCATCGCGTCAAACAGGCGGTGAGTATGCCGGTCATTGGCAGCCTCAATGGCATCTCGTCCGGTGGATGGGTGGAGTATGCGCATAAGATTGAACAGGCGGGAGCCGATGCTCTGGAACTAAACATCTACTACCTGCCAACCGACCAGAACCTGAGTGGCGCGGAATTGGAAGAGGTGTATGTGAACCTGGTTCGAGACATCCGCGCCACAGTGCGTATTCCCATTGCGCTCAAGCTCAGTCCCTTTTTCACCGCGCTCCCCAACATTGCGAAGCGTTTTGTGCAAGCGGGTGCCGATGGATTGGTCCTCTTCAATCGTTTCTATCAACCCGACTTCGACCTGGAGACCCTGGAAGTCGTGCCCAATCTCGAGTTAAGCAGTTCGCATGAACTGCGGCTCCCGCTACGCTGGATTGCTTTACTCTATGGACGTGTCGAAGCCGATCTTGCTCTCACCGGCGGAGTTCATTCCGCACAGGATGTGATCAAGACAATGATGGCGGGCGCGAGGGTCGCCATGCTGACCTCTGAGTTGCTAGCCAACGGCATTGGTAGTCTCACCCATATTCTGGCCGATCTGCAAAGATGGATGGAAGAGCATGAGTACGCGTCCATTGCTCACATGCAGGGCAGCATGAGCCAGCGTGCAGTGGCCGAGCCTGCTGCCTTTGAGCGTGCAAACTACATGAAGGCGCTGAACTCATTTGACAACCGTTTGCCATGATTGAGAAGCATAAAAGACCTCGTGAGTACCATTGATACATATGATACATGTGCAACTTCAATGCAGCTCACGAGATCTTTTTTGTCAATCCTCCCTAAAATTTAGGCAAGCTTGATCCCCTCTGTCGTCATCATACCTGCACTCCTGTTTGCCTCGCCTCTTCCTGGTTAATAGTCTGTTCAATTGCCGCAGACTGCGGTTGGACGATGAACACGGGCAATATCGCGGACATAGCATCGCTCTCTACAGCTCTGCTAGACTCTCATCATCAAACTACTAGTAGTGTTCCGGTCACGCTTGACCAGATGTACTCCGCACTTTGGGCCCTTTCCAGGGTGTACATCTTCTTCCATGTGTGCAAGTGGGTCACTGCCATCAGAGTAGAACCGTTGCTAAAACGTGAAACTATCCTCTGCAAGATGAAGCTATCCACAGAGTCTGAGAAAAACAGACTTTTCCTGAGACGATTGGAGGAAAGCAGAACCAAACCAGCCAGGATAGTAACAGATCTTTCCCGAACGAATCGGGCGGGCATGGGAACCCGTCGGCGGCAACAGCAACGCCGCGCCAGCGCCTGTATAAGTCACTGGCTTAACCCGTGGGTCAGAAATCGAGCAAGAGCGCGCCTTGCCCGTGTGTTTCATTTGCGTCAGGTATGCCACGCCTAAGCGGGCGATGTTTACCGAGGCGCAATAATCCCGATCGCCATTGTAGTGACAGGTGTCACAATACATCCACCGTCCCCACTTCACTGCCTCTTTTCGATCACTAGGGGAGCGATAGGTTTTGGCAGGTTGCCCGCATTGCGGGCAGGTATGAGAAGTACCTCTGGGTTGTTCGGTGTGGAACCGCAGACCGAGGAGATGACATTTGTAGCGCAGGAGTCTCCAAATTTCTCCTCGGATCGTCGAATTGTTCCGATAGTTTCTCCATCTTCCACGGACGCCGCTCCCTCGACCGGTGGTTTTCAGGGTTTTTAAGGACTCCATCGACAGGAGCGAGCAGCCATGCACCTGACACAACAAGAGCAAGACATTACTGGCCAGGTGAGCCAGGGCACGATTGCGCTGCTCATACTTGCGCCAGCAGCGATCGATCTCCCGCCGAAAGACGGTGAGCTTCTGCTTGAACCAGGCTCTTTTGGGATCATCAGAAGACAAGGCTTTCCGCTGCTCTTCATACCTGGCCACCTTTTTTTTCAGTTCATCAATTTGTCGGCGCGTGCGTGCTTGCCTGCCATCGAAGCCGCCCGTATTCAGGAAAAAGGGCCGGCCCACTTGCTGGCTGTGTTCATCCACGGCGGTTGCAGTGAGTAACGAATGGACTCCCCAGTCTGCTCCCAGGACACGCTCGACGCTCTCCCAGCCAGGAAGGTCTGTTTTCTCGACCTCGATGATGAAATCGAGGACCGCGAAGCGCGCTCCATCCGCCCGTCGCTCTTCACGCAGCGTCGGAGCCATCAATTCTTCCGTGCGTGTCGGGCGTTCTTTCACGCAGTCTGGCAAGGGAATGAGGGTGTCCACCTTGCGCCAGCGCCACACGCCTGTCTCGTCGGGATAGCGGAAACGAAAGCGCGCGACCCCTGCATCCAGATCCAGCGCGAGACGGTAGGCCTGGCCTTTTGCGCCCCCATCGTCGCCTGCATAGGTCAGCAGGCCGACTTTCAAAAGGGGAAGGGGTTGCAATTCCTCGTAGGTCGCGGGAAACCGATCGTGCTGGAAAAAGTAATTGCAAGACTGTTCACTCACATTTTGCAGCGCGACGAAGCTCGTCTCATCTTCCTCCAGACTCTTTTGCAAGGTTGTAATCGCTTCCTTGATGGCAGGACGGTTCTTGCCCACCGGTCGCTCCTCTGTGCTTTTCCGAATGAAGCCATCGGAGAGGATAGGCTGGATCACCTCAAAAGCTTTCTTCCGTTCCGCTTGCTGGCGTAAAATTCTCCCAACCACTTCACTTTCGCAGCGCCATTGCCGATCGCCGTGATACTGAGGGGACCCCATAAACTTGCCCACCTGTTTCCAGGCAGGTCCGGCACGCTCGCTGCCAAACTCGTCGAGATACGGCCACAGGATCGCAAGGGCCCCGTTGACCACCGAGCGAGAGGCATCTAAGAGTCGAAGGGCGTCCGCCTGGGCTTCGTCGGGCAAACGCACATCGTAGGTGAGGGGCTGGTGAGTACGGCTGGTGCGCATATTCCTTCCTTAGAACGAACATCTGTAGAACGAACATCTGTTCTGATGAACGAGAGTATAGCAGGAAAAACACCTGGTAGCAAGTGTTTCTGACTCTTTGAGACCGGTACAGATAGCTCAGGATACTCGAGGAGAGTTATAGCTTGTTGGCTACAGTCAGGAACCCTTGTTGTCGTATCAGATTGTCTTTTCCCTTCATCTCCTTACGGGGACAGCCAAATTCGGACCCCTGAATTGGTCGAATTGCGAGGCCTCTTTCTATTGGCCTGCCACATGCGGGGCAAAATTCTGCGGTATCAGGGAGCTGAGGACCGCAATACAGACAAGCTTTTGTCATAGTCGTTCTCCTTATCTTTATTTCGATCTTGACTCGGATTGCATCTTAGGATGTTCCAGATCTCGCGCTTGCTATCCAGCTTCCCTAACAAGGCCGGTCTCCGCTTCAGAGTGCCGGTCTTTGCCTGCAGGAAGTTTGCTCCTCCCCTTTTCCTCTCCGGTTGTTCTGCGTAGATGATCGCCAAACCACCTTTCGTTCTCAGCAAACATCCCTTTTCAGCCAATGGATTGCCTCTCTTCAGCAGAGCCAGTTCCCAAGAGAATCACAGCTCGCTAGTTCATGTAGGAAGCATAGCGGAGAAATGTCACACCGCGCTCACAAATGGATTCTCTTTATCACGAAACCATCACAAAGGAAACTGTGATGTTATAGTGCTTCTTTTCCTGCCAAAAGTGATGGCTTTGAGAACTGCTGTGTCCATACTACTCGTGGATTGTTATGGGTGCCTGCATCTGGCAGGTATTGCAAGGACACACCCGATTTGACCAACTCATAGGCTGTGTTGCAAAAATCAGAAGGAAAACGAGATGAGTACGAGGTAGACCCATTCTTTTTCACTTTGCAGATCAGCTTTCTTTTTGCAACCCGTTCAGGCCGCACAGGTTATTCAATTGTGACTTCTCTGTGATATTTTACCGACTCAAGCCCTTGACTTTTATTGCATATAAGTGTAATTTGCATATAGATGCTATGAGATGGAATAGTACAGACATTGTTCATCGCAGAAAGTTGCAAGAAAGGAAACAAGATCATGACCAATACGAAGGCAAACGAAGCGGCCAGAAATCTAATCAAAACCGCCCAGGAAACGAGCAAGGCCCTCGCGGATACAGCAATTTCCACCCAGGAGCGTAATCTGGCATTCGCCCAGAGTGTCCTTGAGAACGGGATTGAGGTACTCAAGAGCCATGCCGAGAGCTCACGTACACTTATGCAGGAACTGGTTGAACAGGCCAGGAAGCAGCAAGTAGGACCAGAAAGCCTCCAGGCGTTGGTGGACAGCGCTGTTGCCGCCCAGGAGCGCAACACAAAGCTCGCCCAGAGTATCCTCGAGAACGGGATTGAGGTACTCAAGAGCCAGATTGGCGTTACCCATTCGCTATTGCAAGAGCTGGGACAGCAATCCCAGAAGCAACAGGACGCTTTCCAGACTCTAGCCCAGGAATCGATGGAAGCGTACAAAGACTTCCTCTTCGCCCCGCTTACCTTCTGGCAGAAGGCGCTGGATGCGACTGAGGCTGCCACCCTGGAAGGATTAGAGAACTTCCAGAAGGCCACGCTGCAAGGGATGGAGACTATCCAGAAAACCGCGCGCGAGGCTGCGCCTACAGAAAAGACCGCGCGGCATACCCAGTCTGCGGCACGTAAGACTTCTGAGTAGGCCATATTCATCGCGACCACGGGGGGCGAGCTAAGGCCCACCCCCTTCTTTTTGGACTCTTCTCAACTCCGAGATTTATACCCTTATTCGATTGACCTGTGAGTATTCTACTATCTTGTATCTGGGCCAGACATTGCGGTTCCTCATAGTCTCCACCGGAGAAGCCTACTCAACTGTGTTGTGATGGAGTTGTGATCGTATTCCGAGCGCACTTCCTTGACACACTATATGGATAGATGTAAAATGCATATAGATGCAATAGCAAAGCTAGGTGATACATATCTATATGCATATAGAGGTAGCATGACAGAAGAAAACAGAGACAACGCATTTCATAGCGCAGTGACCGATGACTGGTCAAAAAACTGGCTCGTTCCTATGCTTCTCTTGATGTTGCGGGAGTGGAGTTCTTATGGCTATGAATTGATAGATAAGATGGCGGAGTTCGGTTTAGCCACCGTGAACCCGGGCAGTTTCTATCGGATACTGCGGCAGATGGAAAAAGATGGGATGGTTAGCTCGTGCTGGGACACCTCGTTGGGTGGACCAGCCCGTCGTGTATACTCGATCACCGATGCGGGTGAAGCCTACCTGAAATACTGGACGGAATCTCTGAATCAATACCAGAAGATGATGAGTACGTTTTTCCAACTCTATACTAGAACTGCTCGTTCCAAGCAGGAGGATAAAAAGGAGCAGGACAATGGCGAATAACTCAGCCTCTACCAAACATGGTTGAAGAGCATAGCGGATACCCAGGAGCAGTTCAAGAGCAGTTCCGCTGATCCCCAGGAGTTGTGGAAGCAATGGTTTGAGACCATGACTGAAGCCTGGAGACAGAGCGGCCAAGTCGAGGGAGACCCGCTAGGGCTGACTACACAGTGGCTGGAGATGATGGAAGAAGCTCGTGCCAAGCTGCTCGCGGGCATAAAACTCCCCGCCGATCCTTTCACATTCTTCAAGCAATGGTATGACGCTACGAGCGAAACGTGGTCTACGATCATCGGAAACCTCATAGGGACGGAAAAGTTCATGGAGGTATCCAGCGAGTTCCTCAAGAGCTACGCAAGCTTCTATAGAACCTTGCGTCGTGCCAATGAAGAGTACTTTCGAAATCTCCAGCTTCCCACTCGCACAGATGTTGCCCGCGTAGCTGAGCTTGTCATCAATCTCGAAGATAAAGTAGACCAGATAGATAGCGCGTTAGAAGACTCTGAAGATAGGAGTGCGCGGTTGGCGACGAGCGAATCAGTAGAGTCCCTGCACAAGTGCGTAGAGGACCTGGAACAGCGCCTGGACCGGGTGGAGAGTAAACTGGATACCTTGCTCGCGGAACTTGAAAAGCTTGCGGCTAGAGAATACTCAGAAGCTGTAAAGCCCGCTGAAACGGCCCGGCGCACGCCGCGCAAATCACATACTCAATCCCAGAAATCTGGCACGACCAAAACGCAGGTTGGGTCATAGCAGCCTTCACACTGATTGTTTAGCAGAAGATCGAGTAAAGGATAAGAGCGTATGGACACACGAGATGATGCCAGTAACACGCAGGGTATCCCCTTTGAGATAGCTCTCAAGAAGTACAGAATGGGCATGCAGATCATTCTAGAAGGAGCGAAGGCTGATACCGGACAGACACCCAAAGAGGTAATCTGGACCAAGAATAAAGCTAAACTTTATCATTATGAACCGACGACTCAGAAAATATTCCCGGTTCCCATTCTGCTCATCTACGCGCTCATCAATCGTCCCTATGTGCTGGACCTGATGCCGGGTAATAGCTTGGTAGAGTTTCTTGTGGGCAAAGGCTTCGATGTGTATATGCTTGACTGGGGGACACCAGGCGACGAAGATAAGAATCTCTCCTTTGAAAACTATGTGCTGGACTATATTCCTATGACGGTCAAGAAGATGCTGAGAAATGCGCATGCCGAGGAATATACGCTGCTAGGCTACTGCATGGGCGGGACAATGGCTGCCATGTATGCGGCGCTCTTCCCTGATAAGCCGCTCAGGAACTTGATTCTCCTCACCGCTCCCATCGATTTCACACCAGACGATATGGGGCTGTTCGGGGTATGGACCAGCGAGAAGTACTTCGATCCCGATCTTGTGGTAGAATCTTTTGGCAATATTCCATCTGAACTCGTCGATACCGGGAATCGTAAGTTCAAACCTGTCACCAACTATATCGGTACCTATGTTACGATGTGGGATCGCATCATGCAGGACAAGTCCATGGACACCTGGCTGGCTATGAATAAATGGGTGAACGACGGTGTACCATTCGCCGGTGCTGCCTTTAAGCAATGGATTCGCGAGTTCTACCAGCAGAACAAACTGGTGAAAGGTGAGATCAAATTGCGTGGGCGGTCTGTAAATCTCGCGAACATTACCTGTCCCGTACTCAATATCGCCGGTACGAAAGATCATATCTGCTCCCTACCGCAGGCAGAAGCTACCATGCGATTCATCAGCAACCAGGATAAAGAGTTCTATGTCATTGATGCCGGGCATGTAGGTTTATTGACTGGTTCGGATGCCAGGAAAAATCTCTGGCTTAAGATCATGAGCTGGTTAGAGCCTCGCTCACAGTAATACAAGGAGTTACTCCTATGGCAGAGAAATCAACGAGTGAACAAAGCCCTTTTGAGACCTGGCAAAAGTTGATTGAAGCCACTATGAAGGGATATCCAGCGGCAGGGGTAACCAAAAAACCTGGACAGGTGGATGCTCAAGACCCCTGGATCGCCCTGATTGACCAGCTTTGGCAAATCAATCCTCTCCACAACTTGCTGCCTGTTGATCCTGCCGAGATTACACGTGCATTCCAGCAAATCTGGATGGATGCGTTCCGTAACCCCGGACGATTCTGGACAGCCTATAGCGATTTTGTCCAGCGCTACACACAGCTCATGGGTGCGGCTACGCTCAAATACTGGGGATATGACCAGCAGAGCGAGCCGCTAGTCGCACCCGAAAAAGGCGATAAACGCTTCAGCGCTCCCGATTGGGAACAGAATCCCGTTTTCGATGCCCTCAAACAAAGTTATCTGCTTGCCGCAACCACCCTGTTGAAGACCGCGTCCGAAATCGAAGGATTGGATCAGAAGCAGCAGCATAAGCTGATCTTCTATTTCCGCCAATTCTTGGACGCGATCAGTCCGAGCAACTATACCTTCACCAATCCACAGGTTATTCATGAGACGATTCAAAGCGGTGGTAGGAACCTGGCTACCGGCATGGAGCATCTCTTGCGTGATATTAAGGACGGTCAGATTAAAATGACCGACACCGATGCCTTTGCCCCAGGTCGCAACCTGGCGCTGACAGCTGGCCAGGTCATTTATCGCAACAAGCTGATTGAATTGATCCAGTATACGCCAACCACCGATACCGTCTATGCGGTTCCTCTGCTCTTTATTCCGCCCTGGATCAACAAATTTTATATCTTGGATATGCAGCCGCAAAACAGCCTCATCAAATTCCTGGTAGATCAGGGTTTTACCGTCTTTATCATAAGCTGGAAAAACCCCGACTCCTCCATGGAAGAGACTGGCTTTGAGGACTATCTCACGCTTGGCCCGCTGGCTGCGCTCGATATCATCAAAGAGATTACAGGCGCATCAAAGGTCAACGCCATCGGGTATTGTATCGGCGGAACGCTACTTGCTATGGCATTGCCCTATCTTGCTGCCCAGGGAGATGAAACGGTAAACTCTGCCTCTTTTTTCGTCTCTCTGCTCGATTTCAGTGAAGTTGGCGATACCTCGGTATTCATCGATGAGTCACAGGTAGCCTATATCGAAGCGCAGATGATGGAGCGAGGCTATCTGGATAGCCACTCGATGGCAACCATGTTCAATATGCTTCGTGCCAACGACTTGATCTGGAGCAATGTTGTCAACAACTACCTGCTGGGCAAGGAACCACCCGCGTTCGATTTGCTCTACTGGAATGCCGACGGAACGCGTATGACTCGCGCCGCGCACTCCTTCTACCTGCACAATACGTACCTGGAGAATAATCTCATCAAACCGGGCAAGATTGTGCTAAAAGGCATTCCCATCGATCTTGGTCGTATCCGCCAGGATATCTACGCTGTTGGCACACAGCAAGATCATATTGTCCCCTGGAAATCGGCCTGGCAAATTGCCCGGCTTGTTAATAGCCCGGTGCGCTTTGCTCTGGGAGGCAGCGGTCACATTGCGGGCATTATCAACCCACCGACCAAGAGTAAAGGCTACTGGACGAATGACAGGCCCGTAGCCAGCGCCGATGAGTGGTTTGAGAGCGCCGAGCATTACGCTGGCAGCTGGTGGACAGACTGGCTGGAGTGGCTGCAGACCCATTCAGAGGAACGGGCAACGCCGCCTGCCATGGGCAGTCAATCCCATCCGCCAAACGTTGCGGCTCCTGGTACCTACGTGCTAGAAAAGTGAGATAAGTTGTTGATTTGTTTATCTGATACTGTGAGCTATTTGTGAGGTATACGCAACGTATAGTGATACATTTGTGATACAACGTGGTTATGCTTCCTCCATAGTGTAGAGTTGTTCATTTGATGTGTTTTGCATTGCTAATGCGTAACGCTGTTTAACTCTTCAATTAATGGAAAGGAGTTTCTAATGGTAACATTAGAAGGTGCAGTCGTCGTCGTCACGGGTGCAGCTAGAGGTATCGGACATGCTATAGCAGAGGAACTTGGGCAAGGTGGGGCCAGGCTCGTCGTGAATTACGCGCACAGTAGAGGACCGGCAGAGGATCTGGTGACGAAACTTCTACAAATGGGATCACCGGATGCAGTCGCGTTTCAAGCAGACGTATCCGATCCGACACAGACAGCCGATCTCATCGAGGAAACTGTCCATCGATTTGGCAGGATAGACGTGCTGGTCAACAATGCGGGCATCAACATTGATCGTACGATGAAGAAGATGTCCGTCGAAGACTGGAACACTGTTATCCAGAACAACCTGAATAGTTACTTTTACACGTTACAAGCCGCCCAGAACTACTTCATGCAGCAGAGAAGTGGGACGATCATCAACATCAGTTCCTTTGTTGGTCAGATGGGAAACTTCGGCCAAGCCAACTATGCTGCTGCCAAAGCTGGCATTATTGGTTTCACCAAAGTGGCCGCATTGGAACTGGCTCGTTACAATGTGACGGTGAACGCTGTCTGCCCCGGGTTCATAGAGACAGATATGTTCGCGGGAGTTCCTGACAACGTGAAAGAGGCCATTCTCAAGAGAATCCCTCTCGGTCGTATTGGTACCCCCCAGGAGATCGCTCGTGCTGTTCGCTACCTCATCGTGGACGGTGGGTATATTACCGGTCAGACACTTAACGTCAACGGCGGCGTCTACATGTAGCGTAAGCTGGTATCAAGGGAGGAGGGGACTAACTCGCATGAGTTCGCAACTGAATTTTGAGGATACCAACAGCTTCCTTGTAGAAGACCGCATTTTCTATCCATCTAGTAATGTCAGCACTATGGAAGGCTAGTCGAACTGGAATAGCAACATTACCCGATCTGAAGCGATTAGCGGGAGCCGACCACCTCAGACCGGTACAATCAAAACCAAAAGGAAGGAAGTTATGGCCGAATTACAAGAAGCGGTAATCATCAGCGCAGTGCGCACCGCGATTGGTACCTACGGTGGAGGACTGGCCGAGGTGCCGGCGGCAAAACTAGGTGAAATCTGTATCCGAGCCGCACTGCAACGGAGCGACCT
>JACZCU010250699.1_pt1 | contig 14798 bp, 12 predicted proteins | sample 8641851 | NCBI WGS metagenome assembly JACZCU01 (sample SAMN15324605, study PRJNA640507) | soil metagenome | isolation source: monocropping sugarcane control | place: China: Luxin town, Laibin City, Guangxi Province | collected 2019-07-25 | depth 10cm m | reverse complement strand
TGGAGCTGCTGATCGTGGCTTCCTTCGGCGTCGTCCGGCCGCCGAAGTCGAAGAGCCCGCGGAGCGGCGTACGGAAGTTCTTTCTGGTGAGGGTGACGACTTCGCCGCCCTGCGGACGGCCGAACGTCGGGTTGATACCGCTGATCACAGGTGTCGTGTCAGGCGGCGGCGGATTGATCGGGACAGCGGAGAAGCTGACCGTCGCCGTCTTCTTCACGTTCGCGACGATCGCCTGGACGGTGGCCGTTCCGACGACTGCCGAGGTGAGGGTGACGGTGGCGACGCCGTTGGTGGTCGTCCGGATCACGGTCTGTGCGTTCGCCTCGGTGAACGTGCCGAGGTTGGTGTCGAATTCGACCGCCGTACCGTTCGCGACCGGCTGGTTGTTCGAGTCGGTCACAGTCGCCGTGATGATGGAGCTCGAGCTCACCTGCGGCGTCGGATTCGAGACGGTGAGGCTGATGTTCGCGGTCGAGGGCGGAGGCGTTCCACCGCCGGCGGTCGTCGTCGGCGGATTGGTCGACGTGGGTGCGGTCGGCGATTCGCCCTTACAGCCGGCGAACACCAGTACCAATGCCGCTACCGCGAAGAGGTACTTGCGCTGTCTGAACATCTGCATTTTCAACCCCCGCCGCCTACGCGCAACCGTTGCAGTTGTAGCAAAAATCGAGTGGGAACGTCGTGCTGGCCGCGAGGTTGTCGCCGGCCAGGGTCTGAGCGAAAACGGTCACAGTGACGTTCATGTGGATGGTCGACGAAAGCGTGTCCGGGTCGCGACCGCCGTTCTGAGGCTGCAGCGCGGCGAACGGCGCCGCCAGCAACGCTTCCGGAGTCAGGATCAGAAAGTTGTTGAGGCTCGTCGCACCGCCGCCCGGCGTGAGGAGACCGGAGATCGGCCGTGTGAACGAGGCGGGAACCGTCTTGCCGCCGTCCGTGCGCGTGTAGCTGACGGTGTAGCTCGTCAGCTTCACCTGTTCGAATTCCGTATTCGTCGTGCCGGACGACGGGTTCTTCGTGATCGCCTGCAGGCTGATCGTGCCGATCGACTGGTTGCAGTTCTGCGCACCGGAAAAGATGTCAATCCTGTTGAGCACCTGCGAGTTGGTCGCGATCAGCTCCACCGGCGACGCACTCTTCGTGATCTCACTGCTGCAGGCGACGAGCGAGAGCGCCGCACCGACCGCCGCCATCCGAATCCACGTTCTCATCTTCATCTCCCCCACTCTTACGCTCCCCGGATGATCCGCGGTGTGATGAATATCAACAACTCGTCATGCGAGGTCGAGATGTTGTGCGTCTTGAAGAGGTTGCCGATGATCGGGATCTGGTAGATGAACGGCAACCGCGTTCGGGAATCGTTGTCCTTGACCTGGTAGATGCCGCCGATGACCGCCGTCCCGCCGTCGCGAACCATGAGGCGCGTGTGAGCGCTGCGCGTCGAGAGCGGTGTTCCAGCGGCCCCTTCGATCGCGAGACCGGTGGTCGGCTCGTTCTTCTGGACGTTGATGTCCATGATGACCGTCCCCGCCTCGGTGATCTGCGGGGTGACCGAGAGCCGCAGCGTGGCGTCGACGTACTGGATCGTCGTCGTGAAGTTGATCCGCATCTGATACGGGATCTGAAAGCCGCTCTGGATCTCGGCCGCGACGTTGTCCTGCGTCGTGACCTTCGGCGCGGAGATGACCTTCACGAGGCCTTCGAACTCGAACGCGTTCAGCGCGAAGTCGAGGTTGAACGTGCCGAGGACGTCGGAGAGGTGGAGCTGCAGCACGGCGTTGCCGCCGCCGCTGAAGTCGAACGGACCGCCGGTGTAGCTGATGCGGTTCGGGAAGATGAGGCCCGTGCCGTTGCCGAGCGCCGGGTCGAACGCACCCGAGAAGCCCCACGAGAAGCCGTATTGCTGCTGGAAGACCTTCGACGCTTCCACGATGCGCGCCTCGATCATCACCTGGCGCGTCGGAACGTCGACGGTGTTGATGAGGTCATTGATCGTCTGCAGGTAAGTGGGGATCTCGCTGACGATCAGCTGATTCGTGCGCTGGTCGACGATGATCCTCGCGCGCGGCGACGCGATTTCTTTGATGAGGCCCTGCACCTCGGTGGCGCGCGCGTACGAGAGTTTGAAGACGGCGGTGATCGTGTTGACGTTCAGCCGCTGCTCTTCCTCGAGCCGGCGCTGTGCCTGCTGCTCGGCTGCGAGCCGGTCGACCTTGCCGACCCGGAGCACGTTCCCTTCGAGAACGTAGTTGAGCGAGTTCTGGCGAAGGATGATGTCGAGCGCCTGGTCCCACGGCACTTCATTGAAGTTGACCGTGACCTTGCCCGAGACGTCGGGATCGACGGCGATGTTGAGGCCCGTCAGGTCGGCGAACGTGCGGAGCACGTCGCGGATGTCGGCTTCCTTCAGGTTCAGCGAGAGAGGCTCGCCGGTGTAGACCTTCTGGTTCGTCGAGCCGAGCGTCCGCGAATTGCCAGCCGGATTGGCGAGAATGCGCGTCCCTTCCGGAACGACGCTCGCCGGCGCAGGCGTAGGCGCAGAATCGGTGAAGACGTTCTCGTTCGTCGAGGTCGTGCTCTTCACGCGCGGCGGCGTGTACGGAGGCGTCTGATCGGCGGTGGCGTTGATGACCGCTTTCGCCGGAGCGCGCTTCGCCGGCTTCGGCTCCTCGGGCATCTTCCACGTGGCCGCCTCGGGGGCGACGGTCGGGACCTGAGCCGGGACGTCGGCCGGAACGCTCTTGGTTTCGGCAACCTTGGTTTCGGCAACCTTGGTTTCCGGAGCCTTCGGCTCCGGGGCTTTCATTTCGGCGACGGGTGCTTCGCCGAAGGTCACGCGGACCGCATCACCTTCTTCGGCGATGTGGTAGCGCGACTTCGAAGCGAGATCGAGGACGACGCGCGCCACCGGCGTCGGCGCCGTGGCGAACTGGCCGACACGGACGCGCTTCACGATGGCGTCGGGAACGGTGACGTTCGACTTCGCAACGGTGTTCTTGACACCCGTGAAGTCGAGGACGAGCCGGGAGGGATTCTCGAGCGTGAACGCTTTGTAGGTGAGCGAGCCGTCGCCCGCGATCGTGACCTGGACGTTGTCGCCGGAGCCGGAGGCCTCGACGCGCCGGAGTCTCTTCGCCTTGACGCCGGAAGCGGTCGCGACCGGCACGGCGACCGGTTCCGACACGACGGGCGCAACGGGAGCCGGATCGGAGATCGGCTCGACGCGCGGCACGTCGTTCTTCGGCTCCGGCTTCGGCTCCGGCTTCGCTTCCGTCTTCACCTCGACCGGCGGAAGCGCTGCAACCTGAGCGGGCGCTGTATCGGACGCCGTCGCAACGACGGCCGGGACGGTGACGACGACGTTGTTCTCGTTGCCGGAGGCCTGCGGCGAGAGCGGCTGGGCGAGACGGAAGGTGACGCGCGTCAGGCGCGTCCCCATCTCCACCGCCTCCTCGGCGCTGACGGACGTGACTCCCGCCGGCAGGGTGGACGGAATCGCGAGCGCGGAACCCTTCGATGTGGCGGAGAGATCGACGACGAAGACGTCGGGTGCCGGGTTGTAGGACGTGTAAACGGGCGTGGAGCTGGTCCGCAGAGTGATGCGCGACCCGTCGACGTCGATGGCGTTCAGTGTCGCCCCGGCAACGGCAGCGGTATCGGCGGCCGGCTTTCCTTCAGCCTTGCGGTGTCTGAACAGGGAGGCATTCGCCCCACTCGTTCCAACGGTCGCAACGACCATCGCCACCACCAGCATTCGGTTGGCTCTTTTCATACTTCCCACCTTCACCATCTCCAGCCCTCCACGCAGCCCCATCCCCCGCGCACCGCGGTTACTTCTTCGTCGCCTCTGGAGTGAGCTCTTTCACGACTTCTTTGTACCGTTCGATCCGCGTCGGGTCATTGACCTCCTGGCGAAAGACGACTGAAACAGGAGTGATGCGAATGACTTCGCCATCGAGAACTTTGTCCCCTACGTGAATCGGGTAACCCTTGTTGTCCGGACCGAGCACCATCGCGGTAAAGACGCCCTTCTTGGTCTCAAAGACGCCCTGGAGTTTCATTTCGTCGACCAGGAAACCGGGAACGCCGGGCGGCCGCTGACCCGGCTGGATCGCCGGACGCGGTCCGATGAGCGACTGGAACGGATCGCGGCGCCCCTGCGGGTCATAGCGGTAGCTGTCCGCGCTCGTCGGCTCTTCGAGGATTTCCTGCAACGTCTGCTGGACGCCGCCGGACGACGTCGTGGCCGTCGCCGTGGTGGCGGTGGCCGCGGTGTTCGTGGCCGCCGGCGCCGGCTTGGAGATGCCGGGCTTCGGCGTCTGCGCCAGGACGACGCCTGCGATGGCGCCGCCGACGACCAGCAGAGAACCTGCGAAACGCGAGAGTCTCATTCTCCGCCTCCGCCCGTGTCCGCCTTCTTCGGCTTCGGTTTCTTCGTCGTGTCGGGCGCCGCCGGCTCGACGTAGACAAAGGTCTTCGCGATGAAGTCGGCGGCGATGGTCTTCTCCACCTGCACCGGCAACGCCTTGATCTGGATGTTCTCCACATTCATGATGCGCGAGAAGTTGCCGAGCCGGTTAAAGAGGATCGCGAGGTTGTGATAGCGGCCGTCGACCGAGACGCTGATCGGCCATTCCGAGTACGGATCGCCCCCCTTCGCCGCCTCGAGCGGCGGGAAGGTCAGCTTCCGGAGCGTGAAGTCGCCCTGATCGACGAGTGCCTTGATCTTCTGAATGATCTCTTCCGTGTTGCGCGTCGACGGGAGAATGCGGCGGAGCTTCTCGAGCTCCTGCTCCAGCCGAGCGACCTCCGCGCGGAACTGCGGGAGCTTCCGCTCCGCGGCGCGCCCGGCGTCGATCTTCTTGTCGAGCTCCGTGATCTGCGCCTCGTCGGAATGCATTTCCGTCACGATCGGGGTGACCAGGAAATAGTGCGTCCCGCCGATCAGAGCAGCCGCAACGACCAATCCGACGATGAGGCCGATGTAGAGAGGCTTGTCGTTGAGTGTGAACGCCATCGCCCCTCCTATTTCTTCGTCCCGCCCGGCTTACCGGGGCTTGCAGTCCCGGACGTGCCGGCTGCCGTGCCGGTCGTCCCGGTGGTCGAGGTGCCGGTCGCGGCACCAGCGGGTTGTCCGGGAGTCTTCGGCGCGTAGCTGAAGCCGAAGGTCATGTCGAACGTGTACACCGGCGGATTGACGCTCTGCTGCGCAATCGTGCCGACCTTCGGCTCTTCGAAATACGGGTCCTGCTTCACGTTCGCGATGAACAACGCGATCGCGTTCGGGTTGAGGCCCCGCCCGTTCAAGGAGATGTTGCCGCTCGTGATGTTCATGGTGTCGAGCCAGACGAGATCCGGAAGGTCGCGGCTCACCTGATCCATGATCCTCACGGGACCCTTTTGGTTCTGCTTGAGCTGGTTGATGAGGTCGATGCGCTTCTGGAGGCTGTCCTTCTTCTTCTGGAAGTCGTTGACGGCGGCGATCGCCGACTCGAGCTTCTGCGCCTCCAGCTTCCGCTGCTCCATCGTCGCCTGCGTGTTCGCGAGGTTGCGCTTCGCGTAAAGCCAGTAGCCGAGAGAGGCCACGGCACCGACGACGACGAGGCCGATGATGAGGATGTTGTTGAGATTGCCGGGACCTGCAGCGGCGGCGACACCGGGGACCGCCGCGGGAGCGCCTGCTCCGCGTACCGCCCGCCCCTCCCGCACCAGGTTGATCTTGATCAAGCGTCCCCCAACTTCCTTATGGCAAGGCCGACAGCGATGGCCATGCTCGGCGCAATCTCAGCCAGCTCCTCGGGATTGAATGCGCTCTCGTCCACCGTGATCTTCCGGAAGGGATCCATGATGGAGACCGGGATGCCGAACTTGTCGCGGAGGATGGCGTCGAGGTTGAGCACGCCCGAGCCGCCGCCGGCGAGGACGATCTCGTCGACGCGGTCCGCGCCTGAGGTCGCGGTGAAGAAGTCGAGCGTCTTGCGAAGCTCGCCTGCGAAATCTTCCGACACGGAGTTGAGGATGGGGATGACCTGCTGGATGGTGTAGTCGGCGACGGCGTGGCCCCGCTTGAGCTCCTCGGCCTGATCGAAGGAGAGCGAGAGCTCGCGCTGGATGGCGTCGGTGTACTGGTTGCCGCCGAAGGTGATGTCGCGCCAGAACAGCGAGCTGCCGCTGGAGAGGACGTTCACGTTCGTGACGGAGGCGCCGATGTTCACGAGCGCCAGGACCTTCCCGTCCTCGACGTCGTAGTTCGTCTCGTAGGCGTTCTGGACGGCGAAGGCGTCGACGTCCACGAGGACCGGCACCTTCCCCGTCTGGCTGATCACCGACGTGTAGTCGTTGATCTTTTCCTTCTTCACGGCGACGAGGATGACGTCGATGTTGTCGCCCGTGCCGGGCTGCGTGAGCGGCACGTAGTCGAGGTTCACATCGTTGATGTCGAAGGGGATGTACTGCTCGGCTTCCCACTGGATCGACTCGGACAACTCCTCCGGCGACATCGCCGGGAGGGTGATCTTTTTGATGATGACCGAGTGGCCGGAGAGGGAGGTCGCGTAGTTGGAATTCTTGATCGCTTTGTCGGAGTTGAGCTTCGAGATCGTCTCGACCACCATGGACGAATCCATGATGGAACCGTCGACGATCGCCTCGGGGGAAAGCCGCTCCAGCCCGAGCTTGACGAGAGAAAAGGCTCCGCCTTTTTTCTCCTTCAGCTCGACGAGTTTGACCGCTGAGGAGCCGATATCAAGACCGACGACATTTTTGCTCTTTGAGAAGAACACCACTCACCCCATCCATCTCACTCACTTCTCGCTGGCTCCGGTTCTGATGAAAGGTGGACCGAAATTACATTCTTTTAAGAGTGGTGTCAACTCTACAGAAATTAGATAAGTGGAACGATGACGCGTGTTTGCCGCGAGGCGGGCTCTGAATTCGTTGCACAAGTTCCGGAGCAGGTTTAGAATCTGCGCCTTTCGTTTATTTGAGGGAGTTTTCGATGGCCAAAATGTGTGAAGTTTGCGGCAAGGCGCCGGTGTTCGGAAACCGCGTCAGCCACGCGCACAACGTCTCGAGCAGACGTTGGATGCCGAACCTGCAGCGCGTCCGCGCGATCGTCGGCGGTACCGTCCGCCGGATCAACGTGTGCACCCGGTGCATCCGCTCGGGCAAGGTTCAGAAAGCGGCGCGGTAGAACGGGACGGGCGGTAAGCCCGTCCTACGTTTTGCTAAGCCGTCGCGTGGCGGCTGATGTTGTACTTCCTCTCCACGCGCACCACTCCGTCAACCGCGCCGATCGACTTCATCACCTTCTCGAGCTGTTTCAGGTCGGCGATCTCGAGCACCAGCTCCGCCGTTGCCTTCCCGTCGGCCGCGCGGGTGTCCATCTGCCGGATGCTGGTCTTCAGGTTCGAGATCGTCGAGACCACGCGGGCGAGGACCCCCTGCCGGTCTTCCATGACGATCTCCATCTCGACCTGGAACTGCGACTGGCGCTGGTCGGCCCACTCGACGGCGATCTCGCGGTCGGGGTTGAACATCAGGTTCTTGATATTCGGACAGTTCGCGCTGTGCACCGCCACGCCCTTGCCGCGCGTGACGTACCCTACGATCGCCTCCCCCGGCAACGGGTTGCAGCACTTCGCGAGGTAGGTCATCAGGTCGTCGTAGCCTTTGACCTTGATTGTTGCGCTGGATGTAAACGGGAAGATGCGGCGGACGGCCTGCTGGATGACGCCGGGCTGCGGCGTCTCCGCCCCCCGTTCCTTCTGCTCGTCGGTGACGAAGCGCTCGACGATGCTGCGCGGTGAGATCTTGCCGTAGCCGACGTCGGCGTACAGCTCATCGAGCTTCGGAAGGCCGTACTCGTTCAGCACGCCGTCGAGCGCGTTCTCCGCGATGAGCTTTCGCCACTGCACGCGATAACGCTTCGCCTCACGCTCGATCAGCTTACGGCCCACCTCGATCGAGCGGTTCTTCTGCTCGAGGTTCAGCCAGTGCCGGATCTTGTGCCGCGCGCGCGAGGTGACCACCATGTTCAGCCACTCGCGGCTCGGCGTCTGCGTGGCTCCGGTGAGGATCTCGACGATGTCGCCGTTCTTCAGCGGCGTCCGGAGCGGCAGGAGCTTTCCATTGACGCGAGCGCCGACGCAGCGGTGCCCGACGTCAGTGTGGATGCGGTACGCGAAGTCGAGCGGCGTTGCGCCACGTGGAAATGCGAAGACGTCGCCGCGCGGGGTGAAGGTGTAGACCTCGTCGGGATAGAGGTCGATTTTGAGCGAGTCGAGGAAGACGCGCGGATCCTTGATCTCCTGCTGCCACTCCATCACCTGCCGCAGCCAGAGGAAGTTGGCGTCGTCGGGATGCGCGCCGACCCGCCCCTCCTTGTACTTCCAGTGCGCCGCAATGCCCTGCTCGGCGATCAGGTCCATTTCCTTGGTCCGGATCTGGACCTCGAACGGCTGCCCCTTCTCGGCCACGACGGCCGTGTGGAGCGACTGGTAGAAGTTCGGCTTCGGCATCGCGACGTAGTCTTTGATGCGTCCCGGAACGGGCCTCCACATCTGATGGATGATGCCGAGGGAGGCGTAACAGTCCTTGAGGGAGTTGGTGATGATGCGGAAGGCGAGGTAGTCGTAGAGCTGGCCGATGTCGATTTCCTGCCGCCGCATCTTGGCCCAGATCGAGTAGATCGACTTGACGCGTCCGTAGACGTCGCCGTCGATGCCGTTGTCGCGCAGGGCACGCGAGAGGGTGGTCTTGATTCGCTCGACCACGTCGCCGCTGACGGCCATCTTGTCGCTGATCGCGCGGTTCAGTTCCTCGTATTCGCGGGGATGGAGGAACTGAAACGAAAGGTCTTCGAGCTCGCTCTTGATCCGCCCCATGCCGAGACGGTTCGCGATCGGAGCGTAGATCTCGAGCGTCTCCTTCGCCACGGCGACCCGCTTTTCCTCGGCGAGGTACTGGAGCGTGCGCATGTTGTGGAGACGGTCCGCCAGCTTGACGAGCACGACCCGAAGGTCGGAGACCATCGCCAGCAGCATCTTGCGAAATGTCTCGGCCTGCTGCTCTTCCTTCGAGACGAAGTTGTAGCGGGAGATCTTGGTGACGCCGTCGACGAGGTCGGCGACGTCGTTGCCGAACATCTCCTGCAGCGTCTCCTTGGTGGTGAGCGTGTCCTCGAGGACGTCGTGCAGCAGGCCGACGGCGATCGACGTCTCATCGAGCCGCATCTCGGCGAGGATGTAGGCGACGTTCAGGGGGTGAACGAGGTACGGCTCGCCGGAGATGCGCACCTGCTCCCGGTGCTCGCGCGCGGAGAAGATGTACGCCTTCTGCAACAGCTCCTCGTCGAAGTCGGGCTTATAACTCTCGACACGATCAAGGATGTCCTCGAAGCGGATCATGCGCGGTGATGGTACAGCGTTACCCTCTGGTCCGCCTCTTGCTCCCTCGCGTCCCCGGAGCCGGCGGCCTGACGCCAGCCGGCAGCATAAGGAGGTTGTCGTGTCGAAGCGTTTCTCACTGTTGTTATTCGGTCTCCTCATCCTGGCGATTGCCATCCCGAGCTTCGCGGCCCCGATGCCGTCGAAGACCGCGGCGAACCAGAGCCTCGATTCGCGTTCCGCGGACCTGGCGGTCGTTCGCGACTTCACGTCGAACGATCAGGTGGCGCAGGCGCTGGCGGCGCGCGGCTTCACCCCCGATCAGGTGAACGCGCGCGTGGCGCAGCTCTCGCCGCAGGACCTGCATCAGCTGGCGAACAATCTGGACCAGTTGCAGGCCGCGGGTCTGACCCGGCAGGAATGGATCTGGGTTGGAATCGGCGCTCTCGCAGCCCTCATCCTCATCATCGCACTGGGTTGAACCCGTACCGAAGAGGAGACGAATAGAATCGGGCGGGCGGCTCGCGCTCGCCCGATTTGTTTATGAAACGGATCGCCGCACTCGCCCCGCTGCTGCTCGCCGCATGCACCACGATGTTCACGCCGCGCTCGCAGCACGCGAGCGCCAACGCCACGACGATCCCCAACATGCCGATGCTGAAGTGGGGCATCGAGTCGTGCGGCGCCGGATCGCTCTCCACCGTCCTCCAGCACTACGGCGACACGACCACGATGCAGCAGTGGGACGCCTCGCTCCCGAAGACGCGCGGCGGCGTGATGACGATCGACATGCTGATCGCGGCGCGGCAGAAGGGCTACGAAGCGAAGCTCGTCACCGGCGATCGCGCATCCGTCGAGAGTGAGCTGACCGCCGGGCGTCCCGTGATCCTGATGCTGAAGGTGATCGACGCGCTCGGGCATCACTACGACTTCTTCCACTACGTCGTCGCGGACGGCATCGACGCCGAGCACAATCTCGTGCGGATCCAATTCGGCGACGGGCAGGCGCGATGGGTGTCGTTCGAGAAGCTCGACAAGGCGTGGAGCGGCGGCGGCCACGCGGCGATCTTCATCCACCCGCGGACGCAGGAGGAATCGCTCCGCGCGGCGGTCTCACTCGAGTCCGAAGGGAAGTACGCCGAGGCGGCCGCGCAGTACCAGGAGCTCCTCGATCACTACAAGGGAACGCCGCTCGTCTGGACGAACCTCGGCAACGCGCAGATGCAACTCGGGCAGAAGCGTGATGCGGAGACGTCGTTCCGAAAGGCGCTGGAGCTCGAGCCGGCGTTCCGCGACGCGCTGAACAACCTCGCGTGGCTGCTCTATCAGGAGAAGCGCTACGACGAGGCCGAGACGCTGGCCCGCAAGGCGGTCGCGCAGAACGGCCCCGACTCGTACCTCGTGCTCGACACCCTCGCGCGGATCCTCGCGGCACGAGGCGCATGCGACGAGGCGGCGAAGACGTTCCGGCAGGCGATCGACGCCGTCCCGGCAACGCAGGCGAGCGCGCGCGGTGACCTCGAGAAGGGAATGGCAGAAGCGGCAAACGGTTGCGTGAAGTCGTAGATGTTCTCGCGACGCGCGCAATGGAACACGCCGCCGAACCGGCTCGCGGTCGCACGTGCGCGACATCCGAACGCGCTCGACCTCACCGAATCGAATCCGACCCGCGCAGGCATCCCCTACCCGCTCGACGCCATCGGTGAGGCGTTCGCACGCGCGGCACATTCGAAGTACGACCCCGACCCGCGCGGGCTGCTCAGCGCGCGAGAGGCGCTCGCGGCGCATCTCGGGTGCGACGCCGGCGAGCTCCTGATCACCGCGTCGACGAGTGAGGCGTACTCCTTCCTCTTCAAGCTCCTCACCGATCCGGGCGACAACGTCGTCACCGCGACGCCGTCGTACCCGCTGATCGAGCACCTCGCACAACTCGAGCTGATCGAACAGCGGACGTTCGCGATGGAGTTTCACAGGCGCTGGGAGATCGACGCGTCGCAGATCCCGATCGACGAGCGCACGCGCGCGATCGTCGTCGTCAACCCGAACAATCCCACCGGCTCGTACGTCAGCCGCGACGAGCAGGAGTCGCTGACCCGGCTCGGCGTGCCGATCATCAGTGATGAGGTCTTCCTCGATTACGCGCTGGACGGCGGCGGGTCATCGTTCGAGAGTGGCTTCGTCCTCGGCGGCCTCTCGAAATCGTGCGGGCTGCCGCACCTCAAGCTCGGCTGGATCCGGACGAAGAACCGCGAGGCGCTCGACGCGCTCGAGCTGATCGCCGACAACTTCCTCTCGGTCGCGACACCCGTGCAGGTCGCACTGCCGGAGCTGCTCGCGCTCGGTGCGCGGATTCGAGACGATATCCGGAAGCGGATCCGCGAGTCGCTCGACGTGCTGAAGCGCGTGCTCGCCGCGCGGCCGCACGCGCAACTGCTACCGGTCGAAGGCGGCTGGTCGGCCATCGTTCGGGTTCCGCAACTCGAAAGTGACGAAGAGTTCGCACTTCGGGCGCTCGAAGAGCACGACGTGATCGTCCATCCGGGATATTTTTTCGACTTCGCGCGCGACGGCTATTTCGTCGTCTCGCTGCTCACGCTTCCGGCAACGCTCGAAGAAGGGATCTCCCGCATCGTATGAAGGAAAACTGGCTCCTCGACCCGACGATCGCGTTTCTCAATCACGGCTCGTTCGGCGCGACCCCGCGCCTCGTGCTGGCGAAGCAGAGCGAGTGGCGCGAACGGATGGAGCGCGAGCCGGTGCTGTTCCTCGCGCGGCAGATCGACGAGCTGCTGGAGGAGGTGCGCCGGGAGCTCGCCGCTTTCCTGAACGCCGACCCGAACGGGATCGCGCTCGTCAACAACGCGACGTCCGGAGTCAACGCCGTCCTCCGCTCGCTCGATCTCGACCAGCACGACGAGCTGCTGGTCACGAATCATGAGTACAACGCGTCGCGGAACACGCTCGACTTCGCTGCCGGTCTTGCCGGCGCGAAGGTCGTCGTCGTCGACATCCCGTTTCCGATCGCGTCGCCCGACGTGGTGGTGGAGCGCGTCCTCGAGAAGGTCACCGATCGCACGCGCCTCCTCCTCATCGACCACGTCACGAGCCAGACGGGCCTCGTCTTCCCGGTCGAGCGCATCATCGCGGAGCTGAACGCACGCGGAGTCGACACGCTCGTCGACGGCGCACACGCCCCCGGCATGCTGCCGCTCGACCTCCGCGCGGTGAACGCCGCCTACTACGCGGGCAACCTGCACAAGTGGGTCTGCGCGCCCAAGGGAGCGGCGTTCCTGTACGTCCGTGAGAACCGGCGTGCGAGCGTGCGGCCGACGTCGATCAGCCACGGCGCGACGTCCGATCGCCGCGACCGTTCGCGCTACCTCATCGAATTCGACTGGACCGGCACGGACGACCCGACCGCCATCCTCTCCGCCCCCGAATCGCTGCGCGTGATGGCGTCGCTCGTCGACGGCGGGTGGCCGGAGATCCGGCGCCGCAACCGCGCGCTCGCCCTCCAGGCGCGCGATATCCTCATCAACGCCCTGCAGATCGAGAAGCCGGCGCCGGACGAGATGATCGGATCGCTCGCCGCTGTCCCGATCCCCGACAGCCCGCACGCGGCGCACTCGCTCTTCGGCAACGACCCGATCCAGGACGTCCTCTTTGACAAGCACCGAATCGAGGTGCCGGTGATGCTCTGGCCGCAGGCACCGAAGCGCGTCCTCCGCGTCTCGGCGCAGCTCTACAACGAGCGGAGCGAGTACGAGCGTCTCGCCGATGCGCTACGCAGCGAAATAGCGCGCGAGCGCTGACTCGAGGTCTTCCGCCTTCGTCGGCTTCGAGAGGTAGTCGTCCATTCCGGCCGCGAGACACTTCTCGCGATCGCCTTCGAGCGCGTTCGCGGTCATCGCGATGATCCGGTGCTTCGGCGCGCCGTTCCGCTCCAGCTTGCGGATCTCCAGCGTCGCCGCGTAACCGTCGACGACCGGCATCTGACAATCCATCAGGATCACGTCATAGCGTTCTTGCACCACCGCTTCGACGGCTTCCTTTCCGTTTGCGACGGAGTCCACTCGATATCCGAGTTTCTCGAGCTGGCTCATCGTCAGCTTGCGGTTCAGGAAGTTGTCCTCGGCGAGGAGGACACGCACCTTCTGGCGCATCTCGGCGGAGACGATCGGAATCGTCACACTGGCACGCGGCGGCTGCGCGATCGCCGACCGCGCGAGCGTCAACGCCTCCGGAGCCATGGCGATGGTGAGCGCGTCGAACAGTTCGCCCTGTCCGGGCGGCTTTGTCACGATCGCATTCACTCCGGCGGCGCGCAGCTCGCTCTCCGTCACCATCCGCGAGACGAGATGCACCAGGCGCAGCGACGCGAGCGTTGGATCGGCGCGCACTCGGCGCGTGAACTCCACCGGGTCGAGGTCCGGCATCGCGTCGTAGATGGCGAGGTCGAACGCTTCCCCCGTGCGCGTCGCGAGCTTCAGCAACGTGAGCGCGTCGGCCGCCGTTTCGGTCGTGTAGACCTGCATCTCCCAACGATCGGCAAGGTAGTGGCGCAGCACCCGCCGGCTGGTCGGCGTCTGATCGACGAGCAGAACACGTTTCCCTTTGAACTCGAGGTCCGATGAGACGATCGGCTTCCGCTCGTCTTCGTGCCGCACGAACGGAATGGAAAACCAGAACGTCGACCCGATCCCGGGTGAGCTCTCGACGTCGATGATGCCTCCCATCATCTCGACGAGTTGGCGCGCCGCGGCGAGGCCGAGGCCGATGCCCTGGAAGCGGCGCGTACTGGAGCTCTCGACCTGTGAGAAGCGCTCGAACAGCAGGAGGCGGTCCTCTTCACTGATGCCGATACCGGTGTCGCGCACCTCGAAGCGGAAGACGTCATGCGACGCCGTCGCCGTCTGTTTCGTGACGCGGAGCGAGACCGAGCCTTGCATCGTGAACTTCACCGCGTTGTCCATCAGATTGGTGACGATCTGGCGGATGCGTCCCTGATTGCCGTAGACCACGGTCGGCAGCGACTCTTCGTAGGAGTACCGGATGTCGACGTCCTTGCCGAGCGCACCGACCTTCATCACCTCCACGACGCGTTCGAGCAGCCGATAGAGATCGAAATCGGCATTCGAAGTCGAGAGACCGCCGGACTCGACGCTCGACACATAGAGCGTGTTGTTCACGATCGACAGCAACTGTTCCGCGCTCGCCATGCACTGGTGCGCGAAGTCGGCCTGTTCTTCATTGAGGCGGCTGCCGAGGAGAAGATCGATCATCCCCATGATGCCGTTCATCGGCGTGCGGATCTCGTGGCTCACGTTCGTGAGGAACTGCGCCTTCAGGCGCGCCGCCTCGCGCGCGGCGTCGCGTGCATTGGCGAGGTCGGTCTCGAAGTGCTTGCGGTCGGTC
>JACZCU010094989.1_pt1 | contig 14807 bp, 16 predicted proteins | sample 8641851 | NCBI WGS metagenome assembly JACZCU01 (sample SAMN15324605, study PRJNA640507) | soil metagenome | isolation source: monocropping sugarcane control | place: China: Luxin town, Laibin City, Guangxi Province | collected 2019-07-25 | depth 10cm m | reverse complement strand
CCAACACCCCCTCGGCCCCGACGACCACGGCCGCGTCGTGCTCTCGCGCCTCCTCTCCGGCGCCCGCGTCCCGTTGCGCGTCGGCCTCAGCGTGGTGCTCATCGCCGCCGCGATCGGCATCGCCCTCGGCGCGTTCGCCGGCTTCTTCGGCGGAGCGAGCGACGTCACGATCATGCGCATTTGCGACATACTTCTGGCGTTCCCAGGAATCCTGCTCGCCATCGCACTCGTCGCCGTCCTCGGGCCGAGCCTCAACAACGTCATCCTGGCGCTCGCAACCATCGGATGGGTCGGCTACGCGCGACTCGTCCGCGGGCAGGTGCTGAAGGTGCGCGAGATGGAGTACGTCACCGCGGCGAAGGCGCTCGGTGCCCGTTCGCCCCGCGTGATCACGCTCCACGTCCTCCCGAACGTGATCAACCCCGTCATCGTCATGGCGACCCTCGGCCTCGCCGGCGCGATCCTCGCCGAGGCGGCGCTGAGCTTCCTCGGCCTCGGCGTACAGCCGCCGACGCCGTCGTGGGGCGCGATGCTCACGTCGGGCCGGCAATATCTCGGCCTCGCGAATCACCTTGCGATCTACCCCGGGATCGCGATCATGCTCGCCGTGATGGGCCTCAACTTCCTCGGCGACGGATTGATCGACGCGCTCGATCCGAAGTATCGCAAGCGGATGGAGTAGTGCGCGTCGTCTCGCTCGTCCCTTCGCTCACCGAGACGCTCTTCGATCTTGGTGCCGGTGCGGACGTCGTCGGGATTACCGACTGGTGCATCTTCCCCGAGGGACTGACGCTTCCGCGTATCGGTGGGACGAAGAATCCGCGTGTCGACGAGATCCGCGCCCTCGAGCCGGACATCGTCTACATGAATCAGGAGGAGAACCTCGCGAAGCACGCGCGCGAGATCGAATCGTTCGCGCGCGTGCACGTCTCGGAGCCGAAGACGGTCGACAACGTCGCCGCTCTCTTTCGCGAGCTGGGATCGATTCACGGTCGCGATCCGCAGCCACTACTCGACCGGCTCGCGGCCGCGCGCGCAATGCCGCAACGCGACTTCACCTTCGCCGTCGCGATCTGGAAGAAACCGTGGATGTGGTGCGGAGGCGACACCTACGTGAGCGATCTCGTTGAACAGACCGGCGGACGAAGCGTCCTCCGCGACGAAAAGCGATACCCGTCGATCGACATCGCCGACATCAAAGCCGACGTGATCTTTCTCCCCGACGAGCCGTACGCCTTCACGATCGATGATGCAAAGGCGATCACGAGAGCCCGCGTCATCGGCCCCTTCCCCGGCCACCTCTTCACGTGGCACGGCTCACGAACGATCCTCGGCCTCGAGTTCCTGAAGGGCCTAGGTTTCGAGTAGCTCCTCGGCCCAGCTCCGCATCGTCTCTTCGACCGCTTCCAATTGCTTCGTGAAGAAGTGGTCCGCGCCGGTGACGATGACGCTCTCGGCGTTGCGAACGTTCTGGACGACCTTCTCGAGCTTCGAGACGTCGCCGTACTCGTCCTGCGTTCCGTGGAGGAAGAGCATCGGCTTCTCGCAGTGGCGGAGGTAGCCGAAGTCGTACTTGTTCACGGGCGTGCCGATGAGAAAGATGCCGGCGATCTCGGGGAGCTCGCAGGCGACGCGGCTAGCGACCCACGCCCCGAACGAGAAGCCGCCGACGATCATCTTCAGAGTTGGGTGCTTCCGCTTCGCCCATTCGATCGCGGCGGTGACGTCATCGAGCTCTCCCTCGCCTTCGTCATGCGAGCCGGCGCTCGTGCCGGCGCCGCGGAAGTTGAAGCGGAGCGTCGCCACGTTCGCGTTCTCGAGTCCACGAGCGGCGCGGAAGACGACCTTGTTGTGCAGCGTCCCGCCGCCGAGCGGATGCGGATGGCAGACGACGGCGACGGCCGCCGGATCCTGCAGCTCGCGGTAGAGCGCCTCGAGGCGGCCGGCGCTCGAAAAGAGATCGACGTGACGTAGCGGTTTCGCGTTCACAGCAGATTCGACGTCGTCTCGTGCACCGGGGCCAGGCGCACGAGCACGCGGTCGCCCTCGACCTTCACTTCGTGCATGGTGATGCAGATGTCCTCGTTGCCGGGGCAGAGACCGCTCTCCAGTTTGAAGCCCCAGAGATGCCACGGACAGACGATCTCGTCGCCGATGACGTCGCCCTCCGCCAACGGTCCGCCGCGGTGCGGACAGCGGCTCTCGCTCGCGAAGAACCCCTTCGCCGTGTGGTACAGCGCGATCGTCTCGCGCGCGACGGTGACGTTTCTCACGCGGCCGACGGGGAGATCGCTCACGCGCGCCACTTCAATGAACTCCACGGGCGCGAAGGGTAGCACGCGCTACGCCACCCACACCGGCCGCGGAACGCCGTTGCGTCCGATGACGGCATCGACGTCCCACTTGCCGGGAATCGGCGTGGCGCACTTGGGGCACTTCCCATCCACCAGGTTGCACGACGTGACGCGGAATCCGCTCCGCCCGATGACGACCGTGTCGCACTTCGGGCAGTGCGTCGACTCGAGATCGCCGAACGCGCCGGGGATGTTGCCGGGGTAGATGTACTGGAGCCCCGCGCGTTTCCCGATCTCGTACGCGCGCAGCAGCGTCCGCGCGTTCGTGTTGCCGTTGCCGGTCATCTTGTAGTCCTCGTGGAACGCGGTGATGTGCCACGGGATGTTCACGTCGACCGAGGCGAGGAACTCCGCGATCTTCGTCAGCTCTTCGTCGGAGTCGTTGAACTTCGGCACCACCAGCGTGACCACCTCGGTCCAGATCCCGCGCGCCTTCAGCCCTCGAATCGTGTCGAGCACCGGCTGCAGCACGCCGCCTAGGTCGCGGTAGTGGCGGTCGTCGAATCCCTTGAGATCGACCTTGTACATGTCGAGGTACGGTGTGACGTAGTCGAGCACCTCCGGGGTGCCATTGCCGTTCGAGACGTACGAGCACTTCAGCCCCGCCGCCTTCGCCTCCTTGAAGACTTCGACCGCCCACTCCGAGGTGATGAGCGGCTCGTTGTATGTCGAGGTGATGACGCTCGCGCCGTGGCGCTTTGCGAGACGGACGAGATCGGACGGCTCGACGTCGGTGGGAGGGGCGATTGCGGCCGGATCGCGGAGCGCCTGCGACGTCACCCAGTTCTGGCAATAGCCGCAGTGATAGTCACAGCCGAGCATGCCGAACGAGAGCGCCAGCGCGCCGGGATAGGCGTGGAAAAACGGCTTCTTCTCGATCGGATCGACCTGCAGCGCCGCCGCGTAGCCGCGCGGGACACGCAACACGCCGTCTTCGTTGTAGCGGACCTTACAGATCCCGCGGAGTCCGTTCAGGATCTTGCAGCGGTGGCCGCACGAAAAGCAGCGGACCGCCTTGTTCTCGAGCTTTTCGTAGAGCTCGCCTTCCGTCGTCCGCTGGGCGAGGATCTCCCCCAGCGTGGTTTGTTCCTGCGTGAGTGGCATGCACTCAAAAACGCGCGCGGAACGGCCGAAATTCTTTTCTCGTGATCCACTGCGACGCCGCGTAGCTGCCGAATGCGAGCGCCACTCCGGCGATGCCGTCGATGAGGTAGTGCCACCCCGTGATCATCGACCCGATGAAGACGAAAAAGGCCGCGAGCGTGAAGACAATCGTCCCCGGCCGCCACCATTGCCGCATCCAGATCGCGATGAGCGTCTGCGTCGCCACGTGGAGGCTCGGAAACGCCGCGATTCCATACGACACCGAGATCTTCTCCGGACCACCGCCGCGGACGAGCCGGATCACCGCCTGATAATTCCGCATCAGCACCGCCTGACTCCACTGCGTCAGCGGCAGTCCCTTCGCGTACGGAAACCAGATGTCGGGGAAGCGATACGCCGGTCCGAGCGAAGGAATGATCATGTACAACCAGGCGCCGGTCAGCCACATCACCACCGTCGACGACATGAACGTGATGCGGACGCGCCCTCTCGGCATCGAGAAGAAGAACGCGATCGCGAACAGCATGCCGCCGATGAAGCAGCTCGCGTACGCGACATCGATGAAGCGGAGGAAGGCCGGGTTGGCGAAGAGCTGCAGGAAAAAGATCGACGGCGACATGCCGAAGAAGAGGACCTGATCGATCCGGAAGAGCGCGGCGTCGTAGAGCACCGGATGCAGCGCCGGGACGAGGAGCTTGATCCAACCGTACGTCTCGGCGAGAAGAACCATCGCGATCAGCAGCCGGAGCGTGTCGAGCAGCCAACGCGGCCTGGTGACGATCTGCAGGTAGCGGCGTCCGTGCCCTCTCCGCCGCGCGACGAGATAGCGGATGACGATCCCGACGACGGTCGCGTAGAACGGCTTCACGCCCGCCATCAACCAGCTCTCCTTCAACGTCGCGACGGCGTTGCCGCGCACCATCCAAAACACCCAAATGGCATTGATGACGAGGACGATCTCGTAGACGTACGGCCGCAGCTTCACCGGAGGCAGTTTATCCTGCGGGTTGATGATCACGACGGAACTGCACGACCGGATCTGCACGATCACCCTGAACCGCCCCGACAAGCTGAACGCGTTCAGCGGCACGATGCGCGAGGAACTGCTCGACGCGCTCGTCGTCGCCGACCACGACGTCGAATGCCGCGTCGTCGTGATCACCGGCGCCGGCCGCGCGTTCTGCGCCGGAGGCGACGTCGACTACATGAGCGGCTTGCAGCGCGAACGGAACGTCACCGCGTTTCGCAAGCTGCTCGACGCCGGACGCGACGTGGTCCTCCAGATCGTCACGATGGAAAAGCCGGTCATCGCGTCGGTCAACGGCATCGCCGCCGGCGCGGGATGCAACCTCGCGCTCGCGTGCGACTACCGTATCGCGTCGGACGCGGCGAAGCTCGGCGAAACGTTCGTGAAGATCGGCCTCCATCCCGATTGGGGCGGCACGTGGCTCCTCCCGCGGCTGGCCGGCCGCAGCCGCGCCGCGGAGCTGCTCATGACCGGACGGATCGTCGACGCGAACGAGGCTCTCGAAATCGGGATCGTCGACCGCGTCGTCCCCGCCGCGGAGCTCGCGACGGAGACGGCGAAACTCGCGCAGTCGATCGCCGCCGCGCCGCCGATCGCCGTCGCCGGCATCAAGCGCGCGCTCACAGCGTCCGAGCGGAACGACCTCCGCACGCAACTGGAGCTCGAAGCCGAACACCAGTCACGCGCCTTTCAGTCGCGCGACGCCGCGGAAGGAATGGATGCCTTTTTCGAGAAACGGCCGCCGGCGTTTCGCGGCGAATGAGCCCTACGTCGATCGCGCGATCACGAGCGTCTGATCGTCTTTCTGCGGAGCGCCGGCGGTGAACTGGTCGACGTTCGAGGCGATGCTGTCGCGGAGCGCGACAGGAGTCTTGCCGCCGGCGAGGATCTTCTCGAGGCGCTCGTTCTCGAACTCCACTCCCGCCACGTCCTCCGCCTCCGTGATTCCGTCGCTGTAGAGCACGACGGACGAGCCGGGAGGAAACGGGCGGCGCTGCGTCGAATATCGCGTCGTCGGAAGGATGCCGATCGGCAGCCCGTGCGAACGGATCTGGTCGAGCTTTCCGTCGTGGACGATGTATGCCGGATTGTGTCCCGCGTTCACGAACTCGAGCGTCTCGTTCTCGCGATCGATCGAGACGATCACCATCGTCACGAACTTGTTCTCGGCCGACCAACTGTGGATGTGCCGGTTCAGCTCCGTCGCGATGTCCCCCAGCTCGCGCCCCTCGGCGAAGAGCAGCTGCGTCGCGGCGTGCAGCGCCGAGACGAGCAGCGCTGCCGGCATCGACTTCCCGGCGACGTCGCCGACGAGCATCGTCAGCACGCCGTCGCGGACGAAGAACGCGTGGTAGTCGCCGCCGACCTGCTTCGCGGGACGGGAGAGCGTCGCGATCTCGATCCCCTCCACCTCGGGGATCGACTTCGGGAGAATGTCGCGCTGGATCGTCGCGGCGAGCTCCAGCTCCCGCTCCATCGCCTGCTTCTCGAGCGCCTCGCGGTGCAGGCGCGCGTTCTCGAGCGCGATGGCGACCTGGCTCGCGAAGAGGGACAAGAGGCGCAGCTCGTTCGCCTCGAACGCGCCGATACCGCCGTCGCGCGTCTCGCGGTCGGCCGCCGCGAGGACGCCGATGACATCGCTGTTCCCGCGGATCGGCAGCGCGACGAACGCCATGCACGCGGGGAAGATGCAGTCGGTGTTCTCCTCGAACGTCAGCGGCACTCCCTCGCGGACGAGTTGCTGGGCAAGATCTTCATCGAGGAACTCGCTCCGCACCTCGCCGAACGATCGATACAGGCGAAAGCCGGCGCCGTCGCGAAGAAAGAGCGCCGCCCGGCGCGCGTTGATGAGCGAGATCATTCGAAAAAGGATCTCGTCGGCGAGGTCGTCGATGTTCAGCGTCGCGGCAATCGAGAGTCCGATGTCGTAGAGCGACTCCAGCTCCCACAGTCGGTACTTGAGCTGGAAGTCGCCCTCGCGCGTCTCCTGCAGCAGGCGGTGATTCGCGATCAGCGTCGCGAGGTACGTCGCGGCGGCGGAGGCGGCGCGAACGTCTTCATCCGTCGCCGCGTCGCCGGAGAGGGCGAGCATCCCGAGCTGGTCACGCGTCGTGCGGAGCGGAACCACGAGCCGCGCCGAGGCGAGCGACTGCTCGTCGGAGAGCTCGGCAGGAGCTTCGATGGAGCGGGCGGCGGCGAGGCGCAGCGGCGCGTCACGCGTCTCACGCAGGTAAATCGCGCCGCCGTCGAAGGGAGTGTGTCGCGCGAACGCGCCGAGGATCAGCGGCGCGTGATCGGCCGCCGAGACCCTTTCGATTTGCTGGAGCTCGGAGAGGAGTTCGGCCAGCGGCATGGGGGCGAGAATACTACGCCGTCAGCCCCAGCTCCTTCACGGCCGTTTCTTCGTCGGCAAAGATCGAGGCGTAGTTCGCGAGCCCCATGATCTGGAAGGTCTTGTGGATGACGGGAGTGAGGCAGCAAAAGCCGATCTTGCCGCCCTGTTCGATCATCTTCTCGATGATCTCGATCAGGATGCTGATGCCGATGGAGTTGACGATCTTCGTCTCGCGCAGGTTCAGCAGCAGCACACGGACACCGTCGTTCATCAGCTCATAGGCGCGATTGGCGATCTCCTCGCCGCCGACGTTGTTGATGTAGCCCTTCGTATAGAGGACCGCGCCGCCCGATCGGCGATCGACTGCCACTCGCAATTCCTCGTTCATGATGTCGTCTCGTGATCGTACTTGACCATGTGAATCGTGGTGCCATGCACACTGGTGGTGATCTCGACTTCGTCCATGTGTGCTTCGATGATCTGCAGGCCCCACCCTCGTTTGTGAGTGGCGCCAAGACTCTGGCGCCGCACGCGGGCTTCGTCGACGTCGAATCCTTTCCCGTGATCGGTGATCCAGATATCGATGCGCGGGCCGTCGCCTTCCGTGGTGCCGACGAATCTTAGATACATGCGATTGTCGGCGCAACCGGAGTGCTCGCGAGCGTTGATGCACGCTTCGATGATCGCGTGCGTCATCTCGTCGACCTTCTCGGAGCTCATCCCGAGCTCCCGGGCGAGATTGCCGGCTGCACGGGCGGCCGCAATCTCGATGTCCGGAACCATCGGGAGAGTCAGCTCCATCTGGCGCTCGGCCGTTGGCATCATCGCGAAAACTTTCTGATCGGAACGGTCCTCAAAAAGCGAGGAAGAGAGCGGCCGCGGTCTTGATCCAGTCGGGGAACCCGCCGAGACGGTCGAGGGCGATCAGCGCCAGGGTGTTCACCCCCAGCATCGCGGGGAGAAGAACCTGGAGCGACAGCAGCGATTCGACTTTGGTGCGGGTGGTGGTTGCGATGTTGTTCATGGGTAGCCCCCTCATTCGTCGGGCCAGTCCAAGAGCAACCGAGGCGCCATACGGCCAACCTCGCCTCACCACCCGCCAAACCACTCATCGCATTCAACTTACGCGGCTCTCCCCGTCTCGCGTGCTGTTACGACTACTGTGGCATTCTGCCACAAAAGAGAATAGTGCAACGTTTTTTCGACCGTAACCCATTCGTCGTGTGCACGTTGCTAGTGAACGTCCCATTTGTCCCCAGTTGTGGAGGAATGGGACACATCATCACGTTTTCGATAGAGCGTCTTCCGGTCGACCCCGAGGATCTTCGCCGCCTTAGAGAAATTTCCGTTGGTATGGGCCAGAATTTTGGCGATGTAGCGCGCCTCCAGCTCGCCCAAAGTGGGGAAATCGTCGGGGAGAGACGCCCCTTCAGTTGTGGTAGCCGACTCCGGCAGCAGGAGGTCGCCGGGATCAATGACCGGATCGACTGTCAGCGCGAGCGCGCCTTCGATCAGATTCTCGAGCTCGCGCACGTTGCCGGGGAAGGGATAGCGCATGAGCTGCTGCATCGCCTCCTGCGTGATCCGGACGTCCTTGAGCCCCTCGCGCTTGCCGTATTTGTCGAGGAAGAAGCGGACGAGCTTCGGGATGTCGTCTTTCCGCTCCCGAAGCGGCGGCAGCACGATCTCGACGACCTTGAGCCGGTAGTAGAGGTCCTGCCGGAACTCGCCCCGCTCGATCATCTCCTCGAGCCCGCGGTGCGTCGCCGAGAGAATGCGGACGTCGATCGGGATTCGTCTCCGTCCGCCGAGCTTCTCGATCTCGCGCTCCTGCAGAACGCGCAGCAGCTTCGCCTGCAGCGTCAGCGGGATGTCGCCGATCTCGTCGAGGAACACCGTGCCGCCCTTCGCCAGCTCGAACTTGCCGGGCCGCGCCTCGACGCCGGTGGCGACGCCGCGCTCGATGCCGAACAGCTCGCTCTCGAGCAGCGTCTCCGGCAGCGCGGCGCAGTTGATCGCGACGAATGGCCCGTCTTTCCGAGGCGAGTTGCCGTGGATCAGGCGCGCCACCATCTCCTTCCCGGTTCCCGACTCGCCGCGAATCAGGACGTTCGCCTGCGAATCAGCGACGCGCGCCACGAGGTCGATCACCCGCTGCATCTTCGGCGAGTCGCCGACCATGAGGCGGTCGGAGTAGTCGCGCAGCATCCGCTGCTTGAGCGACCGGTTCTCGTCCTCCAGCGTCTCGCGCATGAGGTCGAGCTTGTGGAAGCGCCGGGTGTTGTCGATCGCCGCCGCGCCGATCGCGGCCAGTGACTGCAGGAAGCGGAGATCGTCCGGCGCGAAGCTTCCCGTCGCGCCGCGCTCTTCCTTCCCGCCGACGCCGATGACGCCGACGATCGTGTCGCCCGCCACCATCGGCGCGATCAGGAGGTCGCGGCCGGTGATGAACATCGCCTCGCGCGATGCCAGCACCTGCCGCACTGCCGGATCGCCGAGGAGCTGCTCGCCCGACTGGTCGGTCTCGAAGGTATGCACGCCCTGGACGTTCAGCTTCTCGTCGAGCGAGAAGGCAAAGCCGAGGGTCGCGTCGAGGACGCCGACCGCCCTGTGCATCAGCTCGTCGAGCAGCTCCGCCTCGGGACGCAACGTATTCAGCGCGCGGCCGACGTCGTAGAGCGCTTCGAGCTGAAGCAGCTTCCGTTTGAGCTCAAAGTTGGTCTGAGGCAATCAGCTCTTTCCCCTCGCCCGCCGGCACTCTCCCAGGAGGAAGTCACAGTTCCACTCGTCGTAAAACGCCTTCGACATCTCGTAGATTCTGACGAAGAGCGTCTCGGCGTCTTCGTAGCGTCCCAGCTTCATGTCCGTCCGCGCCAGGAAATACGTGGCGCGGATGGTCTCCGGATCTGGCTCGTTCTTCTCGACAATCGCCCGGAACTCCGCCTCCGCCTCGGCGAAGTTGCGCCGCTGGTAAGCGCAGAGGGCGCGCGAGTAGTCGTCGGTCTGGTTGCAGGTCGACGGCGGGGCCGCGAGTGCGCTGGTCGCAATGAATGCGAGAATCAGCACGCGATGCATGTTTCAGAGAATAAGCCGCTTCGCCTCGGAATCCTAGGCGGCGGCCGTGCGGCATGGGCCTACGGGTCGTCGTGGCGCCGGATCGGATGGCCGATCGACGGCGTCTGGCTCCGGCAAGAATCGCAGTCGAAGCTGCCCGAACTGCTCGGCGTGCCGAGGAAGGCCGTCAGCGAGCTGAATGCCGATCTTCTCCTGGTGGCCGTCAGCGACCGGGCGATCGCGGAAGTGACGCCGTCGGAGGGAATCGTCTTCCACGCCTCCGGCGCCACGCCCGCTCCGAAGAACGGCTTCTCGCTTCATCCGCTCAAGTCCCTTCCCCCCGTCGGAACCCCGTCCGACCTCAAAGACGCGCTGCTCGTGTTCGAGGGGCAGCACGCCGAAATCGCAAAGCAGATCGCCGCCGCGATCGGCGCCCGGTTCGCGCAGATCGCCCCCGAGGAGAAACCGCGCTACCACGCCGGCGCGGTGTTCGGCTCGAACTACGTCGCGGCGATGCTCGACATCGCCGAACGGCTGATCGGCATCGACAACGCGCGTGACGACATCGTGGCCCTCGCGCAATCGGCCATCGAGAACTGGCGCGCGCACACCGACGCCCGCCGCTTCACCGGTCCGGCCGCGCGCGGCGACCAGGGGGTGATCGAGCGGCACGTCGACGCGCTGGGCGACGACCCGCAAGTCCAGGAAATCTACAAACTTCTGGCTGCCGAGATCGCCCGCTCGATTCTTGCTAGGCAAAAGTAGCGGGTGCTACCATCGAGCCCCGTTTTGTGAACCTCAAATGGTCTTCTTCAACTACGCCACAATGCAGATGGCCGCCAAGATCGTGTACTACGGTCCGGGCCTCTGCGGGAAGACCACCAACCTCCACCACATCTACTCGAAGACCTCGCCGCAGAGTCGCGGCGAGATGGTGAGTCTCGAGACCGAGACCGACCGCACCCTCTTCTTCGACCTTCTCCCGATCGACGTCGGCGTCATCGGCGGCTTCAAGACCCGCCTGCAGCTCTACACCGTCCCCGGTCAGGTCTTCTACAACACCACGCGCAAGCTGGTGCTGAAAGGGGTCGACGGCATCGTCTTCGTTGCCGACTCGCAGGCGGCGATGCTCGATGCGAACCGCGAGAGCTTTCAAAACCTCCGCGAGAACCTCAAGGACATCGGCCTCGTCCTCGACGACATCCCGCTGATCGTGCAGCTCAACAAGCGCGATCTTCCGAACACCGCGACCGGCCAGACGATCCTGAAGGCGCTCGATCCGGACCGCGAGATCGAATCGGTCGAGGCGGTGGCGTACAAGGGCGAAGGCGTTTTCGAGACACTCAAGCTCATCTCGAAACTGACGCTCCGAACCCTCCGCCGCCGCATGACCGGCGAAGACGCCGCGAAGTCGTCGCCGCGGCGCGACACCGGAACCTTCCGCGTGAAGGAGCAGACGCCGCTCCCCGGTTCGCGCACGATTGCCGCGACCACGCCGCTTCCGCCGACGAACGCAATCGGCTTCGCAGGCGCAGCCGCCGCGGCAACGGCGGTTGAAGAGCCCCAGATGGTGGCGCCGCCCGAGCCGGTTGAAGAGATCCAGGAGATCGACGAAATCGAGGAGCTCGACGCGTCCGAGGAGTTGGTCAACGACGAGATCGCGGCGAGTGTCAACCTCGAGAGCGGCGTCGACACCCGCACCATCGCCGACGAGCCCGACGTCATGCCGGCGACGCAGTTCATCCCGCCGCCGGAGCCGGAGCCACAACCTGAGCCGGAGCCGGTCGAAGCCGCGGCGCCATTCCCCGAGCCCGAGCCGATCATCAGCGCTCCGCTCCCCGAGGCTGCGCCCGCACCCGTCCCCGAGGTGAAGCACGTGAAAGTGCGCACCTCGGTCGACGTGATGGCGGAGCTCGAGGCGTTGCGCAAGCGCGCGACCGCGACGACGCCGAAGAAGAAGGAAGCGGCGTCGCCAAGCGTCGTCATGCCGTCGTCGCCGAAGCGCGATCTCCACCGCACGCTGACGATGCAGACACCGACCGAGACCGTCGCTCGCGCCAAATCGGTGCGACTTACGGTATCCTTTGAAGACGAAGCCGGTGTCGTCCAGACCGAGGAGAAGGCGATCGAAGTCGAGGACCTGGCCAACGTCCGGTCACTGGCGGTCGATCTCAAAATCGCTCTCGAATAGCGCGGGACGGGGAGGTGGGATGTGAAGTCGCGATGGCTCGTGTTGGTCGCGTTGATTGCGTCCGCCTGCGCTTCGACCGGGCCTCAGGCCTCCGGCCCCAGGCCCCAGACGACGCTCCCCACCTCTTCCGACATTGCTGATCTGCGGAAAGAGCTGGACGCGGCGCGGATGGCGATGGTGGCGCGGGAGACGACGCCGTTGCCGCCGGTGACGGTCGATCTCGACGCGGCGGCGTCGATGCCGATTCCGGACAATCACCTCGTCAAGAGTGCCGTCGCGCTCTTCTCGACGTCGCTGAAGAAGGACATCCAGACCTACCTCACCCGCTCGGCGCACTACAAGAAGATGATCGAGAAGGCGCTGGTCGAAGAAGGGCTGCCGAAAGGACTCGCGTACCTCCCGGTCATCGAGAGCGGCTACTCGACGACGATGACGTCGCGCGCGGGCGCGCGCGGGATGTGGCAGTTCATGGGCGAGACGGCGCGCGAGTACGGCCTCCGCGTCGACTGGTGGGTCGACGAGCGCGCCGACCCGGAACGCTCGACGAAGATCGCCGCGGAGTACATCAAGGACCTCTATCGGCAGTTCAACGACTGGCCGCTCACGCTCGCCGCGTACAACGGCGGCCCGGGCCGCATCCAGCGCGCACTCGCCGACAACAACGTCTCGACGTTCTGGGAGCTCTGCGACCTCGGCGCGATTCCGAAGGAGACGCGCGGCTACGTCCCGACGTTCTACGCAACACTGATCATCGCCTCCGATCCGGCGACGTACGGGTTCAAGTTGACGAAACCGGACGAGGGCGCCCTCGCGCGCGTCGAGTTGCAGGGGCCGGTGTCGCTGAAGTACCTGGCGCAAGTCGCCGGCGTCGACTCCGACACGCTCCGCGACCTCAATCCTTCACTCCGCCGCGGAATCGTCCCGCCCGGCCGCACGTCTGTTCGCGTCCCCGCGAAGTCGGCTGACGCTGTCGTCTCGCGCGCCGCGTCGCTCCGCAGCGAAGACACCGACCTGACCGTCTGCTCGTACACGCTGCGCGACGGCGATTCGCTCAAGAAACTCGCTCGCTCCCTCGGCGTCAAGGTCGACACGCTGCTCGCGATGAATGACCTTCGCTCCGCAGCGCGAGTCGGGCAAGGGGACTCGGTCTACCTTCCGGTCCGCGCCCGCGACCTCGGCACGATCCTGAACGCCGAGGCGGTCTACTACGCCGTGCAGAAGGGCGACACGCTCTACTCGATCGCCAAAAAGTACGACCTCACCGTCGATGAGCTTCGCGACCTCAACGATGTCTCGCGCGGCGAGAAGCTCCACCGCGGACAGAAGCTGCGCGTCAACGCTCCGCGCACGCTTACTGCAGGAGGCATGTAGGACGGGCTTCAGCCCGTCCGGGGAGATTCACCATGGCCAGGGGGTTCGAGTCGAAGTCCGTTCAGGAGCAGTGGCAGGACGCCGAGGCGCGTGCCGAGATGAAGTCGAAACCAAAGCGCGAAGCGGAGGAGATCGAGCGCGACAAAAAACGCGAATCTCTCGAGCTCTCCCGCCGCCGTGTCATGCACGACCTCGAGACGACCACCAGCGAAACGAGAAAGAGTTCCTTGCGCGCGGCGCTGACCCATCTCGAGGCCGAACTCGCAAAACTGCGCTGACGCATTGAAATCTCTGCCAGCGCTTGTTAGTTTCGCGCCCCATGGCAGCGAGTAGCGACTACAAGAAGACCCTCAACCTTCCGGACACCGCCTTCCCGATGAAGGCGAATCTGCCGCAGAACGAGCCGAAGCGGCTCGAGCGGTGGAGCGAAATCGACCTCTACTCGCTCATTCGCCGCAAGTCCGAAGGGAAGCCGAAGTTCGTGCTTCACGACGGTCCGCCGTACGCGAACGGCGCCATCCACGTCGGGCACGCGCTCAACAAAATCCTCAAAGACATCGTCGTGAAGTCGCGCACGATGATGGGCTTCGACTCGCCGTACGTGCCGGGATGGGACTGCCACGGCCTCCCGATCGAGCACGCCGTCGACAAACAGCTCGGGTCGAAAAAGAAGGAGATGTCGGACGCCGACATCCGCCGCGCCTGCCGCGAGTTCGCCTCGAAGTACGTCGACATCCAGCGCAACGACTTCATCCGCCTTGGCATCCTCGGCGACTGGTTCCATCCGTACATGACGATGGCCTACGACTACGAGGCGACGATCGCCGGCGCCCTCGGCGAGTTCTTCGAGACCGGCATGGTCTACAAAGGCCTCAAGCCGGTGCACTGGTGCTGGTACGACCAAAGCGCTCTCGCCGAAGCCGAGGTCGAGTACAAGGACCACACGTCACCGTCGGTCTACGTGCGCTTCCGGTTGACCGATGAATCCGTCCAGGCGCTCGACCTCCCGATCGAGAAGCCGGCGTACGCCGTCATCTGGACGACGACGCCGTGGACGCTCCCCGCCAACCTCGCGATCGCGTTCCATCCCGAGTTCGACTACTCCGCGATCGAGCACGACGGCGCGAACTACATCATCGCGACGGAGCTCCTGAAGACGGTCACCGAGAAGTTCGGTTGGAAGGACTACCAGCAGGCCAAGCTCTTCAAAGGGAAGACGTTCGAGCACCTGAAGTACCGCCACGCTTTCCTTCCGCGCGAAGGCGTCTTCGTCCTCGGCGATTACGTCACGCTCGATGCCGGCACGGGACTCGTCCACACCGCGCCAGGCCACGGCGCCGACGACTTCGCGACCGGACAACGCTACGGCCT
>JACZCU010082934.1_pt1 | contig 14819 bp, 17 predicted proteins | sample 8641851 | NCBI WGS metagenome assembly JACZCU01 (sample SAMN15324605, study PRJNA640507) | soil metagenome | isolation source: monocropping sugarcane control | place: China: Luxin town, Laibin City, Guangxi Province | collected 2019-07-25 | depth 10cm m | reverse complement strand
CTTTGCCGCGGCAGCGGCGCGCCCCGGCGCGGTGCTGAAAGCGGCCCCGATCGTGAAAGAGACGGACGCCGGGGCGCACCGTGGAAAAAGTCTTCGATGAGGTCCAGGTCTTTGATGGAGTGGCCGAACGCACCGGCGTGAGCATCGACTGCACCGGCGTGCGCGGCCACCGCGGCATGTGCCGTAGCGTCACCGAGCTCGCCGCCAAATCGCGCCGCTTGGGCGACGGCTACTACTACCTCGCGTCGACGGCATGGCCGGCGGACGAGAAGTCCGTCCACCTCGTCCGCGCATGGGTCTCACTCGACTGATGGACCGCTTCGACGATCTGCTCAATGGCCTGTCGCCGACGATCACGGAGGTGGCGGTGCTGGTGCGCGAAGTCCGCGTGCGCGTCGGCGTGCTGCCGAAGCCGGTCACGATTCGAATCTATTGGGACGGCAAGAGCAAAGAGCCGTATCGCTTCGAGCTCTCGGCGAGGATGAACCCGACGCCCGCGCGCGACTGCGACGACGAGGGGCCGTGCCGCGCCGCATCCGAGGCCGAGGCGCTGCGCCGCGCCGTCCGCATGCTCACGCAGGACTACGAAGCCGCCGTCCGGCAGGGCGAGATGCCGGACGACGAGTGGCTGGTGAACAGGGATACGATGCCGCGGTGAACGAGCTCGACGCCGACGGCTACGAACTGACCAACCTCATTCTTCCGCGGCATCAGTGCGAGCATCTCGCCGCGACGATTCCTCCCATCAGTCAAGGACGCGGCGGCGTGCGGCACCTCGTGACGCATCCCAGCGTGGTCCAGTTCCTTCAGCACGGAGGCCTCGGCCGCTATCTCTGGTCGCTCCTCGGCCGCGATCTGGTCGCGGTCAAAGCGACGATGTTCGACAAGACGACGACGTCGAACTGGCGCGTGCAGTGGCACCAGGACCGCGCCATCGCCATCAAGGAGCGCATGGACGTGTCGGGCTACGGCCCCTGGACAACGAAATCCGGCACGCTCCACGTCGAGGCGCCATCGCGAGTCCTCGAGCAGATGATCGCCGTCCGCGTGCATCTCGACGTCTGCGGCGTGGACAACGGCCCGCTCCGCGTCCTCCCCGGAACCCACCGGTATGGAAAGATGCCTGACTCGCGAATCGCGGAAGTCACGGCCGCAACTCCCGCCACCGAGCTGCTGGTCGACCAAGGAGCGATCCTGCTCATGCGCCCGCTCCTCGTGCATGCCTCCTCCGCCGCCCGAGCGCCCGCGCACCGCCGCGTGCTGCACATCGAGCTCGCCCCCCGAGAGTCGATCTCGCCGCTGCAGTGGCACACTGCGTTGGAGTTGCGAAGAGCGGCGTGACGCGCTGGCACTAAGACGCTGAATCAGGGTTAGCCATCACTGCTTCTTGTTCGCGCCCCTCTTCTTCCCCGCCCGGTTGAGCGCTTCTCGTAGCCGGGCGACGTGCGGGCGCACGTTCGAGCCCTGCCTCCGGCCGAGGGCTTTGCCGATCTGGTAGGTCTGGAGGGCTTTCTCGGCGACTTCGGCGTGGCGGTATTCGATCGTGAAGTTGAGGCCGCGGAGGAAGCCTTCGACGGCACCTCGGAAGATTTTGAAGTTGTCGACGAAGTCGAGGGCCTCGTCGCCGGCTTGGACGTCGTAGGTGCCGATGGCCTGGAGCTCGCGGTCGTCCCTGACGACGTCGTTCATCTCCTGGACGAACGCCCTCGGCACCGATCGATACGTCCGGACGAGCTTGCGGGTCCTCGGGTGAGGGAACTGGAAGCGCGGGATCTTTGCCTGGATCGCTTCGAGGTCTCCGACGAGCTCCTTCATCAGGAGGTACATCGGGGTTTCGATCGGCTCGGGCTCGGCGGCGTCTTCGCCGCGTGCGGTCGTTGCTTTCGATTTCCTCATGATTCGGTAATCGTACCTGAAGTACAGGTCTTGATTCGTTGATTCTAGTAATCAGAACCTACTATTTTCATGAAATGACCTACAACTCTTATTTCGATATCACAACTATAGAAATTTAGATCTGATGCTCGGAAACGGATACCAAAAATCTTGATGCGAAAGCCTGACACGTAAGATCCGCGAGGCAAATCAATCATTCGGTGGGCCGGCGCGAACGCCGGTGCCCCTTTCAGAACGGGACGAACGGTAGACTGGACGCGATGTCTCTCGAAGACGACGTCGCAGAGATCAGGACGCGGCTCGCGCTCATCGAGCAGCGGCTTGGCGTCGTGTGGACGCCGGAAAAGCCGGTTGAAACCGCACCAGCGCTCCCGCCGCCACCGCCTCCGCAGCCCGCGACCCCGCCGCCCGCCCAAGCGCTCGAGACGCGTATCGGAGCGCACTGGTTGAACCGGGTCGGGATCGCGGCGGTGCTATTCGGGGCGGCGTTCTTTCTGAAGTACGCGTTCGACAACAACTGGATCGGGCCGTCGGTGCGGGTCGCGATCGGGGCTGCGGTCGGGATCGCGCTGCTCGGGTGGGCGGAGGTGCTCCGCCTCAGAAGGCACGAGCTCTTCGCGCACTCGCTCGACGTCCTCGGCGCGGGGATCCTCTACCTGACCATTTGGGCGGCGTCGCAGATGTACACGATCATCGACGGCGGCGCGGCGTTCGGGGCGATGATCGCGGTGACGGCGATCGTCGTCGGCCTCGCGCTGCGGCACCGGTCGGAGTTCCTCGCCGGCGTCGCGCTCACCGGCGGCTTCATGACGCCGATCCTCCTCTCGACCGGCGGCGATCACGAGACGGCGCTCTTCACGTACGTCGCGCTGCTCGACCTCGCCGCGGTCGTGCTGCTCGTGCTGCATCCGTGGCTGCGCGCGCTCGCGGTCGCGTTCCTCGGGACGCTGTTCCTCTATATCGTCTGGGCGACGGAGCACTACTCCGACGCGGTGATGACGCGGACGATCGGGTTCGCGACCCTGTTCTTCTTGCTCTTCGCGATCGTGCCGCTGTTGCGGCGATGGGATGTCGGGGACGCCGCCGAGTCGGCGGCGCTACACGGCGTGCTGGTCCTCCCCTTCGCGAACGCCTTTGTCTACTTCGCCCAGCTCACGAGGATGATCGGCTCAACCCCGGACCGTCTCGCGTGGTACGCGATCGCGCTCGCGGCGCTGTTCCTCGTGATCGCAGGGGCGATGAAGCTGCGCGGCGGCGAGCGCGAGGACCTCGTGGCGGCGCACCTCGCGCTGGCGCTCGGGTTCATCACGCTCGCCATTCCGCTCAAGCTCAACGAACGCTGGATCACGATCGGGTGGCTCGCGGAGTCGGCCGCGCTTCTCGTCATCGCCCCGCGGCTCTCCCCCGCACGCGCGCGCGTCTTCCGCATCCTCGGCACGATCGCGCTCGCCGGCGGCATCTTCCGGCTGCTGTTCGTCGACCGCTTCACGCCGCAGTACGTGCTGCTGAACTGGCGCGCGGTGACGTACGCGATGGCGATCGTTGTCCTCGCCGCGATCGCGCACCGGCAGCGCGACGCACTCTGGCAGGTCGCCGTGACTTGCGGCAACGCGCTCGCCGTGATCGCCCTGACGCTCGAGGCGAATCGCGTGCACGCCGACATCGCCCGCAACTTCACCCGCTCCGCGATCTGGATGGGTTACGGCGCGCTGCTCATGATCGCCGGCTTCCGCCGACACGTCGCCTTCCTCCGCTGGCTCGCGCTCCTGCTGATCGGCATCACGGTCGCGAAGGTGTTCCTCTTCGACATCAACGCGCTCGAGCGCATCTACCGCATCGCCTCGTTCATCGGCCTCGGCGTCCTCCTCCTCGCGATCTCCTTCGCGTATCAGAAGAAGTGGATCAATGTAGGGGCCGGCTCGTAGCCGGCCCACGGTGCGGCTGAGAGCCGCACCCTACACAAATCGCCGGCAGCATTGCCGACGCCACACAGAGGCGGCCGCTCTACGCGATCTTCCGTAGCTAGCGCTCGAGGGACGCAGGTGGATCGACTCGCAAGAAGTAAGAATCGGGGTAGAGGTAGTCCTCACCCGATTCGTCGATGACGCGGATCATCTGGCGTTGAGCGCCAAACGCGTCGTCGAGGACCTCGTACAGCTTCTTCAGGTCGAGGGAGGCCGCGTAGTCATCGTTGCAAATGCAGATGACGTATTTCTTTCTTGTCGACGCCACGTGGTTCGCGCTCGTGATCCAGAGTATCAGGCTCAGCCGCGGCCGCGCGGCTCGGCCGCGAGGGCGCCGCTGTCCCATTGCCGAAGCCCGTCCAGTTAAATTCGGGCGAGCGCACGATGCACGGCGCTGTTCACAAGAGCGCCGACGCTTTCCACGTCATGGAGCACCTCTGTTTCCCACACCCGCAGCACCGTCCAACCCTGCGAGCGAAGTACTCGCGTATTTCGGCGGTCACGTGCGACGTTCGCAGCTATCTTTGCCGTCCAGTAGTCGGAGTTTGAGCCGCGGGCTAGCTTCTCGAGGCGTTGACGCCAGTGCCGCCCGTGCCAGAAGTCACCGTCGCAGAAGACCACGACACGAGCGCGACGGAAGACGATGTCAGGCTTCCCCGGAAGACCGAGAGCGTGGATACGGTAGCGGAGTCCTCGCCGCCAGAGCTCCTTGCGCAGGATCAACTCAGCCTTCGTGTCTCGCGAGCGGTTCTTCTGCTTGATTCGTGACGCTGTCTCCGAAGCGGGTGTGAAAGCGGAGTACCGCGGAACCTTGGGCATGTCTGGGACTCTAGGTTACCCTAGCAGCAAGCGCTTCTCAGAGATGGTCCGGCCCCCTGAACATGCGTTGCCCTATACCGTGTACGGCGTCAGCCGAAGGCACCGGGAGCCGCTGCTCCGATTCATTCAAGACGCTCTTGCTGCATCCGGCTGCCGCATCATTCAAAGCTCCGACGCGGATCACGCGCCGTTTCGAATAAGCTTCGAAACTTCGGCAGGAGAGCGCATGGGCATCCTCGCTTATGCCTTCTTCGCGAATAATCGCGACACGAAGAACCGGCCGAAGGATGAGTACCGGTTTCAGCTGAAGTACGGCGGAAAGCTACGCCATAACGTTCATGAGATTTGGCAGGACTCCTACGGCCTCTACACCACGCTCCTGGTAGGCATCAGTCCCAAGGAGCGGTTCTTCGTCGGTTTCGACCCTGTGTTGCACAACCCGACGAAGCATTTCATCTCCCTCGAGTTCAAGACCTCGTTCGTTGAAGAGATCTTCGAGAAGCGGTGGGCTTGGCGCGAGCGTGAGCGAAAACGCGGCGGAGAACAGCCTGTCGAGGTCATTGTCGGCGGTACGATGGAGAGGTTCCTCGACTTTATTCGCTTCGAGCGCGAGGCATTCGCCGAAGAACAGGGGCATCGCGCTTTCCTCGCCGATCACCGCGGTGATGTGATTCCTCCGACGGAGGTAGCAGCACCTCCGATCGCACCGCGCGTCGACTACGTTCATCAACTTTCACGCGAATTCGAAATGTCACCGACGGAGGTCCTCGACCTAATCGCAAAGACTGCTCGATTGAAGATGGCGGTCCGAGGATGGGTCGCAGAGGAGCACCTGGTTCGTCAGTTGGAGCGGGTGGAGGGCGTGACCGACTGCGTCCGTATACTCGAGGACAATCGACCTGACATCCAGCTCCGATTCGAAGGGAGCAATCTACTCCTCGTGGAATGTAAGAATGTGCTTCGGACGCCGCGCGCCGACGGTACGCCTCGTGTCGACTTCCAGCGTACCCGCGCCTCGAAAAGCGATGAATGCTCCAGGTACTACAGCGCGGAGGACTTCGACATCCTCGCAGCCTGCCTACACGCGCTTACCGAGCAGTGGGAGTACTCGTTCGCGCTGACGCGTTCGCTGGACAAACATCGGAAGTGCGCTGGCAAGCTGTCGAGCTATGTCAACGTCGATTCGCGGTGGCAGACGAACATCCGAGGTATCCTCGGAGCGGCAGCACGAACAAAGTAAATCTCATGGCAACCTCCAAACATCAGCCGAAGGTCATCAGTCTCTACTCGGGAGCGGGCGGGTTGGACTACGGCTTCGAGGCAGCGGGGTACCACACCGCTTTCGCCAACGATTCGGACCACGACTCGTGTGAGACGCTCCGCCTGAATCGAAAATGGCATGTGGTGGAACGGAACATCTTTGACGTTCCAACTGAAGAGATACTCGAAGTCGCGGGCGTCGGCGTTGGCGAGGTCGACGTCCTTATCGGCGGTCCGCCGTGTCAGCCGTTCTCGAAGTCGGGGTACTGGGCGCGCGGAGATGCAGCTCGGCTTAATGATCCCCGTTCCGCCACCCTCGATGCGTATCTTCGCGTAGTGGAGGAGACTCGCCCGAAGGTATTTCTTATCGAGAATGTGTACGGCATCGCGTATTCCGAGAAGAACGAGGGAATGCAACTCCTTCTGAGAAGGATCGCTGAGATCAACCGAAAGACAGGCACGCGCTACGACCCCCAACCGGCCGTCCTCAATGCCGCCTCCTTCGGAGTACCTCAGTTGAGGGAGCGCTTTTTCCTCGTCGCGTCGATCGACGGGAGGTGCTTTCATTTTCCGGAGCCGAAGTTCGCCGCGGCCGGTGACCAGACCTCTTTATCGCGACTCTCGCCATTCCGGACGGCTTGGGATGCCCTGGCCGACGTCACACCGTCAGCTCACGAAGACCTGGAGATCCGAGGAAAGTGGGCGGCGTTGGTTCCATCGATTCCTGAGGGCCAGAACTACCTCCACCACACCGAGCGGGGCGAAGGTCTTCGCATCTTTGGATGGCGCCGGCGCTATTGGAACTTCCTGCTGAAGCTTGCGAAAGCCCTTCCTTCGTGGACGATCCAAGCGCAACCCGGCCCCGCAGTCGGGCCTTTTCATTGGGAGAACCGGCGCTTAAGCCATCGAGAGCTTTGTCGGCTACAGACCTTCCCTGATGACGTGAACGTGTACGGCTCCCGTCAATCGATCCAACGACAGATCGGAAATGCGGTTCCGTCGCTGCTCGCCGAAGTTTTGGCTCGAGAGATCAAGACGCAGCTTCTGGCCTTCCCTCGCATGAGTGACCCACTGCGCCTGCTGCCGCCTGACAGGTCGCCCGCGCCTCCTCCCGCCGCTGTAAGCACGGTCGCCCCTCAGTATCAGAAGCTGGTCGGCCGCCATCAGGCTCACCCCGGTACCGGAAAGGGACCAGGGGCTAGGCAGCGCAGCGAGGAGCTGTTCGCCTAAGACAGGCGACCGAGGACTACTTCTTCTTCGCCTCCGCCACCATCTCCGCCACATCCGCGAGCAGCTTTTTCGCGTCGTACACGATGCCGTCTTTGATCGTGTACTTCACGCCGCCGATGCGTTCGGGTTGGCCGGTGGTGTCGTTCACGTGGAGCCAGCCGGTGCCGTAGAGGACCTTGAGGTTGGCGATGGGGTTCTGGTCGACGACGACGAGGTCGGCGAGTTTGCCGGGCCTCCCGACGCCGATGTCGTCGCGGCCGAGGGCCTCGGCGCCCCACATGGTGGCGGAGCGGATCACTTCCAGCGGATGGAAGCCGGCCTCCTGCAGCAGCTCGAGCTCGCGGATGTAGTCGAAGCCGTAGAGCTTGAAGATGAAGCCGGAGTCGCTGCCGGTGGTGACGTGGCCGCCGTGGTTCTTGTAGTCGTTCACGAACTCCATCCAAAGGCGGTAGTTCTGCTTCCACTCGATTTCGTCGGCGGTGGTCCAGTCGAACCAGTACGAGCCATGCGCCTGCCGGCTCGGCTGGTAGAACTTCCAGAGCGACGGGAGAGTGTACTTGTCGTGCCACTCGGCGCGCATGGCGCGCATCAGGTCGCGGCTCGCCTCGTAGATCGTGAACGTCGGGTCGATGTTGAAGTGCAGTTTCACCAGCTCGTCGATCGTGGCGTTCCACTTCTCCGAGCCGGGGGGCGCGGCTTGCTTCCAGAGGCGGCCCGCCTGGCCGAAGCGATCCTGCTCGTCGTTGTAGTTGTAGCTGGTGGGGAAGTCCTGGATCGTCCGGTCGGTGAACATCGACTCCGGGAGGCCGTACCAGTGCTCCATCCCGCGGAGGCCCATGCGCGCGGCGGAGAGGATGTTCGTCCGCGCGACGCCCATCTGCGCGAGGTGCGTGGTCGAGCCGAGGTGCTGGAGGCGCGCTTCGTCGAGGAGGGCGGCGAGGATGTCTGGATCGAAGACCGGATCGCCGGTGCTGAGGATCTTGATGCCGGCCATCCCTTTCTTTGCGGCCCAGTCGACGAACTTGCGCGCCTGCTCGGGCGAGTCGAGCGGGCCACCGTCCCACATGCCGCCGCGCGTGAAGATGAATGGGATGAGGCGCGGCGCGACGATCTCATTGCGCGCGCTGCGATCGCGCTCGTGGAGACACCAGTCAGCGCCGTTGCCGCAGCCCGGCTCGCGGACGGTCGTGATGCCGTGCGCCATCCAGAGCTTGAAGACGTACTCCGCGGTCGTCCCCTGCTCCTTCCCGCCGGCGTGGCCGTGCATGTCGATGAAACCGGGAAGGACGTACATCCCCGTGAGGTCGATCTCTTTCGTGGCGCCCTTCGGCCGCCCTTCCGGCTTGATCGGCACTTTCGGGAAGCCGACGCTGCGGATCTCTTTGATCCGGTTCTTCTCGATGACGATGTCGACCGGCCCGATCGGCGGCGCGCCTGTGCCGTCGATCAGGGTGGCGCCACGCAGGATCAGCCGGTCGTACGGCCCGTCGCCCTCGCCGGGACGGCGGTCGGGGGCGTAGGGAGGGTTGATTTCGGCCGCTGTGAGCGAGAGGGCGGCGAAGAGCACGATCAGCGCTAGGAGATGCTTCATTCTTAACCTCAGTTTTTGGCGATGACGGAAGGATACGAGAGATTGAATGTCGAATGTCGAATGTCGAATGTCGAATTAAGAATCGAAGAATCAGAGGGTTGGGAAGTGCAAAGTCTTCATTCGACATTCGACATTCGTCATTCGACATTCAAAGTCTCTCGCCCGCGAACGGAACGCGCCTCTCGCGTGTTACTAGCCATGTGAAGAATTCATGGACAGGCGGCGAAGCTGCCACCGTAGACGTTCCGGCGGCGGAAAACCTGGCGCTGTCGGTCCACCGATGTCAGAGCGGCGCGTTCGAGCGGCTCATCGACCAGTTCGAATCGGCGCTCTTCAACTACGCGCACGGCATCCTGCAGAACCCGTTCGACGCGCAGGAGGTCGTGCAGGACGCGCTGATGCGGGCGCACAAGGCGCTCACGCGGCAGTACGACGAGGCGCGCTGCGCCACGCTGGCGCTGCGGCCGTGGCTGTTCCGCACCGTGCGCAACCTCTCGTTGAACAAGCGGAGGTCGAAGAAGAGCGCGCTCGCCCGGCCGCTCGACGAGTTTTCGGACGACCGGCTCGGGCCATACGTCGGAGCCAGCGCCCACTCGGAGCTCGTCCGGCGCGAGGACCTCGAGATGCTGCAGCGCGCGATCGCGCTTTTGCCGGTCGACGCGCGCGAGTTGATCGTGCTGCGCTTCATGGAAGAAATGTCATACGCGGAGATCGCCAAGACCATCGGGTCGACCGAGGCGGCGCTCCGCGGGAAGGTGTTTCGCGCATTGAGACTCTTGCGCGACGCACTCGAAAAGAAGGGAGTCACCCATGCGATGTAGAACTGCACTGACGCGTGTCGATGCGCTCCGCACCGGCGAGCTCGAAGCGCCGGAGCAGTCGAGCGTCGATCAGCACCTGAAAACCTGCCGGAGCTGCGAGAGCTCGCTGCACGACGTCGAGGAGCTGGCCCACGCCATCAAGGAGCTGGCCCTCCCCTCGCCGCGCTCGTTCCGCGACATCGCGCCGCACGACTCGCTCGACCGCGTCGGCGACGTCTGGGTCGCGTTCTCGCGGCGCGGACTGCGGATGATCTCGCGCTGCTCGTTGGACGAGTTCAAGGTTCGGTATGCGAAGCGGTACGGGCGGGCGCTCGAACGGGCGGAGCTGCCGGAGAACCTGCGGAAGCAGGTGACGGCGGCGCTGGAGGGCGAGGGGGTCGACAAGCCGCGGCTCGATATCGAGGAGACGAACGACCTCGAGGCGAAAGTGCTCGCGTCGATGTCCAAGATCCCGAGGGGCGAGGTGCGGTCGTACTCGTGGCTCGCGGAGCAAGTCGGGAAGCCGAAGGCGGTGCGGGCGGTGGCGAACTACGTGGCGCGGAACATCGTGCCGTTCGTGGTGCCGTGCCACCGCGTCGTGCCGGCGTCGGGCGGCGTGGGCAAATACGCGTTCGGCAGCAAGTTGAAGCGCGAGATGCTGGAGCGCGAAGGGGTGGACGTCGAGCGGCTCGAGGAGCTGGCGAAGGACGGCGTGCGGCTGATCGGCTCGAAGACGACGCACGTCGTCTGCTGCCCCACTTGCAAGGACGCGCGGCGGATCCGGGAGGAAAACGTCGTCCCTTTTCACGATGTCGACGAAGCGATCGAGAGTGGATTCAGGCCATGCAAGAGATGTCAGCCGTTCGCGGCGTAACGCCGTTACCCGTCATCCGTTATCCGTTATCCGATGTGTTTGCGTTTTCGCGGGCGGCGCGCACTTTCACGGGTGACTTTTACTTCACGCATCGCGAGGGCGACTTGCTGTGGTTCACGCTCGGCGATGTGTCGGGGAAGGGGCTGCCGGCGGCGATCGTGATGGCGATGATCCAGGAGGAGCTGGAGCATCGGATCACGTCGTGTGCGACGGCGCGCTGCGATCCGTCGACGACGATGCAGCGGCTGCACACGTTCCTGCGGCCGCTGCTGGAGAGCCGGCGGTTTGCGACGGTCGTCATCGGGAACCTCCGCGACGACGGGCTGCTGACGATCGCGAACGCGGGGCATCCGTCGCCGCTGATCGCGCGGCGGGACGGGTCGATCGAGCCGATCGACTCGACCGGGCCGGTGGCGGGGCTGCTGCCGGCGTCGCGATGGTGTTCGGTTTCTCGTCGACTCTCGCGCGGCGAGTCGTTGCTGCTGTTCAGCGATGGATTGCTGGAAGCACGTGTCGGTGACGACGAGGAGTTCGGTATCGAACGCATCGCCGCCGCGCTCGGTGGTTCCGCGGGCGACGCCCGCTCGATCGTGAACGGCGTCCTCGCCACCGCGCGGGAGCATGACGCCGCGTTCGAAGACGACGTCACGCTCCTCGCGATCCGGTATTGATTTGTGTAGGGGCCGGCTTCAGCCGGCCCTTGGTGCGGCTAAAGCCGCACCCTACACGCCTTTGGCGGGCGGGGCGACGGAGGTGAGTTGTTGCTGCTGGAGCGCGGCGGCGCCGAGGAGGCCGCCCATCCCCATCGACTCGACGGCGCTGCTCGGGACGAGCATGAGGGCGCCCTTCGAATGAAGAATGAAGAAGAACGTTCTCAATTCTTCATTCTTCATTCGAAACTCTTCATTCCTCCTCACACCCACGCCCCAGGTCCCTCGCTACGCTCGGGATGACACCCGGGTCGTGTCACAATCGTTCCGTGCCGGAACGGAGCGCGAAGGTTGCGATCGTCGCCGCGTTTGTCGTTCTGGCGTTTCTTTTCCTGGCTCCTGGGTACATCCGTCCCGACTCGGTGGCGGTGTTCGCCTACCTCCGGTCGGCTGTCGTCGACGGCGACTTCGCGTTCTTCAACGAATGGACGTCGGCGGGGCTGGTGCGGAACGGCATCACGATGTTCTCGGAGGTGACGCCGACCGGCGCGCTCGCGAATCACTGGTGGATCGGGACGTCGATTCTCTCGGCGCCCAGCTACCTGATCGCGCGCCTCTTCAACGGACCGCGCGACGGTTTCAGCGGCATCTACGGCGTGGTGCTGGCGATGACGAACGTGGCGTTCGCGCTGTGGACGATGCTGATCGCGTGGACGTTCATCAAACGAAAAGCGCTGGTCCCGCTCATCGCCACGATCATCGGCACCCCGTTCTTCTGGTACGCGTTCATCTTCCCGCTCGGCACGCACATGGCCGGCGCGCTGGCGATCGCGCTCGTCTTCGTGGCGCTCTTCCGCAGCGACAGCGGCGTCGCGGCGGGGCTCGCGACGGGACTCGCGATCATCGTGCGGCTGCAGCACTTCGTGATCATCCCCGCCGTGCTCTATATCGCCTGGCAGCAGCGGCGGCGGCTCGAATGGTGGCTCGCCGCGATCGGCGGCGGAGCGCTCGCCATCGCCTGCCAGGCGGTCGCGTGGCTTGCGATCTACGGCACGCCCCTCGGACCGATCACGCGCGGCGCGTCACTCGCGGGGACGACGTGGATGCCGTTCCACACCGTCGCGCTGATCCCAGTGCTCTTCTCGAGCTATCACGGCCTCTTCGCCTGGTCGCCGGTGGTCTTTCTCGCGCTCCTCGGCTGGATCTCGGCCGCGCGGTCGTTCGAAGCGGAACGCTCGATGATCGCCGTCGCGTCGCTGCTCATGTTCGCTGGCGAGTGGATCGCGAACGGGACGTTCGACCGCTACTGGTGGGGCGGGATGTCGTTCGGACCGCGGCGATTCGTCGACCTCGCAATGCCGATCGCCATCGGCCTCGCCTACTTTGCGACGGCGATCTCCTCGCGAGTGGCGTATGCGCTGATGGCGGCCTGCTCGCTCTGGTCGATCGGCCTCATGGCCGCCGCCGAGTCCCACACGATCTCGCTGGCGCGCTTCGTCGCCGGCGCGGATCTCGTGCACGCCGTCACCTCATCCGAAACCTGGCAGCGCCTCGGCGCGGTCGATCTCCACTCTCCCATCACGAGCGCGCTCCTGGCGAAAGAGGCCTTCGTCGCGCTGCTCATCGTCGCCGCCGTGACGCTCGTCGCATCGATGCTCAGCGCACGCGCGGCAACGATCGGCATGGCGATCGCGCTCGCGGTCATCATCATCGTGAGCGCCCGCACGCCCCGGCGCGCCCGTGCCTCGGCGCAGGCGTGTCAAATCAATGTGGAGGCGTCGAAACGCATCGGCCCGCTGCTCGACGAACGAGGACTGCTGATGGACGAGCTGGCGTGGCGCCCGTCGCAGGAAACAGTGCGCGAGCTGCAGCAGATCGACGCGATCCTCATGCAGCGATCGTTTTCGGCGTCCCCTTCACGATCAGGCGCGGCTCCGTCATCTCCTGCACCTGCTCCGCGGTGACGCCGGGAGCGAGCTCGATCAGCTCGAGGCCGTCTGGCGTGACGTCGAGGACGCAGTAGTCGGTGATGATGCGGTTCACGCAGCCGACGCCCGTCAGCGGCAGGGCGCACTTCTCGAGGATCTTCTTTTCGCCCTTCTTCGTGACGTGCTCCATCGTCACGATGAGGCGCTTCGCGCCGGCGACGAGGTCCATCGCGCCGCCCATCCCCTTCACCATCGCGCCGGGGACCATCCAATTGGCGATGTCGCCTTTCTCGGAGACCTGCATCGCGCCGAGGATCGAGAGGTCGATCTTGCCGCCGCGGATCATCGAGAACGAGTCGGCGCTCGAGAAGAACGCGGCGCCGGGGAGCACCGTCACGGTCTGCTTGCCGGCGTTGATCAGATCGGCGTCGACTTCGTCGTCGGCCGGAAACGGTCCGAGGCCGAGGATGCCGTTCTCGCTCTGGAGAATGACCTCCATGCCCGGCGGGATGCAGTTCGCGACGAGCGTCGGCATGCCGATGCCGAGGTTGACGTAGTAGCCGTCGCGCAGCTCCTGCGCGGCGCGCTTGACGATCTGTTCGCGGGTGAGAGGCATCGCAGAAACGTATCATAGGAACAATGTCGCGCAACATGCGGCTCGTCCTCGCTGCCGCTGCGTTTCTCTGCATCGCGGGCGGCGCGTTTCAGCCGTTCTACTGGCGCATGTTCGTCACGGACCGCGCCGCCGCGCGCGCGGCGCTGACGGAGCTCCCCTATCGGCAAATGAAGGGACTGCGCCGATTCATGACCGGCGTGCGGGAGCGGACGCGCCCCGGCGACCGGATTGCGATCGTCCTTCCGGCGGACGGGTGGGACCGCGGCTACCAGTACGGCTTCACGCGGTCGACGTACCTGCTGTACGGCCGGACGACGGTGCCGCTGATCGACGAGACGACCGACCGGCGGCTGCCGGAGAACCTCGCGAAGGTGGACGCGGTTGCGTGCCTGCAAGCCGACGCGAAACTGCGGAACTTCGCGAGGGTGTGGCGAAGCAGTGACGGCGTCCTGCTGCGGCGGACGCAATGATCGGACTCGCCGTAGCGCTCATTGCGGGCATTCCGGCCGCGCGGCTCGCCGATCGCGACGCGCCGCTGCTGCGGCTGCTGGGCGAAGCGATGCTGGCGGGGATCGCGATCTGCGGCGGCGTTCTCTTCGCGCTCTCGTGCGCAGGAGTGACGTGGACGTTCGCGCGTGCAATCGCGATCGTGTTGTTGATCACGCTGGGGCTGACGTTTGCCCATCGGGCGAAGCCGGTTCGTATCGAGCAGATGCATTGGTTGGATCTGCTGACGATCGCCACGCTCGCCGGCTATGCGCTCTTCGCGACCATGTCCGCGCCGCCGGAGATCGACTTCATCGCGAGCTGGGGCCTGAAGGGCGCGACGTTCGCGGAGCACGGCGGCATCGACTGGTCGTTTCTGCAAAATCAGTGGTATCGGTTCGATCATCCCGACTACCCGCCGCTGCTGCCGCTGACGTTCGACTTCATGACGCTGGCGAGCGGGCGTTGGACGCCGGAAACGCTCGGCTGGTTGAATCCTTTTGTCGCGCTCGCGTTGATCCTCATCCTCCGGTCACTGCTGGCCGACGAGATGGAGTCGCCGCTCGCCGCGTCCGCGGCCACGCTTGCCATCGCGCCGCTCGCGATGGCGCCGTGGATCGGGATCGCCGAGGGGCCGCTGATCGCGTTCGGAACGGCGGGCGTCCTCCTCGCACGCCGCAAGATGACGTCGATCGCCGCGATCCT
>JACZCU010009570.1_pt1 | contig 14867 bp, 19 predicted proteins | sample 8641851 | NCBI WGS metagenome assembly JACZCU01 (sample SAMN15324605, study PRJNA640507) | soil metagenome | isolation source: monocropping sugarcane control | place: China: Luxin town, Laibin City, Guangxi Province | collected 2019-07-25 | depth 10cm m | reverse complement strand
TGCCAAAGAGGAAATACTGTCTTTGCCTACCGAGTTTGAGGATACCAGCACTTTGGACATACCCGAAGGGGCAAAGCACCTGATTGGTTTCTGGTGCGGAAAAGGACGCACGACACCCGCTAAGAAACGTAGCGCATGGGGGCGGGAATACAAAGACCACGGTAAATGTCACGTGTGGTCCGAGTCGTGCAAGAAACGAATTGCCTCACAAGTGGATAAAATACGCTCTTGGGAAATCTACCAGTCTGATTTCTCCACCTCTCCAAATATCGAGGCCACATGGTTGATTGACCCGCCCTACCAAGGAAAGGGTTATTGTTACAAGCACAACAAGATTGACTTCAAAGCCTTAGCTGAGTTCTGCCTATCTCGTAAGGGGCAGGTTTACGTCTGCGAGAACACCGGAGCGAACTGGTTGCCTTTTGAGCATTTCCTAACTGTGAAGGCCACCAATGGAAAGGGTCGTAATGGCATGTCCCGAGAATCTCTTTGGACAAACGGAATAAAGAAAATGAGGCAGATTGAGTTTTTGGAGCCAAGTTTTTATTGACACTTTCCCTGCCTTCAAATATTGTTGGGTTGTGCTGTCCGAAACTAATAACAAATCTCTCCCTGTCTTGGAATCTTTAGCGGCTCCGGCTGCAACGGATAGCACACCAAGGCAGGGAGCTTTTGTTTTATGATTAAAAGAATCATTCGATACCTTACTGTTCCTAGTCCAATACCAGACGCAGAGTTTGATATTGAGAATCTAAACGTTTACGCCATAGAAAGAAGCAGCTACAACACTTCCACAATCTCTTATTGCCGCGAAGGAAAGATTAGCAATTACTTTTTGATATGCAGTGAAGAAAAGCACACCGAACTCATCAAACGGATAAGGGCCAAACTGAAGTTACCACAACCCTGAAGGAATTATGAAAAAACACGCACCGAATAGAACCAATAGTGGATTGTTGAAGGAAGTTGACGCTTCGCCGTGAGCCAAAACTTCTTTTCAGAAGCAAAATTAGGCAGCCAGCTAAAAGTGACTATTGAAACTACGGAAGTAGCTCAAGCAAAGTTTGTAGGTCGTTGTAAACAACGGCGGAAACCGGCAAAACAATAGGCTGCTGCTTATCGCCATCGACAAACGCTAGCAAAGCATAATCAGGATTGTAAAATGCCGCGCCATCGAAATAACCAACGGAGTAATCGGAGCCAGCCTTCTTCACGGTCACGGAATCGAAAGAAGAGTGCATCTGGGGTTGAAAGTTTACGGCACATCGAATCTGAACCTGTTCGACTGATTGATAAGCAATCGGAGTCCCTGATAGGACCGGAAGGAAACAAATACTTGTGGCGGATGATTCCCCCGCAGGAATAGTAACCGTTTGAATCTTCTGAAACGTCCCCGCGCTCTCAAATCCCCATCCTTGCATCAGTCCAATATCGACATTCAGCGAACTTGTTCCGGTTGAGGGCGCAATCAATATTCCTGAGCCATTATCAACGGGCTGACGACTGATAGTGATTGAATCCACGCAGTAGCCTCTTTGCGGTATCGGCAACAAATCCGTGTTCGTATTGTTCCACCAATGAAAACTGTAGCCTTCATGCTGCGGCACAAAATCGCCAGCATCATCCTGCACCACTGGAAAGAATGAACCGTTAGGGGCTGTGATGCTATTAAACTGCATGGCGTAGGTAGTGGCTGTAATGCTTGCGCCAGTGTTATTCAATATGCCGACATACCAAACCGTAGCTGTGGGTGATGAGGTATAAGGAACAGTTCCCCAGAAACCACCTGAGAAAGCAAAGTCATAATCTGCCAGAGTCGGCGGTGCTCCGGCTTTCACATATAGCGTGCAGCTAGGGTTGCTGAAGTAAAACCGTAATTGCTTTAGCAGGGTATTATTGGCGGCAATCAGAAAGAATAACGTCGTATGCAGCGTCGTTGGTGAAGGTGGTATTGCGCCTGTATTGCTACTATACGACACAAACTTGGTGCCTAAACCCTGCCATGCTTTGCTACCATTCAAAGCCTGTCCGCCTACGTTATCTGGCGTGAAATCGGTATCTCGGAAGATGGGGTATAACGCACCCCGGTTATCAACGTGCGGTATCGGGGGCAATGAATTGCTTAAGAGCGTTCTTCGACTGCTTGGATTGGCTGTATCATCCGAGGGCGAGTATTGCGGCAAGTCTTGGTCGAGGTAGGGCATTGCCCCCAGCGTTGGAAGCGTATTAGCCACATACACCCCGTTACAGAACGCCTTAAAATGCGAATCCAACGCCACTGAGCCACCAATGCCCGTGGTAAAGGTGATTTGCGGCAAGGAATTGGGCAAGGCTGCGCTTTTAGCGTCTTTACCAGCGTAATGTATGGCCGTCACGTCCGAATCCGTATAAGCCGCGCTATCGCCCGTAAAGGTGCAATTAACAGACAATCCACCGCCAGCCGGATTGCCGCTATTGATGATATGGCCACCCGCCGTAGGGGTTGCAGTTATCGTTAAAGGTGTTCCAACGCTATATGTCACTGCATCAAAATCGAATATCAATGCCGTGACAAATCCATTAACAGGGTCAAAGTAATTGGCGTCAAACGAGGGTGTGATGCCGGGAGATGCGCTCAATGTCCAGTCCGAGGCGTTTTGGCCATTAGGCGAGGACAATAAAACCATCCTTCCGTTAACGGTAACGTTCTGCGACCAGTTGAGGGAATTAACGCCATCAACGCCCCCGGTATAGGAGTTTAAGAACTCAGCCTCTGGCGCAAGCTCATTTCCGGTAGCTGAATCAGCCACAGAATACCAGAATTGCAGGTTTTTATAGATGCTAGTGGAATTGATATAAAGGTAGCATTTTGGGCCAGCGGACACGCACCACGGGCCACTTAATAGGAAAGAGGGGTCAAAGGTGATGCTTGAACCACCGAACAAATCCATGCCTTTAAACAAGTCGCTATGAATCTGATTGAGCGGTTTGAGCCATGCACCATGGCCACAAGGCAGGTTGTTGGTGGGTCCGTTAGGCGGGTTGTTTTGGTCAAGCGTCTGGTCAAACTTCCATGCAGGGTCAGAGAATGAGCCGTCCTCGGTGAGTGTGGAAACAAGGCCAATGTCTTTCCAAATTAGCTGGAAACCTCCATTTAATTCAAAAGGGATAACGGCTATATAACCTTCTGGTGCGGTCGCACTAGATGGATTTGTCCAAGTCCACTTCAGGGCAAAAGCACCCGAGCTTGTCACGCCAGTAAAATCAGTCGTAATGGGAACGTAAGAATAGGTTTTTAATCCCGATATTGTGCGATAGGGGAATAACCAGAACGGAACCGATGAACCAGCCGCAAATGCGCCAGTGCCGCCATACGTGGCTAACGACGTAATTTTATTTGGAGAACTAATCTGTTCATTTCCAGCAAACGGAGGGAAGGCGTAGGCAGTTGAAGGCGAGAGCTTGCTATTGGCTAATGTTGCGAGTGCAGCAAAATCCGCATACGTAATTGGGGAAAATGAATCAGGCATAGCATATTACGCGAACATTCCGGGTGGACTATTTGGCCATGCAAACCAGTAAGGGCTTCCAGTGTCCGGCAGAACGCCAGCAGGAACGGATGTTAATGCAATATACATTCCCGCGCTACCGCCTGTTGGGGTATAAGCCACGACATTTTGAGTAGAATATGCACCCCCGTTATATTCCCCTTTAAAAATCATTCCCGTTCCAGTGGATGCGCCACCGCCCACAACTCTGCGCCTATTTCTTCCCAACTTTTGAAGGGTAAAGAATTGCTGATTATTTATCGCGTTGTTCCTGTGCGCTGTGGACTTTGTTTTTGCCCAAGCACGAGTAACCGCATCCGAATCCCTTCTAGAACGAAGGCTCGAACCTTCAAAGTAGTGTGGCTGTCGGGTATTTGCTGTTGGTGCTGCAATAATCATAACCTAAATAAGCTGGTCAAATTGATTCGCGTTTTGTGGCCTGTCCAGTTGGGTATAGATGTCCTTATCCCATGAACCTATAGGACTACCAATCCATGTATGCGTGACAGCAAACCAAGTGCGCTGGTAAACATATTCATCTGATTTACGCAGCCAGCTTATATTCAATGGGCCGCCAATCAAACCATCAGTGGCGTATGATTGAGGATTTATTGCTGTGATATGGTCAAAAATAGTATTTCCAGAAGCAAATGGAGCTATCGTGTCCTGATTTGTAAACGGACTCTGGACATCGCCACGCGCAAGTCCAAGCGGAAAGTCTCCCGGAGCGGGAACAGACATGAAATAAGACGGAACCACATTTATAGGGTTTTCGATATAACCACCCGGATTTAGGTAAGTGGGAGCGAAAAAGTATTGCGTCCAACGAATCTGCCATCCGGTTAAATACGGAGTATCTTCCTGCCTCCATAATTTGCTAATGATTTCTTTTGCTGCTGCCATGGCAATAGCAAGAGGGTCGCTCGGATTTGTTAAATCCACAGGAACCGAAATAATGGCGTAAGGATAATTTCCGGGTGGCTTATTTGCATTTGTTCCATCCCAATTAGGCGGCGAGTCTATTTTTCCATCGGAAGGATTTGGGTCAAAAGACGGATTTGGAACCTGAAGGCTTAGATTTCCGTCGCTTAATTGCGACATGATATTGTTTTGAATAAGCCCGTTAACTTGGTCTGCGCTTGGAAAAAAAGGCGAGTCCCGGTAAGCCTGAATCAATCGAATGATTGCGCTTTTTATGGAAACATAATTAACAACCGTATCACCAACCGTGATGGTGTTGGGCGGGTTTTGGTCTGCCGGAACCGGAGCCAGTGCCCACGAATAACGAGGATGCTTGATTAAATCCAAACCCAAATCAATCGGGTCAACCTGATAATCGTCGGGAGGGGTGTCAAAAGAGATGCTTTCTGCAACTACAGTAATTTCACATTGATTGCCGCGCATCTTCCTGATTTTGCTGGATAATACGCGAGTAATATTGCCAAACGAGTCTTGCAGGAATGTTCCTCGCCCAAGACCTGTGATTAAAGCAGTTCCTTGCGTCCAACCCATCTTAAACACATGTACAACCGTGGCTTGTTCCGCTCTTTCAATCTCGGGTGAATCCGCATTTTCCTGCGCTGGCTGAGTGGTTGCTCCGGGTGGCAAGGTAACGATTAACGCATCATCTGGCGTAGGAGTTCCAAAAAAACCAAAACCACCAGAGCCTAACGGCTGGTTTGGCAACGCTGTTTTTCCATCGCCCCAATCAAATCCTGTGGGGAATATAGCCATGTTACTTCTTTACTTCGGGAGGGTTCAAAAGAGGCTCAATGACACGGGCAACTTTCATAATCCATTGCTCAGAAGGAATAGCCACACCAATCGGTCTATTTGGAACCTTGATGAAAAATCCATGATTCGACATTTGAATATGCGAAATGTGATGCTTGTTTTTATCATCAATATGCAATGCGGTATTTTGCATTAATGGGCCGGGAACTTGACCTTCAACTACCTTGCAAGTTATCGTTACCGTATCGCCTTCGATAGATGTATTAAAATCCGTTAATATTTTCATGGATAGTTGTAGAATGGCTCCCCAAAAGGGCTAGAGCTTTGACCACCAATATGTCTGACTATTTGCTCTAATAATTTGGAGCTTTTCTCAGTTGCCTTGGCAGTTCTGGAAGCAAAATCGGATTGTGTTCCGAAACCGCCAACCACAAGTCCCATACGCTCCAAATGGGAAGCCGGAAGTTGTTTCATTAAACCTTGTGGAGAGGCCGCTGGTCCGCTGTCGCTTCCACCAAGCAAATGAGCCAAAACGTTTAGAGAGCTATATTTACCAACCGTAATACTTTCAATAAACTTTGCAATCGGGTCATGCTGTAAAAAACGAGTAAACGCAACCACCAATTTTGACATAGCATCTGCGAATGTTCTAAGGGCAGGAGCGGCTTCATTGGCAATCGTGAAAAATAATGCCTCCATATCCTTTTTAAGAATGGAGAACTCAAACGCTACTGAAGCAAGATTCGGAGTCGTTTTTGACATGGTATCAGTGGCAAATTTTAATTTAGGTCCAAGCGTTGAAATGGCAGCACCGAATTGAAGCACTTCTTTTTCACTAACCCCTAAAACATCGGCCAAATTCTTTCTTCCAATCGTGAAATTTAAACCCAGACCAGAAATCAGTGTTTTAGCATATAACTTCCTAGCCTCCTCAAATGCCTTGGCAGTTTCTCGAATGGTGATTTGAAGTGCTTTTAAGGCCAATCCTATGGCCAATAAACCTGCCATAACCACGCCGGTTGCCGCCGCAGCACCACCGGCACTGCCGCCTAATCCAACCTTGCTCAGCAATCCTTGTCCTGTTGGTCCTGATAATCCACTAAAAATCTGCCGGGAGGCGAACAGGTTTCCAAATACCGAAGTAGGATTAAGCAAAGGAATGCCAGCAAAACCGATATTCTTTAGGAATTGAGATTGTTGAAGCCTTTGCTTCTCCTGCAACCTCATAGAAGCCTGAAAAGCTTTTATGGCAGGAGGGGGCGTAATCGCTCTATCAATATTTGAGAGAGGAGGAATAATCAGTCCTGCTGTATCGCCGTGACCTTTCATACCTGCCGCCAAATCCCCCATGATTTGGCGAGCCACAATGCTTGGGTCAGTAGCCAATCCCTGCTTCATTCCACCAGTAAAGCCTTTGGCAACACCTTGCTGAATGGTGTTTGCTAATTTATCCGTATTAACGTCCAAATCGACTTTTACTTTAATTCCCATGCTTCTTTCGCAATCTTGAGCAACTTAGCTGTTTCCTGTTCCAAATAACTTTCACCTTTTGCGGGTTCAACCCCGCTAAATTTCATCCAACCATCCAAGGCAATAAAACCGTTTATATACGCATACCCTTCCTGCATTGGCAATTCGTCCCAAATCTCATCCCGGCTTATCGAACCCGCGCCGTATTTCAGCAACGCACAAACGTAGTCTAGGAGCCACCCATTGCCGCATTTTGGGGCGTCACTGAATCCTGAAAAAAACTAATTTTACCTTCCTCCTTGGCGTCTGCCGTATGTTTAATGGCTGTAGTCATGTGACGTTTGATTTGCTCCATGACTGCCGCCATAACCAAACCAACAGGATAATCCGAAGATTCTCCTACCGTTTCGATAGCCAACTCCGAAAGTGATTCTTTGCCTTTGGCAATTTGTTCGCGCACTTGTTTGCCAGTATGGGTAAATATCCAACATATTTCCCAAGCCTTTTCATCCTCAAGTTCAGTGTCCATTTTACCGGATTGAACCACGTCTTGAAGCATCGAAATGAGGGGTGAATTCAAGGCTTTCAATGCCTGAAAGTAGCGAGGGACCACCGGATAAACAGTTACTCCGGCCACCTCTATTGGCCCCTCGCAAAAGGCCTGTCCTAATGGCCCCGGCAAAGGGTCTGCTGAAGCCCGTTTATTAGCTAAGTTTTCAAGAACCGCCTCCGTTGCTGTATCGGCGGCGTTGATAGGAGTTTCCCCGTTATTCATAAATTAAATCGGAGGCGGTGAACCAGCACCTTCAATCAGCGTATCGAACACAGCCGAAATGATTCTTTCGCCTTCCACTTTTCGAGAAGCGTTATAGGCATTTGCCGTGGTTCTGAACGTCATGGAAGTTCCGCTAAGAGGGTCAATGACGGTCAAAGCAGATTCGGGTGATGGATGGGTAAACGTGCTATCGCCAACCACAGTAATTTCCACTTCTCGCCCTTGCCATAGTTGAATGCGGATAGCGCGAAGCCCTGTGCCGTTCTCGATGTAAATAACCTCCTGAGTATCGGTAGAACGGATTGATTTAACTATATAGTTGGAAAGAATTCCATCCGTTCCCCACTGCACAGTTGTGCTGGTGGTGAGAAATGAAGTTGATGGGACTGGTGGCCATGCCATAAAAATTATTGTGGTAAATTGGTTTCAGGTTTCGCCGCAACCGGAGAGTCATCCGTTACGGGTTTGAAGTTCTCCATGAACTCCTTACAGGGAACAAAGAAAGAAACGTTAAGATGGCCGTAATTAACCAAAAAACATTGTCTTGGTCCGGTTGAATCCAATCTGGATGGAATGTATTGCCTGACTTCGGCAATCTTTTTACCATCAGTGAACTTCTGGCCAACAGCATTTTTATAATTCTCGGATGCTTCAGCATTCGCCTTGGCTTGTAATTGTTCAGGGGTTAATTCTGGCATAAATTTATACAGGTAGTGACGGAACTTGATTGTCTGGAACAGATACTAATTGCGGGTAATCCTGAGCTACGGAGAATTCTAAAATGTAGGAATCCACACGGCGCAAATATTCCTCAACACCTTCACCAAATGGCTTGCTGCCTTTGTAATCCACAAATTGCTCCACTGAAATATTGGTGATAGAGCGTATTTTATCCCTCAATTCTTCCAGCAAATCATAGAAAGGGCGTGCATTTTGGACGTTGGTAACGAGTGAATCGCCACGGTTTGCCGTTAGTCCCCTGCCCCGAGAGAAAACAGCTTGAAAGGTAAAATCTCCCCTATGCGTAGCCGCCGACGTTTCAAACGGTCCTCTAGGCTCATCTCCTGCAAAGCAGATAATCACCGTTGCCTTGTCGGAACACATAAACGCTTGTGTCCACATATCGTTAACGCTGGAAGCAATAACCGCCGTGCCAGCATTTTGAGCCGCTGCCCAAGGCTGAAATACATTAGATAAAATCTGCAAAATTGTGGCGATGGAAGCCATTATGACAACCTCCGCATTTGCTCTTGAATTGCCAATTTAGCAGTGGTTTCCAGCACTCTTTGAGCGTATGGAGTGGCTGAACCGTCATGATTGATAGGGAAAAACGGGCGTGCTGGCAATCGACTGTTTCCGTTCTGTTGCGCCTCATCATAAGGCGTATCAGATGAAACCGTGATTGAATTGCCGTCAGGCGCACTGACACGAAGTGACCGCATGAGTTTCCCCGTCAAATCCATTGTGGCTACGGAGCGTTTAACCCTCTTGGCATATTTCTCACTCAGTGGTGCCCATTGCGAAGGACGATTTGAGCCGGTATATCCAAAGTTTTGAACCGTCAAAAACTTAAGTTTTGCTCCAATCTTACGAAGAACCTCGTTTCGCTCGTTATCAGTCAAAAACGAGGCAAATCTGGTGGTTCCAGAATTACCCACAATTTTTACTGTTACATTTGTTTCCATCTGCTATAAAATTGAACGCGGGGCGCAACGCGGGGAAAACGCCGCCGCTCCCGCGTCACGACCACTGCTTTCACATTGGCCGAAAATCATAAACTATTCCCCAATAAAACACTTTGTTGAACAAACGCTGCTACAGGGCTATAAAAGTCCCGATAAGTTCCATCCATAACTTTTTCACCATTTCCTATTTCCAAAAGTTCTTGCTTAACTTTTTCCGCATCCGGTTCAAACTGGTTTCTTTCCATAGGGGAGAGCCTTCGCCGCAAAAGCTCATAGCAAAACAAGATGTTCGCAGCATTTTGAATCTTGTCGGGCACGAAACTGGAACCGCCGACTAAAACTAGAAAGTCGTTTACCTGATAGCCTGTTCCTGCCGAGGCAATAACCGGAGTTCCACTTACGGTTATTGGTGTCTGAGGCGTAACCGATGTTGGGGTGGTGTAAGCAACCGTTAACGATAATCCTGAACCTTTTTGGCAGTTTGTGTTGAAATTCCATCCCCAACAGTTTTGGTAAGCCAGAGGGTTTATATAACGAAGATACGCCGGTGAATTTGTAGTCCCCGGCGCAACCTGATACCCACCCACCGTAACAACCTCTATTCCGGTAACGGCTCCTGTGCCATCACTCGAAACAGACGTAATCTTGAGAACCGATACCGTTCCTGTCTTTGCCAATGGAATCGGGTAAATAGGGGACAGGTAGCCGTTGATTTCCGAAGTGACATTAGCAAGTATGCTGTCGAAAATGGTTTGGTTTATGTCTCCGGTTCCGTCATCATCGGTTGCCGGAATCAATATCTGTAAATTTCCTCCAACCCTTCCAATTATGGATGCTTTATCGGTGTAAGGAACGACTGCTAGTTGTGCCGTGGATATGTAGCAATTAGGGTCGTATCCGCACGCTTCCCGAAATTGAACGGGCGGATTAAGACCTAGTCCCCATCCAACATTTCCACATGCCTGATTCTCGAAATCATCAAACACAATTCAATTAGCCAGCAACCCAAGTGTAAACCACGCTCGATGCGGTATTGTCGCCGTCGCCTGACGGGACGGTTTGCAGAAATTCAACAAATTGAAGCGTGTTGCCATTGGCATCACACGGAATCGTGAAATAGAGCGTCGTCGCCAAGCTGCCAGTGCTCGCAACACCTGCCACACCACCGATTTGGCGCGGATTGGCCGCCGAGAACGAACCGGCCACAGGCAACGCCGGGGCAACCGGACTGCTGGAAAGGCTAGCCGAAGCCGCTTTGATTTCCAGCGTGATGGTCTTGGTGCTGTCGGTGTGGTTGGCCAATGCCGGAATGCTCGCGCAAATACGGCCTAATCGCCATCCGTCAGAATTCGGGGCGATGGATTGCAGGTCAATTACACCAGTGGTATTGTTTGCCGCCGCTGCCGGTAGAGCCAGCGTAACGCTTAACTGTGAGTCTTGGGGTCCGATAGGCATAAATTATTTCTCTTTTTTGGTTTTCGTTTCAGTTTCAATTTTGATTTCTGGCTTATTTTCAGGCTTGGTGGCAGCTTCCTCTTTTTTCAGGTGTGCCAAGTGGCCTTTATGCTGTGTGCTATCTGGTTTGATTGCTCCGCTCATATTACTTGGTGACTACGTTATTTCCGGGTGTTGCCGCTGTGCCAATGGCCATCCAGTAAAGCACTTGATTTGTGTCGCCGAACTGAAATACCACCTGAGTCGGTGTAATGGAGCTAATTGCAACCGAACCTTTAACGATATTTGTGGTGCTTCCTTCCACTGAAACCACCGGAGCATATACGTATGCCGGATTGAAAACATTAGTCAAAAGTAGCGAGCCTTGAATGGCGTTCGTGCCATATTGAATTCGCTGATAACCGGCAAAGGAATTCCAAGCCACCTGAGAGTTGGTTGCGTTTGCCGAAACAATGAAGTTTGTCGTCGTAACCGATACATTGGTAATCGGCTGAGAGTTTGTAGTAATAGCCGTCAAATTCAGAACCGGGGCTTGGCTATAAGGATAAGCAAAGGAGTTGGTGATATAAACGCCGGTAGTAGGAGTAAACGTTAACACCCCGCTTTGAGGAACATCGGTCCCGACTGCGCCCGTAGCGAAGGCGGATTTAACCGCCAACGCCAGAGCGAGAACCATTAACCTGAAGAATGTTTTCATTAGCTCAATACGGTTTGATTTCCGAGTTGAATCGAGTCCGTGACGACAATAGGGATGTTTCCAGCGGTAGGGAGGTTCGTCGGGAACAGGCCGATGGGGGCGTTTGCGCCCGTGCCGCCGTTTTGACCGTTCTGCGCGAAGTTGGTAACTGCGCGTTGCTGTTGCAAAGCCGCCGCTGCATTCTGCGTGCAAAGGCAAAGGTCGGGCTTTTCCGTAATCGGGAACTTGGCCCAAAGTTTCGCCACCAGCTTATCATCCCACAGACCGTTGCTGGTCGTGGTGCCGTTGGTAACGTCCACGTTAATAATCGCGCCCACCGCATGATAATTCGCCATGCTGGTTCCGAGATAGCCGAACAGGTTAAAGCAGAGCGAGCGGTTTTTGCCAACGCCATCAGCCGGGGTGACTTGCTGCCACATCGGGGGGTTCATGGTGATGCCCTTGCCATTACCAAACAGCCAATGAACGCCTTGCGGCCCTTGTTTGATGAACCAAATGATTTCGCAGCTACCCGCCGTAGTGCCACCCGCATCAATCGTCTGGTCAATCTTCTTACCCGTGCGAGAGTCAACCTGAGTGCGTGCCGTGGTGAGGAAGTCGATAAGGCCGGGACAGCCCAGCGGGTCGTTCAGCGTGCCTTGATAGAACTGCTTGCCGATAACAAGAGCTTTGGCTCGCATGGCACCCACCGTTTCCTCGGTGATGATTTTACCCGGCAAATCGCCTTCGCTTTGGCCTTCAATAAGGTCAGCTTCGTCAATTCGCATCTGCACATCGAACGGAAAGCAGTTGAACCGTTTGCGGTCATAGCTGGAAGCGGAAAGAGAAACACCAGAATTGGACTTGCGGAAAGCTGCATTGGCCGCGATAGCCGTGCGAATACGAGCGCGATAGGAAATGCCCTTGATAGGACGCCCCATAACCACGTCAAGCTCGGGAGCTACGTTGATGATGTTTTCCACCAGCCCCACTACGTCATCGGTATTGTCCCATGCCGTAATGTCTTTAAGTGTAAGATATTGGTCTGCCATAAATTTGAGTGGTGTTGATTAGAAACTGGTTTTGGAGCGCATTTCTTCAAGCGTGCCGAATTTGCTTTCCCAAATCGCCTCAGTCTTGGCTGAGCCTTTCAATTTGCTGGTATCTACGCCATTGGTTCCCGGCTTGGTTTCCAGCTTGTAAATCGCCTTGGCTTCAAGCGGAATACGGGGTGAGTTTGCAGCCGCGAAAGAAAGCACTTCGACAGGCAACGCTTCGAGTTCAACGCGGGTGTAGGCTTTGCCGGTCGCGCCATTCATCGCAACGCGCCCTTCAGCCTCCATGCGCGAGATAATGTCGGCGCGATTCTTGGTTTCGAGGGCTTTCTTGGCGTCCTCGGCCATTTTGTTCGCAGCATCCAGCGACAGTTTTATTTGCTCGCCAGTCAAGGTTTCCTCTTTGCCGCCAATCATCACGGAAAGCTGTGTTACCTTTTGCGGCTCAGGAGCAGCAGAAAGCTTGGTTGTGACCAATTCGGTCAATTTGGCGATTTGTTGCGCTAATTCCTCGTTAGTGGGAGTGCTCATACTTGATGTTTTAGATAATTTTTTGCCGTATTTTTGGGCATAGGCAGACATTTGACCGCGCTTGTTTTCGTCCTTTTCCGACTCATACATGGTCTGCATTTCCATTTCTGAATGCCCACCTTTGCATGAAGGTCCACCGCAAAACTCACAGGCGGAAGAAAAGAGGCCGGTAGGACACGCAGCCGGGTCGTCGGCAAGGTCGATTGAATAAAGCTCCGTCGCACGGGCAAACTTTTGGCCATTCTTTTCCTCCGGTTGTCCAGAAAATACCACCGAGAAACCGAACTGTTCCGGCATAGTTTCAGCCATTTCAAAGATGGTGTCTTTGATTGCCAGTGTTTTAAGAACGTGAAAGTCAGCGAGAACCTTGGTGCCTTCGAGACGAAAATCCTTCAAGGTTCCACACGTCTCGGTAATGACGTTCTGATGTTCCCCGTTTTCTTTGTGACGAAGCTTGGCCTTAACCCCATTCGGAAACCCCTTGGCGAGTGATAAAATCTGTTCTCGGGTCGTTTTGTCCACTAGCAATCCATGCCCCTTGGCTTGCCCTTCCGCTATAACGCAAACGCCCTTGATGACTCCATTAGAGCGGTCAATTACGCCGCCCATCATCGTGGAGAAACAAGTAGTTTGCATCTGTCTAGTGGCACAACTACTACCTTGACCGCGATACACGCAATCGCAATCGTTAAAGCTGGATAGAAACTTGGCAAAAGTTGGTAAACTCTATGATTGACTATTTTGCATAGTGCGTGCCTAATCACCGCATGAAATTGAAATCCTTAATCGCAAAAGCACCCGTAAAAGCTGTTACCGCTATGCCGGGGAAAGAACTTGGTGAAGATGGAGAAAAACGTGTGTTGCCTAAAGGCACGCTGATTGAACACAAGGGTAGAAAATGGGAATTGGCCGCGTCTGTGGAGGTGATTGAAAAATGAAATATATTTTACCGGGAATTTCCGCGCTACCGTTTCTTCCGTCCATTTGGACGTTTAGGGCCGCTGGAAATGAAATAACCCTAAAAAGCTTTTTACTAAACGTGCTTGCGTGGTTCTTGCTACTTATCGCGTTTGATATTAGGACTTGGATTCTAGGCAAATTTTCAGAGAGTAAATTTCATCCCTATCAAACATCCAAGGCGACTGAGGCGAATCACTAAACCGAGTCGCCTTTTTTAATACCCCAACTTCCCGACGATAAAGCACGGTGCGAACGTGACAGCCAAGAATTCTAGCCGCAACAGCCGTTGGAATTCTAATTGTCTTTGGGGTTTCCATTCTTAGAATCAACTTTAGGTGTGGGGTTCAATTCTTCCGGTGTCATACGGCGCAGCTTGGTGCCGAACTCTTTCGACAAATCCGGCTCTGCTGATTCATCCGCGAGCCATCCGGCATTCTTCAAATCCACTAGCGTCTTGGCTTTCAAAGCCTGATTGCTAAGAGTTAATCCACCGCGGCAGGACTTCGGAACTCGGCCCTTGCAGCCGTTGATGCGGAGATACTGTGCGAATATTTGCTGTTCCTCCATCTTACCGAATGCACGTTGGTCGTAAATGCACCAATCGCTACGGACTTCGCCTTGCAAGTCGGCAACACCGGAGCCAAAACCGGCACCGCCTTTTGCCGAGGTTGATAACGATTGCCCCAAAATTGCGGTTGTCTTTGCCACATTCAGCATTTCAATAAACTTCGCATATCCATCGGCCATACTGGAAACCATGATTTCCTTAAGTTCAATCTTGCACTGTGGAGGAACAATCAAACCGTTAATCTTAGTGGCCTGAGAGAATGCCTTGGTTAGAGCATCCATGACATTTTTATTGCTCGTTTGAGCATAGGCCACAGAAAACGGGCTGGCATAGCGTTCCATGGCGCGAGAGAACCACTCCCGCCCCTGAATAGATAAGAACCAAGGGAAAATCAAACTGCCAAGCGATCCTCCATAGCTCACAGGCATAGA
>JACZCU010096045.1_pt1 | contig 14893 bp, 16 predicted proteins | sample 8641851 | NCBI WGS metagenome assembly JACZCU01 (sample SAMN15324605, study PRJNA640507) | soil metagenome | isolation source: monocropping sugarcane control | place: China: Luxin town, Laibin City, Guangxi Province | collected 2019-07-25 | depth 10cm m | reverse complement strand
CCGGAGGTGTAGGGTGGGGCCCTCAGCCGCACCAGGGGCCGGCTGAGAGCCGCCCCCTCCACAAAAAGGCCGGCGCGATGCGCCGTCCTTTTTCATTGCTGCATGTTTTTGAGTTGCGATTAAGTTCCCGCGGGACGTCCGCGCGGAGACGGTTTGGAGATGTCGATCATCGCCATCCGCTCTTTCTCGTCGTACCAGCAGTGGAAGCGCTTGATGCCGGGAACCTGGATGTCGTACGCGCGGAAGAAGCTCGGCACGTGGAGCGAGGTCGACTTGTCGGACTGGCGGATCTTCGCGGCGCCTTCGTCTTTCTTCTCCATCGGTTTGATGCCGATGACCTTGCGCTTCTTGTCGTAGTAGAGATTCGCGCTCGCTTTGCCACGCAGGCGGAGCATGGAAGCGACCGGCGACGGCAAACGGATCAGGCGTGATTGAACGATCGTCGCTGAAGCGGGATAGCGCTCGTATTCAGGCTGCGGATCCCATCTTTCAAATGCCATTCGCCGACTCCTCACCCATCCCGGTCCGCCTCTCTGTGGTGGATAAGATCATAAAAATCCTTCGGTTTTTGTCAACAATTAATCGCAACCGATTCACTCCAGGAACCGGCCCGGAGCGCGGTTTTATTGCAAAATAATTCGGCGCACGGTTGATGCTGGTTTCGTGCGGATTTTTGCTAAGTTTTGCATCAACAATAGGTTGCCGGGAGGCTAGGTTCCCGGGTGGCGAACGGCCGGGGCCGGCGCTTAGTTGTAGCCATGAGACAAAAACCGGGCCGGGACGGCCGCCCTGGCGGCTGCAGATCCTCGAGAACTTCCTGCGCAACGGGACGCCGCCGGTGCACTCGAAGTAGCGTCTTCGGGGTAGGAATCCGGCGCGTCGGGACACTCCTAAGTTAAGGAGGTCCTTCCGTCATGAGAATCCAAACCGTCACGATGCTCATGGTGTTCGCCGCCGCCGGGACGGCACTCGCGTGGGGGCCGGACGGCCATCGCGCCGTCTGCGAGATCGCGTACCTGCATCTCGACAAGGCGCACCAGAAGGAGGTGAACCGGCTCGCGACGCACATGCAGACGCCGGGGCCGCTCAAGAAGTACACCTCGTTCGCCCAGGGATGCACGTTCCCGGACGACGTGCGCGACCCGATTCCGGCTTTCGCACGCTTCAAGCAGTACACGCCCTGGCACTTCCTGAACGTCCCCCGCACGACGACGACGATCACGTCCGACGCCGGCTGCAACGACGACTGCGTCCTTCACGGAATCGACTTCCACACCGCGAAGATCAAGGACCCGAGCGTGAGCGACCAGGATCGCGCCGAGGCGCTGCTCTACCTCGGCCACTGGGTGGGCGACATTCATCAGCCGCTTCACGTCAGCTTCGAAGACGACCACGGCGGCGGTACGATCAAGCCGATCCACGGGATCTACACGTCGAGCAGCCTTCATAGCGTGTGGGACAGCGGCATCATCAAGAACGACGAGAAACAGAACGGCTGGAAAGCGCTTGCCGTTCGCCTGAGTCACAAGATCACGGCGGACGAGGCGTCGCAGTGGCCCGGCGGAACACCTGTCGAATGGGCCAACGAGTCGTTCCAGATCACGATTCAGCCCGACGTTCAGTATTGCAAGGAGAGCGGCGGCACCTGCGGGGCGCTGACGGCGAAAGGCCGCACGCTCCAGCAGGCGTATCAGGACGAGTATCAGCCGACGGTCGAGAAACGCCTCGAGCAAGCGGGCATCCGTCTCGCCGACATCATCCAGAAGAATCTCCCGGTACACTGACGCTTCGATTGCGTTACTGGGTGAACACGATCTCCCGCGAGCACGTGCAGCGCGGCGTCGCCGGCGGCTTCACGCAGGCCGATCACGGCAAGAACACGCGCCTGAAACGGCTCGCGAAAGGCGACCGCATCGTCTTCTATTCGCCGCGCACGGAATTCCGAGGCGGTGAACCGCTCCAAGCGTTCACCGCCATCGGCGAGATCATCGACGACGAGCCGTACCAGGCCGTCATGACCCCCGACTTCCACCCCTGGCGCCGCCGCGTCGCGTTCTCCCCATGCGAGGAAGCCCCGATCCAACCGCTGATCGAACGGTTGACCTTCATCACGAACAAGACGCAGTGGGGCTTCCCCTTCCGCCGCGGGTTGTTCGAGATCAGCGAGGCGGACTTCCGCGCGATTGCGAACGCGATGGTTTCCATCGAGCTCAACTAAGTTTCTCTGGAATTCCGTCCCTATGCATTCTGTATAGTTGGTACCCAATTTACTTGGGCATTCAATTTCCCCAGGAGACCCATACTTGCACCTTCGAAAGATCCACATTCCCTTGCTTCTTCTCACCCTCCCCGCCTTTGCCAGTCCCGTGATGCCTGCCCGCAAGGATGTCCCCCCGCCACCGGCCATCCGTCCGAACGTGCCGATCCCGGCTCACGTCGCGCCCGCGGCGGTCCCGGATCCTGCCGGACCGATGACGCTGGAACGAATGAAGACGTTCACCATCAGCAACCCGTATCGGCAGGCGATGCTGAATGAGATCAATGCTCGACATGCGGTGATCAGCGAGGCACAGTCTTCATCGAGCGCCGCCAAACGACTGCGGCCGGTGCACGCGACGACGCTCTCCGAGGGCTTCGGCACGACCACCAATCTCACGAACGACCACATCACGGACACCGAGCCGACGGTCACGGCGATGTTCAAAGGGGCCACGTTGAACACGACGGTCGTTGGAACACGGTTCCCGGACGGCACGCACGCACACCTGTACTCGTACCATTCGACGTCCCTTCCGACGTTCGACGGTCCGCATGATCTGCCCCTCCCGACCGGCTATACGCAGGAAGGCGATCCATACCTTTCCGGAAACGGCTACACGACGGGCGTCTGGCCGGGCCGGCTGTATTGCGTCGGCGCCCTCTTCAGTGACAACACCGGAAGCGCGGCGAGTTCAATCGCCGTCTGGCATTCCGATGACGCCGGACAGACGTGGTCCAATCCAGCCATCGTCGCCACCGCCAATGGCGGGGGCCACGATCTCGACAAGCCGAACATCGTCGTCTCGGACTTCGGCGGTTCCGCCGGCGTCGCCAGCACGCGCGGCTACGTGTACGTGACGTGGATCGACGAGAACGTGAATACTCCGTCGGGCAGCTCGGTGAACGTCGCGATGAGCACCGACGGCGGCTCAACCTTCACGTCGCCGACGATCGTCAGCTTCGAGAACGTCCAGTTCCCTCAGGTCGTCGTGAATCCGAATGACGGCACCGTGTATGAGATCTGGGCCAATCTCGATTACGGCGACCTCCTGATGGCGCAGTCCGGCCCGGACCTCACGACTTTCGGCGCGGAAGACATCGTGTCGGGCTTGTACATCATGACGATGGACACCATCATCACCGGCAACGTCAGAGTGAACTCGATTCCGGCGGCCCGTTTCGATTGGCCGAGCAACCGGCTCGTGGTGGTTTACACCGGCGTAGCCAGCTCGGGGCCCGCGTCCGGTGCAACGGACATCTACTACACGTTCAAAGGCGGTTGCACGAACTGCAACGCCTACGGATGGCAGCAGCCGGTCCAGGTCGCGAGCAATACGACGAACGACCAGTTCATGCCCGCGATCGACTTCAACCAGGCCGGCGACGTCATCGTCACTTACTACGACCGCAGGGATGACTCGGCGAACACCAACTATCGCGAGTACGTCACCGTCATGGCGTCCGACGGCAGCTCACGGTCGTATGAATCCCAGGTCATCGGAGCCCCGGTCTCCAACCCGAACGGACGGTCGATCGGCGACTACCAGGACGTTTGGGTCGACAACTATCCCGACGGTCAGTCGGCGTCGTTTCCGTGGATCGGATTCCCGACGACGCTCGTCAATGACCTCTACTTCTCCCGCTTCTTCTTCCAATAGGAATCCGAAGATTCGATAGCAGCAAGAAGACGGAGGGACGCTCGGTCCAACGAGGTCCCTCCGTTTCCGTGTCTAGCCCGTCCGGAAGTAGGCGCGGTCCAAGGCGCGGTATTGCACCGCTTCGGCGACGTGCGCGGATTCGATGGTTTCGCTGCTCGCGAGGTCGGCGATGGTGCGGGAGACTTTGAGGATGCGGTCGTGGGCGCGGGCGGAGAGGGCGAGGCGATCGATCGCTTGGGTGAGGAGCTGTCGCGACGGGGCGGAGAGCTCGCAGTACCTGCGGAGGTGACGTGTGGTCATCTCGGCGTTCGACGTGACACGCGCGCCGCGGAAGCGGTCGCGTTGAATGGCGCGGGCGGCTTCGACTCGGTCGCGAATGGAAGACGACGGTTCGCCCGGTTCGAGTGACGAGACCTCGTCGCTCGTGAGCGAGGCGACTTCGACCTGGAGATCGATCCGGTCGAGCAGCGGGCCGGAGATCTTCGAGAGATACCGCGCGATCTGCGTCGACGTGCAGAGGCACTCGCGCCGAACGTCGTTGAAGTGGCCGCACGGACACGGGTTCAGCGCGCACGCCATGACGAATTGCGCCGGGAAGGACAGCGTCCGGTTGGCGCGTGCGATCGTCACGATGCCATCCTCGACCGGCTGCCGCAGCGCCTCGAGCGTCTCGCGTCGAAACTCGGTCAGCTCATCGAGAAACAGGACGCCGTGATGGGCAAGGCTCACTTCACCGGGACGCGGACCTCGCCCGCCGCCGGCCAATCCCGCCGTCGAGATCGTGTGATGCGGAGCTCGAAACGGCCGCCGCACCAGCAGGCCGCTCGCCGGTGGCAGCGTCCCGGCGACGGAGTGAATCTTCGTCGTCATGATCGACTCCTCGACCGTCAGCCTCGGCAAAATCGACGGGAGACGCTTGGCGAGCATCGTCTTTCCGGAGCCTGGAGGTCCGATCATCATTACGTTGTGGCCGCCGGCAGCCGCGACTTCCAGCGCCCGCTTTGCGAGCGCCTGGCCGCGAACATCGCTGAAGTCGACCGGCTCGCGCGCCGGCGCCGCGAGCACGACGGAGGTCGTCCGAGCGATCGGTGTGTTGCCCCTGAGGTGTGCCAGCAGACAAGGAAGATTGCCGGCGCCGATGACTTGGACGTCCTCCACCGCGGCCGCTTCGTTCGCGTTGGCGATCGGCACGATCAACTCGCGAACCGAGCGGTCTTTGGCGATGGCCGAGGAGATCGACAGCGCCCCGCGCACCGCCGTCACACTCCCATCGAGAGACAGCTCACCGATGAAGACGCGGTCCGCTACGTGTTCGTCGCTCAGGTACTCGGTGGCGTGAAGAATGCCGATCGCGATCGGAAGATCGAAGGCCGATCCTTCCTTCCGCACGTCGGCTGGAGATAAGTTGACGGTGATGTCGCGATTCGGGAAGAAGAAGCCGGAATGCGCAAGGGCGGACTTGACGCGCGCGTACGACTCGCGGACAGCGAGATCAGCCAAGCCGACCATCTTGAAGCCCGGCTGGCCCGCGCCATGCGAGTCGACTTCTACCGTGATCCGAACTGCATCAATCCCGAGGGTGGCGGCACTGCATACCTTCGAAAGCATGCGGGGTGTCGACCCTGCGGAAGTCCCAAACCGAGGTTACCTCGGACACTTTCACACCGTCAAACGTAGCAACGTCATGCGCGCCGTAGTCGCCGCACTGCTGCTCCTCGCCGGCTCTCCCCTGGCGGCGGACTGCATTGCGAACGGCCACTACACGCTGTCGGCGTCGGCGTTCCCGTACACGGAGGATCTGACGAGGCCGTCGAGTGCACCGCTGGCGAGCGGCATGTGGGTCGGCGGCACCGATGACTGGACGCTCGTGCAGACGGCGTGCAGCGAACAGACGAACGTCAACGCGTCGACCGACGTCACGCTGCTCGTCCGGGCTTCGTTCCGCGTCGGGAAGGCGACGGCGGCGCCGGACGCGCTGTTCGACGTCCAGTTGCGCGTCGACGGCGAGCCGATCACCACGCAGTCACGCCGCGTCGGCGCGCAGTTTCCGAAGTCGTACCGATTCGGCGGATCCGTCCAACAGCTCGCGGCGGGGAATCACCTGCTGACGATGTGGATCCGGATGCGCAGCCCCGGCACGATCTTCGTCGGACTGCAGTGGATCACGGCGCAAGGCGCGCCGGTGAACTCCGGCGGGAACCGCACCGCGATCGACAAGGTGACGCTCGGCGGCGACTGGACGATGATCGGGCAGCCGCTCCGCATCGAGACGGTCCACGACGTCGACGCGGCGTTGCAGGCGTCGTTCACGATCGCCGCGGCCGATGCGCCACTCTCGTTCTCGTGGAGCCTCGACTACGAGCCGCCCGGGACGCGATCGGGCGTCATCGCGCCGCCGCCCGTCCAGCCGGACGGCGTCACGATCTTCGATCACCGCGCGTGGATCGATCGCGGCGAACACGTGCTGCAACTGTGGGGACGAACGGCCGGCACCACCGCGGAGCTCCAGGGAATCACGATCGATCTCGTCGGCTTCCCGCACGAGCAGACGTCGGGACGCGTGCCGCCGCTCGTAGAGGCGGAGGCGGACGGGCCGACGCTCGCCACGACGAACGGCGACGCCGAGCAGCCACCCGGGATGATCCAGCCGTGCGGGCGCTGGACGAAGCTGCTCGATTTCGATCTGCCGCCGGCCATGAACAACTACTCGTGGTCGGTGGACGGGTACGTCGAGCTCCTGGGGCACGACGTCAGCAGCTACGGCCAGGTCGGGATCGAAGTCGACAGCGGCGACGCGCACACGGACGTCGGAGTGTTCGACATCCAGTCGGAGCAACAGCGCGAAGGGGTTTACTTCTACGGCGACTGCAGCAAATGGTCGCCGGGGAAGGCGACGCACGTCTCGCTTTGGATCCGGCGGATCGAAGGTTGTGGGCTGGCGCCGGAGGGCGGCTCGTTCCTGGTCGGGAAACGGTGGCTGGCAGTGAAGCTGCTCCCATCGCAGACGCCGCATCTGCCGTGATACAACGCGCCGCGCATGAAGATCATCGTCCCCCACCACACGACCCGTGAAGAAGCGCGCAAGATCGTCGACCGCCGTCTCGGCGAGCTCTTCGCGCAATATGGACACTACGCGACCGACTCGCAGATGACCTGGAACGGCGACCACCTCGACTTCAGCGGCAAGGCGCGAGGGTTCTCGGCCAGCGGGACGATCGACATCACTGATACCGAAGTGATCATCGACGGGAAGCTGCCGCTCATCGCGAAGCCGTTCGAACCGCGCATCAAGAGCACGGTCGAACGGGAGGCTGCTGCGATGTTTGGAACGTAGGGCGGGCTGCCGGCCCTCCTCAGTTGACGTGGAAGATTTTCTTCAGCGCGTCAACGTTCGGATCGACGAACAGGCGACCGTCGACTTCGACCGCGGGGTCGGTGCCGAGGTGAAACGTATTGCCGTGGTACTGCTCCGGCGTCGCGAGCTCGTGATCGACGTGAAACTGCCGCAGGAACCCAGCCACTAAGCTGGTCTTCTGTCTACGGCTTCCGGGGAAAAACCTTACGGTCATCTCTTCCCCCTCCTCTCCACCCACACTGTGGGACTGAACTACCGTTTTGGACTAGGAGCAAACGGTATTCCTACTTATTACGTAAGTCAAATAAACTATGTTTGCGTATCCAGTAAATTCCCGGTGAAGGTCAGCGCAGACAGGAATGTCTGCGCTCCACGGTGGAGGGCAGACATTCTTGTCTGCTCTAGGCGACGGCCGTTTCGCGGTACTGGATCTCGTACAGCTTCCGATAGAGGCCGTCGATCGCCATCAGCTCCTCGTGGGTGCCGCGCTCCCGAACCTCGCCGTGGTGGAAGACGAGGATCGTGTCGGCGGAGCGGATGGTGGAGAGGCGGTGGGCGATCACGATCGAGGTGCGGCCCTCGAGCAGCGTCTGGATCGCCTGCTGGATGAGATGTTCCGTTTCGGTGTCGATCGACGAGGTCGCCTCGTCGAGGATCAGGACCGGCGGATCGAACGCCAGGGCGCGGGCGAAGGAGAGGAGTTGCTTCTCGCCGACGGAGAACCCGGCGCCCCGCTCCCGCACAACCGAGGCATATCCCTCGGGAAGGCGTGAGATGAACCGGTCCGCCTGCACGCGCACGGCCGCCGTGTGGACAGCTTCTTCGCTGATCTCCGGGTCGGCGAGCGAGATGTTGTCCGCCACGTTGCCGGTGAAGAGGAAGAAGTCCTGCTGGACGATCGCGAAGAGGCGCCGGAGCGACGCGAGGTTGATCTCGCGGATGTCGATGCCGTTGATGCAGATCTCGCCGCGCTGGATGTCGTAGAAGCGGAGCAGCAGCGCTGTGACGGTCGTCTTCCCCGCCCCGGTGTGTCCGACCAGCGCCACCCGCTCTCCTCGGCGCACGGTGAACGAAACGTTCTTGAGCACCCACTCCGGCTCGTTGTACGCGAACCAGACGTTGCGGAACTCGATCGTGTCGATGGCGTCGAGTTGCACGCCGTCGTCCTTCACGATGGCGGCCGGCGTGTCGAGCAGCTTGAAAATGCGCTCGCTCGCAGCCATCGCCGCCTGCAGGATGTTGTACTTCTCCGACAGATCCGAGATCGGTTCGTAGAAGCGCTGCGCGTACTGGAAGAACGCGACCAGCGCGCCGACCGACAGCGTGCCGCGGATCACCTGGCCGCCGCCGTACCAGACGATGAGCGCGATGCCGATCGACTCGATCAGCTCGATCACGGGATAGAAGACGGCGTAGTAGAAGATCGAGTTGATGTTCGCGTCGCGATGGCGCGCGTTCAGCTCGTCGAACTTCTCCGCCTCGCGCTCCTCGCGGTTGAAGAGCTGCACCGTCGACATCCCGCTGAGATGCTCCTGCAGGAACGCGTTGATCGCGGCGATGCGGACGCGGACGGCGCGGTACGTGACCCGCGCGCCGCGCCGGAACCACGCCGAGACGATGACGATGAACGGCGTGATCGAGAAGAGGACCAGCGCCATCTTCCAGTTCATCCAGAAGAGGACGCCGATGATGCCGAGGAGCACGACGACGTCGCCGAAGATCGAGACGAAGCCGGCGGTGAACATCTCGTTCAGCGCGTCGACGTCCGTCGTCACGCGTGTCATGAGCCGGCCGACGGGATGGCGGTCGAAGTACTGCACGTCGAGCCGCTGCAGGTGCCCGAAGATCTGTTTGCGGAGGTCGTACATGATGTACTGCCCCATCAGATTCATCAGGACCATCTGCGAGTAGAGGACGGCGAAGCCGCCGACGAGGGTGACGAGGTACAGCCCCGCCGCGATGTTGATGCCGTCGAGCGGATGGAGCGTCCAGCCGTGTGCCGCGATCCACTGCCCGAGGCGCGCGCTGATGCCGATCGACGGCGCGCCCTTGAACGGCTTCACGAAGAGATCGATGGCCACCGCGATGATCGCGGGACCGAGGATCTCGAGGATCGACGAGAGGATGACGAGCAGGACCGACACCGTCGCGCGGACGCGGTACGGGCGGAGGTACTTCATCAGCCGCCGCGCGAGCCGCGGATCGAATGCCTTCGCCCCTTCTTCTTCCTGACGTTCGATGTCAGCCATCAGGCGATCTCCGCGATCTCGTCTTCGAGCGTCTGGCGGCGATACAGATCCGCGTAATAGCCGTCGTGCGCGAGGAGCGTTTCGTGCGTGCCGCGCTCCACGATCCGGCCGTCGTCGAGGACGACGATGTGGTCGGCGTCTTTGACCGAAGAGACACGGTGGGAGACGACCAGAACGGTCCTCCCCTTCCGCACGCTCCGCAACGCGTTCAGGATTCGCTCTTCCGTCGCGGTGTCGACCGCCGACAACGAGTCGTCGAGGATCAGGATGAGCGGATCGCGCACGAGCGCCCGCGCGATCGCGGTACGCTGCTTCTGGCCGCCTGACAGCGTGATCCCGCGCTCTCCGATCATCGTCTCGATCCCGTTCGGGAACGTCGAGACGTCGCCGGAGAGACCCGCGAGCTCCGCCGATTCGTTCACCTCATCGCTCGACGCCTCGGCGCGGCCGAAGCGGATGTTCTCCGCGATCGACTCGGAGAAGAGGAACGTCTCCTGCGGCACCATGCCGATGACGTCGCGCAGTTGCTGGATCGGAATCGTCTCGACCGGCCGGCCGTCGATGAAGATCGTCCCCGGCGGCGGCTCGAAGGTGCGGGTGATGAGCGAGAGGAGCGTCGACTTGCCGCTCCCGGTCCGGCCGACGATGCCGATCGTCTCACCGTGGCGCACCTGCAGGTCGACGTCGCGCAGGACGGGACGGCCGTTGTACGAGAAGGTGAGGTTGCGCACGTCGAGGTCGCCGCGCGGCTCGGCGAGCGGCTCGTCGCCCTGCGCCACGTCCGGCTCGACCGACCACACCTCGTGCAGGCGCTGCATCGACGCCATGCCGCGCTGGAAGAGGTTGATCACCCATCCGAGCGCGATGAGCGGCCACACCATGCGGCCGAGGTAGAACTGGAACGCAACGAACTGTCCGATCGTCAGCTGGCCGGCGATGATGCGGCGCGAGCCGAGAAAAAAGATCACGACGAACATCACGCCGATCATGGCGTGGAGCATCGGGTAGAACGTCGCGGTGAGGCGGATCAGAGACCGGTTGCGGTTCACGTATTCGTGATTCATCCGCTTGAACGTCTCGATCTCGTTCCGCTCCTGCGTGAACGCGCGAACGACTCGGACGCCGGCGAGGTTCTCCTGCACCCGCGCCGAAATGTCGCCGAAGTAGTCCTGCACCGACTTGAAACGGACGTGGATCCGCTCTCCGAAGAACTTCACGAGGCCGGCGATCACCGGGATGGAGATCGCGGAAATGAGCGCCATCTCGCGGTCGATCCGCATCATCATCGCGAACGCGCCGAAGACGACCAGCAGCGACGACGCGGAGTGCATCACCGCGGGGCCGATCAGCATGCGCACCGAGGAGAGATCGTTCGTGGCGCGCGACATCAGGTCGCCCGTCCGCTGCTCGTGATAGTACTTGAGCGGCAGCTTCTGCAGGTGCGCGTAGAAGTCGTTGCGCATGTCGTACTCAATGTGCCGCGACGCGCCGATGAGGATCCACCGCTGCGCGTAGAGGAACGACCCTTCCACCGCGGCCGCGCCGACGAAGAGGAGGCCGTACTTCACGAGCGCCGTGCGCGAGAACGCCTGCGACAGAACGTCAACCGCGTTGCCGACGATCGCCGGCTTCAGCAGCGAGAAAGCGGCCGAGCCGACGACGCAGAGAAAGCCCGTCAACAGGGAGCGCTTGTAGCGGGCAAAGTAGGACAGCAGGCGCCGGGCTGGGGACATCGGACCGTGAATTCTATTCGCGCAGCGGAATCCGTCGAATCTCCATCAGCGTGATGCGCAAGACCGATCCCAGCGTGAAGCCCTGCGGAAAGGCGTGCGGGATACGGACACCGGCGCCGACGAGCTCGAGAAAGTCGAGCGGCGGCTTGCGGCGGCCGAGGATGTGGCAGAGCTTGCGCGGGAGGTCTTCGCGGTCGTCGGCGTTGAGATGGAGCGGCTGGAGGTAGTAGCCGAAATGCATCGTCCGGAGGGCGGGTGTACCGCCCGCAAACTCGGGCAGCGTGACACTTAGCGTCAGCGCGCCGAAGATCCAGTTGAGCTGTGCGAACTCGCCGCGCCAGTGGTCTTCTTCGCTTTGGGAGAGGTGTTCGAGGCGCACGGTGACGGGGCGGCTAAGAGCCGCCCCCTACATTCTTCATTTTCTGGAGCCCGGCCGCGATCTCGTCCATCTTCGCCTGGTGGAAGCGGTTGAGGGCGAGCTGGAGGTCGCCGTCGCCTTCCGGAATCTCCTCCGTGTAGACCTTTTTGAGCGCGCCGGCGAGGTAGACCTTCGTCTCGAACCGCCAGGCCGGCCGCGGGAAGAACTCGGTCTGGATGGTCAGCTTCTTGGCGCCGACGTCGAATGCATCAAGACGTCCCATCGGCGGGTTCGCGGGATCACTCACATGTGTATTTCATCACAAGACACGGACGGTGTTTCGGACGTATCTATGTTGTATGCGTCGCTTTATCCTTGCTCTCTCGCTCTTCGCTGCCTTCACCGCCTACGGACAAACACGGCATCGCGCGGTACCCGCGAGTCCTGCAGTCCCGCTTCCGACGCCATATCTCACGCCATCGCTGAACGGACCGTGGTTCGTCGAGATCACGACCACCGGCGGGCTCGGCGGGTTTGGCGCCGAGCGCGACATTCGCGTCGAATCGAATGGACGTCTGACGGTTGGGCTGATCGCCGCGAACGGGAAACAGTGCAGGTTCGAGCTGTCTCAGGAGCAGGTTCTCGAAGCATTCCGCGTCGTCCTGAACGCGCGGGCGGAATTCTGGTTCGCGTCGTACCTGCCGGCGAACGTCAACGGAGCCTGCTGCGACATGATCGTCACGACGATCCGCATGCAGCGGCAGGAGCTCGATTCCAACGGCGGCGTCTGGACGTCGACGTACAAGACCGACGTCATGCCGTCGACGAACCGTCCGAACTTTCCGCTGGACCTGATCGGTCTCTACAACGTGATCGAGAACAACTTCGACAAGTACAACGACCAGTGCCGGTGACGCAGGACGTTGCCTACCGGTCGCGGCGCACGCTGCGGCGGCATTTCGCCTCGGCGCGCTGTTCAATCTGGCGGACGCGCTCGCGGGAAAGGCCGAGGATCTCGCCGATGTCGCGGAGCGTGAGCTCGTCGTCCTGCAGGATGCCGTAGCGGAGCTTGAGGATCGTCTTCTCTTCGAGCGTCAGCTCCTCGATCGCCTGCTGCACGGCGGCGCGCTGGCGGAGCGACTGGAGGTGCGCCAGCCGGGTGCGTGCGATGTCGGAGGTCATCCCCTCCGAGAGATCGCCCAGCTCGTACCAGAAGCGCGGCCACGCCTTCGAGTTCGGGTTCGTGTAGAGCAGCAGGACGGCGAGCTCGCTCTCGGTGATCGCGAGCTTCTCGCACACCTTCGCCGTCCCGATGGCGAGGACGCGCGCGGCGTTCTCGCGATCGCGGTTGAGGAAGTGCGCGACCTCGTGCAGCGTCTTCGGCACGTTGTCGCTGACGCCGTGGCGCAGTGTGAGGACGAGCCGCTCCTTCGGCGAGAGCACCGACATCTGCGCCAGCAGTTCCTGCCTCCGCGACTGCTCCTGCATCTCGTCCTCGGCTGACGGGATGGTCGTCTGCTCGATCATCTCGCCCAGCTCCGTGTGCGAGTCGTCGTCGAGCTCCGTGGAGAGGGAGAAGTTGTCGCTGTTCGCCTGCAGCAGCGTCTGCACTTCCTTGACGCTGACGCCGAGCTCCTGCGCCAGCTCCTCGGGCGTCGGGATGTGGTTGTTGTCGTTCATCGCCGCCGCGATCGCCTTGTCGAGGCGGTACATCAGGTTCGCGCGCTTCGGCGGAAGGCGGAACGCCCCTCCCTGCTCACTCAGCGCGTGCAGGATCGCCTGGCGAATCCACCAGACGGCGTAGGTGATGAATTTGACGTTCTTGTCGGGGTCGTACTTCTTCGCGGCGTGGATCAGGCCGATATTGCCTTCGTTGATCAGGTCGAGGAAGTGAACGTGCGCGTTTCGGTAGCGCTTCGCGTACGACACCACGAATCGTAGATTCGCGCGGACGAGCTCCTCGAGCGCCGCTTTGTCGTTCTGCTCCTGAACGCGCTTCCCCAGCTCACGCTCGCGTTCGGGCGTAAGCCGGGGGACCTGCGAGATCTCCTGAAGGTAATGATTGAGGAGATCGTACGACTCGTCGCGTTCTTCGTACCGGGCCATGTGTTGGATCGAGAGGAAGAGATTCTATCAGGCCTCAGGCCTCGGCCCTCAGGCCCCGGCGGTCTCCTCTGACGTCCGAGGCCTGGGGCCCGAGGCCCGAGGTCTCACATTCTTACGGCTGTGGAGGCGCCGGTGTTGGTGACGGTGCCGGGGGGTTGAACGGTTCCGGCGTCGTATGTCCTCGGTGACAGGTGCCACACGCGACATTCGGCGGCGCTTCGGTCCCGTGCGGGAGCTTGGAGATGTAGTTCCCGTTGATGTCGCGAACCATTCGGATCATCTCGCGAGCGATCTTCTTCTCCGGCTTGGCGTCCGATGGGAAGTCGAACTCCGGGCGCGGCTCGGTTTTGGTCTGCACGTGGCAGTGCTCGCAGCGCGTGCCGAGGGCGCGGGCGTAGCCGCGCATCGTGGCGATCAGCTCATCGTGCGTGATGTTCGGCGAGAGAACCTGCAGATTGTGGAACTCGAGGTTGTCGGCCTTCGCGGGCATGGCCTTCTGCTGGCGGATGGCGGTGCAACCACTTATAGAGAGAACGATCACGAGGACGATCGTGACAGGGACGAAACGGCGCATGAGCAGCTCTCCTCACTTTGTACCGAGCCTCGCGAATGAATGAGGCTCGTTGATGTGAGCGAGCATTTTATCGGCATCGATGACGGCGCGAATGACAACTGTGTCGGAGTGGTCGTGCGTCGCAAGCATGAACTCGACTCGATTGTCGTCCACCGGCTTGGCGAGGATGTACGTGAACTCCCCGCTCCTCTTGGACCGTGTCTGGACGAGCGGACGGAAACCGGCGCCGGCCGCCTTCCAGATCGTCGCCGTGAAGTCGTCGAAATCGATCGCGGTACGGCTGACCCCGTCGAACGTCGCGAGTTGGAAGTCGTACACGCCGTCCGGATGGATGATCCAGACGGCGAAACGAGCGAGGCCGAGGAGCGGGACGTATGTCGGGTGCATCTGCGTGCGCACCTCGACGGCGTGCACGACGTCCTTGAATCCGGCGTGCATCGGGAGCGCGGCGAAAAGCGCGAGTGCGAGGAGAGCGGCGTGCTTGCTCATCACTTCACCTTCGTGATGTGAGGAATGCCGAACTCGCCGGAGAGCGAGGCGAGTTTGTCGAGGTCGATGGCGCCGACGAGGTTGACGAGCGTCAGCTCCCGCGGCTCGGCGT
>JACZCU010167355.1_pt1 | contig 14906 bp, 19 predicted proteins | sample 8641851 | NCBI WGS metagenome assembly JACZCU01 (sample SAMN15324605, study PRJNA640507) | soil metagenome | isolation source: monocropping sugarcane control | place: China: Luxin town, Laibin City, Guangxi Province | collected 2019-07-25 | depth 10cm m | reverse complement strand
TTGTTGAAGCGGCGGGTGCAAGAGGTGTAGTCACCGAGCCGGAAGCTCGCGCCCTCAGCCTTGCTGCTGTCGCGAGCGGTTCGATCAGCCAGACCGCGGAAGTGCTTCTCGATCTTGGCCGTGTTGCGAACCGCGCTGTGCGCGTCCTTGATGATCTGCTTCCGACGCATCCCACCCGACACAAGAAGCACTGCCTTCGCCGCCTCGAACGCACCTGCGTCTCGTGCTCGGATCTCTTCGTTGTTCCACCAGCGGTCAAAGAGCTGCTCCGCTTCGGGCTGTGACCACGCCTCGACGAAGTCATCGACTGCATCGCCTGAGGCCGGAGCCAGCAGCTGGGGCCTGACCTGGTTCCACGCCTTGACGTAGAGGTGTGGATTGAACCACGGGTCGCGCTCTTCTCGGGCCTTGATCTCGATGTGGAACAACTCTTCATCGGTGAAGTCGTCGCCCAAGGAGCGAAGCTCGCGCTCGGTGTCGGACTCCTGCTGCTTGAGCCGAGCAGCAACCGCCGCCTTGATGCGCGGCTGGTTTGTGATCCAGGGCCGCTCTTCGTAGGTCAGCGGCGGGCTAGGAGATCTATGCCGCATTGAAGATCAGCCCCGTCGATGCTTCCCGGTGTGCGCGGTCGTCGTGCGACGAGCCCGCCGCACAAGCCACCACCTCCCGCCAGATAGCTGTCTGTCTGTTGAACTTCATCAGGCACTCCTCGATTCGTTCATCGCCCGGCTCAGCACCGGTTGGTCATCGTTCTGCGATGAACGTAGGGCGCAAAATGGGATATCAACGCGGCGGTTCTTCGCCGGGTTCCGGGTCTGCGAAAAAGGAGCGAACTACCGCTTGAAGCGCGACTTGTTAATCACGGCCGGGGCGGCTATCCGCTCAGCCACCTCCCAGGCGCTGGGAGGAACGATCTGGGCGAGATCCTTCCTTGGGTCGAGCCCGAGCACGATCGCGATCTGGATGAGCGACCGGATCTGAGGGTTTCCGTTGTTGCCGTTCTCGATGTCGCGATACGACCGTATCGGCACGCGCGAGAGCACAGACATCTCGTCCTGCGAGATGCCACGTTCGAGACGCATCCGGGCGATGGCCGTGTCAGCCTTCGTCGGCGACTTGCGAGGGCGCGGCACGCGGAGACGATAACCGCGACCCGCCTCGTCGAGCAGACGGTCACGCGACCAACTCCGTGATCGCGCGCCAGCCAACCTCCTGGGTCGCCCGACGCAGGTGCCGCCACATCTCTTCCTCGCTCATATTGAGCCGCGAGGCGACTTCTTCCGGATCGAGGTGGTCGCCTCCGATCCCTAGCAGCCAGCGAACGATGCGCGCCTGGAGCATCGGCAGTTCATCAATCAAGCGCTGCACTCGTCTCAGAGTTAGTGGATCCGGCGGATTGTGGTCAGACTCAAGAACGACCCGGCCGCCGAGTTCGTCGATCCAGGCACGTTGTTCCACTTCAAGACTCCTTTCGTTCTCCAATGACGCGGCAGGATGTGTTGACCGCACTGTCAACATAACGGGGCAACGCGACCAAGAGCTGAGCAGCCAACTCTTGGCGGTGTCGGGTCGTGCATCTCGAAGGACTCAAAGTCGATCGTCGAGCAGCGCACGCGTAGGGTCGGCGCCAGCCGTGCGCGGGGGAACTAGATCCGCGAAGGAGTCACGAAACGCACGCTACCTGTGACGGCCGTTCGCATCACCGGAATAACGGCGGCTTCGGTGCCGCCCGGTAGCGTCTGACTGTGCCTGCCCGCCGCGCCTCGCAGTCGAAGGAAGCGACGCAGCTTGCCCAGAAGCGGATCGAGCGCGGGCTCAGCCAGGTCGAGCTGGCCGAGGCGTCCGGCCTGTCGATCGCGACCCTGCGCCGTCTGGAGCGGGGGACGGTCGAGAACCCGCCGCTTCGCTACCTGGCGAACTGCGCGATCGTGCTCGGCTGCCCGCTCGAAGAGTTGGTCGAGGAGGAGTGGCGGCAGTGGCTGCCGCTCGCCGCCGCGAAGCCGCCGCGCAACCCGGAGTCCCTCTGGCGCCCGGGCCGCTTTACGAGCGACGGCTGACCGTCGCCGGAGGCTTCTACTCGCTCGCGGCGGCACGCCTTTCCTCCCGTTTCTCGCGTGTCAGCCAGCGAAGCGCCCCGTCCTCGCCGCGGGCCAGAGCGTCCTCGTCGAACTTGACCGCCCCGACGCTGTTGAACTTGCAGACAGCCCGGTCGAAGCGCGGGCTTCTCTCGCTCTCGAACCGTCCGTCGTGTTCGTAGAGGACATAGACGACCTCGCCGAGGCGCATCGCCAGCGCCCGCAGGAGCGGCTCGTCGAGGGTCAGGTCGAGATCTCCCCACCAGATCTTCCCGGTTCGGATGCAGACGTTGGCGTTGAAGATCGCGGCGTTCCCCGGATAGCGCTCGCGGTAGAACGTCTTGGAGCCGCAGATCATCCGGCCCGCCCAGCCGAGAAGCGTCTCGGCCAGGTTGCGTTCGCCCTCAAGCATCAGTTGGCGTTCCCTTCGCTGCCATCGAGCCGGGCGATGAACGCTTCGGTCGAGGGCTTCATCCGGCCGGGCGGCTCGCGATCGGCGTAGTGCTCGGCGTCCGGCTGGCAGCCGACGACGAGCGTGATCCCGTCGGTCAGCTCGCGGTCGCGATAGACGTAGCCGCCGTGCAGGAGCTTCATCGCGAACGGTTCATCGACCCGCTGCAGAAGCGCCAGCAGGTTGCGCTTGGAGAGCGTCACCAGGATGTAGCCGTCGTGCAGGTCGGCCCTCACGGTCGGCCTTCTTCCGGCCACTTCGCCGCGCTCAACAGCAGCTCGTCGAAGGTCGCCGCCTGGGCGACGACAAGCGCCATCAAGATGTTCAGGTGCTTGACGGCGCGATGGTCGTTGAAGATATGGACGAACTCCGACCAGGGCGCTTCGAAGGTCTTCTCTCCGGTTGGGAGCGTGGTGCGCTGCAAGGTGAGCTTGACGCGCCAAATCCCGCCGATCAGCTCTTCGTGCAGGCTCTCGATGTTCGCCCAGAGGTGGAAGCGGACGAGAGCGTTGCCGAGGTAGCGGTAGGCGAGTCCGAGCGCCGGAGCCCAGGGCTCGCCCCACAGCTCATCACCCGCGCCGAGCTTGAACTGAACACCGAACCGCTCGCTTGTCGCCCGCAGCAGCGCCCCGCTGACACAGAAGCGCACCGCCCGCTCGCTTGAGGGGGAGACCGGATGCGAGTGCCGGTCGCGGGCGAACTCACGCCGCGTCCAGGCGGATGGCTCGGCGATCAACTTCGACGCGCGCAGGAGCAGCTCGCACGCCTCGGCGGCGTCACCGACCGGTGCGTCGGAAGCTTCCGCTCCTGCTGCCTCCAATCCCGCCTTATCTCCCGGCTTCCTTCGTTGTCTTGCCACGTCCCCTCCCGTCCGCAGTGATCAGTTCTGAACCTCTGTAGGGCGGGTAAGATAACCGAACATATGTTCGGTGTCAAAACGTATTTTGCGGTTCTGAGGTGACCTCGCAGGGCTCGGCCTCGGATGTTGCGTTACGACTTGCGGTTCCAGTCAGGCGGAGGTCGGCGCAGGAGAGATAGGCCCCAATTCGCTGGGCCTAGTAGGCGGTTTCAGGCTGGACACGCTCGCCGCAGTCCGCGCACTCGAACCACTCCGTGTCCTCGCCGAGCACTTTGAAGCCGGTGTAAGGGGCGTGGTAGCCGTCAGCCTCCCTCGACCAAATCGTTTCCGCGGTCACGGTCGAGATCTCGCGCAACGTGTCGTGAGGGCAGTCCGCCACTTGTCAGGCCTCGGGGTTGATGGTCGCTCTTGAACCTGGCGCGCGCTAGTCCCCGTTCCGGACAGGCCTCAAAGTCGCGGAGCGTATGTCGGCAGGCGACGACCTCCTCCTGTGGGAGCTGCGTTCTGAGGCGCGGTCAGGGCTGTTTGTGCGGGGCCGAGACTCAGGTCGCAAACAGGGGCCATTCTGGGCGGCTGACGCTACGGTCAAGTGGTGGAGGAGGTTCAGCTCACTGGCGGTCGGGTCACTGCGGGCGTGGTGCGTGTGGGTGACACAGTGCGCCGACCAACGAGATCGAACTCGGTGTTCGTGCGCGGGCTGCTGGCCTACCTCGATGCGGCTGGGTTCGATGCGGCACCGCGCTATCTCGGCTGCGACTCAGAGGGTCGGGAGATGTTCAGCTTCCTGCCCGGCGATGTTCCGCCCAACCTCGATCCGTCGATACCTGACGCTGTCCTCGCGGCGGCTGCGCGGTTGATCCGGCGCTTCCACGATGCGACCGCCAACAGCGAGATCGCCGGTAGCAGCGAGGTGGTGTGCCACGGTGACCTCTCGCCCTGCAACTTCGTCTTCCGCGACGGCAAGCCCGTCGGGATCATCGACTTCGACGCTGCAGCGCCGGGTAACCGCCTCCACGACCTTGGCTACGCGATCTTCCTGTGGCTCAACCTTGGAACTGATGGGCCGCAGCTGGATGAGCAAGCACGCCGCATTGAACTCTTCTGTCGCGCCTACGGGAGTGTCGCCAGCCAGGATGTCGTTGAGGCAATCATCGAAGCCGTCGCCGACAACGTCGACAGGCTTCGTCTGGATAACCGCCTGCACGATGCTGAGTGGTGGCAGACGCAACTCGACTGGCTCCGCGACCGGCAAAACGCACTCATCGAACGACTAGATTCGCATCCTGTGAGCTAGTGCGGTCGCGAAAGACTGCAGCGAGGTTGAGAAGACGTTTTCCTGTCTCGTGTCTTCTGCGTCGCTCATCCGCTCCAAGCTATTCAATGGAGCCCTAATGCCCCGGCCGCCACAGCTCTGGACAAGGCAGGAATTGGAAGCCGACGTAGCAGCCGCGACACAGATCTTCGTGGCCGCTCGCCTGCAAGCGATGGCCAGCGAAAAGCAGCTCTACGAGAAGTGGATCAAGACGTATTCCGATCCCATCGCCGACCTGCTCCAGGCGACGAACAACCTGACGACGATCACCGGTGACTCGTTGAAGGATCGAGGTCGCCTCGACGCGATTCGCTACACGCTTTCGCCGATCGTCTCGCTCGACGATCTGGACACCATCACCGACAGCTGCTTCAAGCTCTGGGTCAAGCAGACGACCAATCGCGGGATTAGTCCGACCGACGCGCAGTTCAAGGCTGCAGCAGCCTTCCTCGGCGCTCGGATTGACGGCGCACGGGCGCCCTGGCTGATCAGCGGCGCCAGTCCGACCTCGGCCGAGATCGATGCGTTCGTCCGTGCGACCGCCTCGATTCGCGCGATGTCCAAGGTGCAGACGGAGCGCAGGATGGCGAGTTCGAAAGCGCAGGAGGTGGCCACGAAAGCGGCGATCCAGGCGGCGGGTTACACACCCGACCCGAAACTTCCGGCCAACCTGAGCAACCCGGCCAACCAAATGCGGCCGGGCACGTTCGCACCGAACCCTCGCAACATCATCGCCACTAGCAGCGACGTGCCTGTGCGGTTGAAGGACAACCACCCAACGGGACAGCTCTTCCTTGCGATCGAGGCGAAAGTCAGCAATTCGAGCATCAACTCGCGCAAGCGCCTGAATGACGTGGCGGCGAAGTCAGCGGTATGGGACGGGAGCGGAGGGTTGCACCAGTCCCGAACCGCTGCCGTGATCGGCGGCGTCTATGACATCAAGCGCCTAGAGGAGGCCCAGAACAAGGGTATCTTCATCTTCTGGGAGCATCGCCTCCAGGACTTGACTGCGTTCCTGAAGTAGCGCTCGTTCCAGCCGTCGATAAACCCTGGCAGGGAGGGCCTCCGGTCACTTCGTCTCCCAGCCCCCGTATCCTCACCAGGATGGCGAGGGCGACCGATCAGGCAGTCGAAAAGCTCGTCTCCGCCGTCGTCAGCGAGGCCGGGAAAGACCCGAAGAAGCGCCGGGACGTTCTCCAGCAACATCTGGCTCGGCTTCGAATCAGCGACGCTGAGCAGCGCGCCTGGCGCGACGGACTCGACATCGTCGGCAGCGCCTACGAGCGACTCCTTTGCGGCGAGCAGCGCCGCGACGCCGGGCAGTTCTTCACGCCATTCTGGGCGGGAGAAGTAATGGCAGGGTGGGTCTTCGAAGAGCAGATCGACCTGGCGATCGATCCCGGCTGCGGCTCCGGCGGACTGCTGATCCCCGCCGCCCGCCACAAGAAGCGGCGCGGCGCGAAGCTGCTCGGGCTCGACCTCGATCCGCTCGCGGTCTCAATGCTGAAGGCGAATACGCGGCTGCGGGGGATGGAGGGTGTGCAGGCCCGGCGGGCCAACTTCCTGCTCGACCGGCTGCGCGAGAAGCCGCAAGGCATCCTCTGCAACCCGCCTTACTCGCGCCATCACGCGATCCCGGCCGCCGAGAAGGAAGCGATCCACGACGGCTTCAAGAGGCGGCTCGGTGTCCGCTTCAACGGGCTCGCTGGGCTGCACGTGCTCTTCCTTGTCCGTGCGCTGGAGGTCGCGGCTCCTGGAGCCCGCATCGCTTTCATCACCCCGTCCGACTGGCTCGATGTCGGCTACGGAAAGCGCGTCAAAGAGTTCCTGTTGGAACGCGCGCAGGTCGAGGCGATCGTGCTGCTGGAGGAGAGCCATCTCTTCTTCGAGGGCGTGCTGACGACTGCGGCGATCACGCTGATCCACAAAACCGAGCCGACCGGCCAGAAGACCAAGGTGCTGCGGATCGCTGGGGATCCGCGCCAGCACAAGCCGCGCGCCGTCCTCGACGCACTCGCAGAGCGAGCTGAAGGCTTCGAGATCGAGCGGATGCAGCTGACCGCGACAGCGAAGTGGAGCCGCCCGCAGGCCAAGCGCCGCAGCGGCAGGGCGCTCAGCGAAGTCGCCCGTGTGAGGCGGGGGATCGCGACCGGCGCGAACGACTACTTCGTGCTCAGCGAAGCCGAGCGCCGCAAGCTCGACATCCCGGAGGAGCAGTTGAAGCGCTGCGTCGTTTCGCCGCGCACCTTCACCGGCAGCGAGCTGACCGCTAGGGCAATGGATGCGCTGCTTGATGACGTGCCGCGCTGGCTGGTCGACTGCGCCGACCCGGAAGAGATCAACCGCCCGACACCGCTCGGGCGCTATTTGCGACGCGGCAAGAAGCAAGGGATCCACAGCGGCTATCTCGCCTCGAAGCGCAGGCTCTGGCACCGGCTGGAGCAGCGCGGAGACAGCGCGATCCTTTTCACCTACTTCAACCGCGACGCACCACGCTTCGTTCGCAACCGCTGCGGCGCGGTGCCGCTGAACAACTGGCTGATAATCGAGCCGGACGAGGGCGTCGATCCCGACCGGCTCTACCGTGCCTTGCAGTCAAGGAGCGTCCAGGAGCAGCTCCTCGAAGGGCGCCGCGCCTATGGCGGCGGGCTCTGGAAGCTGGGGCCGTCAGAGCTTGCCGAGGTGCGCGTCCGGCTGTAGGACGAGGTCAGGCGATGGCACGGGAGAACCTCCTTGACTCCGCTCGGCACAAGCTGCGGCTCGCTCACTACCACGCGGACACACTCGGGAGTGTGCTCGCGCAGAACCCACCCGACGATGTCGAAGACGACCTACGGATCGCCCTTGAAGCGCACCTGGAAGGGATGGTCTATAGCGGCACCGCAGCCGCCGAGAAGACGCTTCGTTCGGCAGCGCCCGAGTTCTTCGGGCAGGAGGAATCGATCCAGTCAATGCTGCGGCGCGGCCTAGCCCGGGACGCCCTCGATGCGGAGACGACCTCCTTCCTTCGAAGCTTCGAGCGCTGGTGGGTGGGCCGCGGGCGGCAGGCCCGCTATGCGCAGGCCGCACGTGACCTGCGAAACGACGCAGCGCACGCCTTTTACCGCAAGGCTCCACTCGGCGGACGCTGGCGGATGTCGTTCCGCAACGGGCACGCGCGGCTCGACATCGGCGACTTCAGGGAGGGCTACCTCGAAGAGCTGCGGCTATTGGAGCCGCTTGTCGCAGAGGCCGCGCGGCTCGGTGCGGCAGCCTCTACCTCCTAACGATCAGAAGAGACGACCTGGTGACGAGGCCGAGCAAACAGTTCCCGTTCGATGCCAACTACGACTTCGAGTTCCGCCCGGAGAGTTACTGGCCGGATCTCCCCGGCGAGAAAGGCTTCGTGTCGAAGATCCGCGGCACGGCGCGCAGACAGATCGCCGAGCGCTCGCTCGCCGGTGAGGAGCTGGAACGGATCGGCGACGACGACCTCTACCGGGAGGCAATGGAGTTCGTCCTCGAAGAGGAGTTGCCGGAGCCTGACAGGGAGGGCTGGGGCCGCGTCCATCCGCAGCTGATGGGCGGCGAATACCTCCCGAAGATGGAGGGCGACGAGGTCGAGATCGCCCGCATCGACCTGGAGTCGGTCACGGCCGATGCGATCGACGTGCGCGCCCGTCGGGAGGACGGACCGATCCACTACCGGATCGTCGACGAATACGAGACCGTCTTCGAGATCTCGCCCACTGTCTCCGCAGAGCCTCTGACCCTCGGCGAGCTGATCGAGCTGATCGACACCGCCGCCGACTCCGGCGGAGAGTCGCGCGGACTGACTGACTTCTACCTCGACCTGAACCTGGACGGCGTCGACGCGCCGGAGGAGCTGCTCGGCTTTGTCACCGTGTCATCGGCGTTCTACCCTCAGCTCGGCCGCTACTACGATGACCGCTCCAGGGCTTGGGTCGAGGAGACGAAGCGTGAGTCGGAGAGCTAGCCCTTCAGCTTCTTGATTTCGGCGCCCAGCCGGTCGCGCTCGGCGGTGAGCTTCGCCTTCCGCTCCTCATACTCGCGTCGCTTTTCTGGCGACGGTGTGCCTTTGAGTCGCGTGCGGACGGAGGAGAGCCGGTTCGTGACGGTGTAGCGCTCAGCTTCGAGCTGCGCGAGACGGGAGTGATGATCGGCTGACATAGCGTGTGATCCTAAAGCTCGCTACGGGCCGTAGTCGCCGTAAGCGCTCTTCATCTCCGCCTTGTAGTCGAGATAGACCGAGGTCTGCGTCGCGACCGCATCCAGGAATGCCGCCAGGTTGGCGATTACCTCGCGCACCTGTCCGAGGTCGAGGTTGTGCAGGTCATCCGGCAGGGCGTTCTCGCCGCTGCGCTTGACTGGGTAGCGGAATGCCTCGGAAGTTGGATCTAGCTCGTCGAACCGACCCAGGCACGCTCGAACGTCTTTGTAGGTCGGGGCGCCTCCCTGCTCGATCTCCATCAGCAGCGGCTGGGCGGTGTTCCAGAGATTCGCGAGGTTGTGCGTCTCCGGCACGGAGCCCTGCTTGTCGAGGAGGAGCCGAGCGCTTCTGATGATCTCCTTCAGCGACAGCTCGATGAAGTGCCGGTAGCTGAAGAGGATGGGATAGACGAGGTAGTCGTGGCCGTGTCCTGTCTCCTCGACTGACGCCACTCCGAGATCGCCGAGCCGTTTGAACCCTTCCGCGATCGGCCCCCACGGCTCGTCATAGCCAAAGTTGAGCGCGGCGACGAGGCGGGATCGCTCTCCTATCGCGAGCGGGTCGTCGCCCTTTCGCGGCCAGGGGAGTTCCGCGTCGTCGAAGTCGATCGTCACCGCCCTAGTTTGCCTGGGCCGTCCAGCGGATCTCCTCTCGGTTGCCGTCCAATCGGCAGCCTACGATTCGCGACCCGTGAGCACCTTCGGACTCGATCCAGATCAGGACGAAGTAGAGGCGCTGCCGCTCGACGAGGTCGCCGCCGAGATGGAGAACCTCTTGATCAGTCACGCCACCGGCACGACCGAATCCGACTCTCGCTTCCGGGCGTTGCGGACACGGCTGATCGACGACGCACCCGCTGAAGGCGTGCCGGACTTCGTCCGGACGTGCAGGAACCTCAGCCAGTTCTGGGGCTACATCAAGAAGTGGCCAACCTACGCAGAACGCCGCGATGTGATCTGGGGTGTGATGGGGCCGCTGATCGAACGGTTGGAGAAGGGCGCGGCACCGGCAGACGACGGTGTCGTCGAAGCGCTTAGCGCTCTCGACGCCGACCACGTCAATTTCGCCTGGCGCAAGGCACTCGATCGGAGAGCGAGCGATCCCGAAGGAGCAATCACCGCCGCGCGAACTCTTTTGGAGAGCGTCTGCAAGCTGATCCTCGACGACTACCAGATCGCCTACAGCGACGACGATCTGCCGAAGCTCTACAAGAAGGTCGCCGACGCGATGCAGCTATCGCCGAGCGAATACACCGAGCAGGCGTTCAAGCAGATCCTTTCCGGCTGCTACTCGGTTGTGAATGGGCTCGGCACTCTCCGGAACAAGCTGAGCGACTCGCACGGCCAGGGCGGAAACCCGGTGCGACCGGCACCACGGCACGCCGACCTCGCGGTCAATCTCGCCGGTGCGATGGGGACGTTTCTAGTCGAGACCTGGCAGGCGAGGCGCGACGAAGCAAGCGCCTAGGCGTCGTCGAAGCGTCCGGGTTGCTTCTCAAGCCTTCACGAGGTTGCGGATCCGGGGGTTCTGGATCGTGCCTCGCTCCAACTCCTGGATCGCCCGGATGCTTATACCGGTCGCCTCCGCAAGCTCCGCTTGCGTCACGCCGTGCTCGATTCGGGCCTTCGCGAGCTTCGTCTCGGACTGGGTCGGATTTGACTTGCGCTCACCCGGCTTGCGCTGAAGGGACGCTCCGGCTCTTCGGTGCCAAGGACGGTGTTCTGCGCTACGTCTCCTAACACTTCGAAGCTCAGGCAGAAGCACCCGTTGAAGACGCTCTGTTCGCGAGCATCCTCGATGACCTCAGCCCGCGTCGACACTAGGCAACCAGCCTCTCAATCGGTCAGCGCGAACGCACGCCGAAGCCTGTAGCTCTTCTGCTCGAAGTAGTCGCGCAGTTTCGACAGCTCCTCGGACTCGCTGGGCAGTGCCTTGTAAATCTCCTCCCACGTCAGGTGCGAGATGCTCACGGAACAGTCGAACGAGAGACACGCCGAGACCCAATCGTTGATGGGCGTGGGATCGCCGCCGCGGCCTAGCGCGACGACGTGAGCGAGTTCGTCGTCCGCGCGGATCAGATCGGCAAAGACAACATTGCGAAGGATCTGCTCCGGGAACTGGCTGTGCTCAACCTCGGCAATGCTTCCGAGATCGAACAGCGTTGGCGAGTGGCTCGGGTAGAGCGCAAGCCAGGCGTCCATCTTCTCGGCGCTCTCCGAAGTCTTGATCCCGTGAGCGAGCTTCGCTTCGATGAAGATCCAGCCCCAGCCCGGGACGTGCAGACAAACGTCCGGCTCTGTCTGTTGCCGGTGCTTTGGTTCGACCTTGGTTCGCACGGACTGCAACTCGGGCCACGACGACGACGTGCCGTCAAGATTGATTCGCCGTCCCCACAGATAGAGGTCAGGCTCCGCAGTCGAGCTTCCGGTGACTAGCTGAGCTACGAGACTGAGAGCACCCGCTTCCTGAAGGGAGCGGAAGACGTTGAAGCTAACCGCGTCCTCGCTGTTTTCCGAGCCGAGCCGACCAGTCTCGGCTTTACCCCATTCACGGTTGATCGCTGCTGCAACTAGATCGTGTCCGACGATGAAGTTGTCGAGCGGGTTCCTGAGGATGTAGGTGGGGCTCACGCGGAAAGCGACCGGCGGCTCCCCGTGCGGGACAGTGCCTTTGGCGTAGTTGTCGTCCTGCCAAAGAAGCCACTCATCGTGGCTCACCAGAGGGCAGGTCATTCCTCCACCCGGCTGCTTAACCACGTGCTCCGGGTGACGGGCGCCGATCCCCTCGACGACCTCCGGGTCGAAGTCCTTCCAGCCGTAGCTCACGGCGCTAGGTCAGGCTCCACACGCTCACCGCAGTCGGCGCACTCGAACCATTCGGTCTCTTCGCCGAGCACCTTGGAGATCGCATCCTCGGGCGCGTGGTGCCCATCCAGCTCGCGGCTCCACACGGTTTGAGCAGTGACCGTTGAGACCTGAAGGAGGTCGTCGTGTGCGCAATCGTCCGTCAAGGGCGTAGACCCTAGCCGACCACTCCGACGGCTCCTCGTTACTCGTGCGCGGGTGCGAGCACCGCTGGCAAAGCGTCGTATCGGGCGAGAGAAAGTTGGACGATCTCGGAGCACCCCCGAGTGCCGCATTCACAGGAGAACCCATACTGAGTCGGCGGCCGTGGGGGTGCGTCAGGTGACGCGAGCCAGCTCCGGACGTTCTCGACAAAGACCCCGTTCTCCCACCTCCTGGCTTCTGCAACCTCGTCGACGGTTCCACCGACGCAGACGGTTGGTTCGAGGAGCGCCGCGACGGCGTCTGCGATCTCCAAGCTGGATCGGGATCCATCAACGGTGATCCTCGGGAAACCGCAAGATTCAGCGAGTTGCGCAATGCGGGCCGCGTGCAGACGGTCTTTCTCGATTCTGTTCTCAAGAGCCCGATGCGTGTCGCTGGTCGGGGGCATCGGGCGGCGGCTGAGGTGTGCCCGCTGGAACGATTGCTCCGGCACGAGGAAGATGGCGTGTGCAGTTGGGACGAGCAGATCCGGCATCACCTGCGGCCCCTCGACCAGCACTCCCGGCCGGTCGGGAAGCTGTTCCAACTCCTTCGTTGCCAACTTCATCCGCGCACGAGAGACCTCCTCGAACTCCGCTGCCTGGTTCTCTGCGGACATCGCGATCCACTGCTCGTCTGGCGTGCGAAACGGAGTCTTCAGCGCGGCGTCGTGGGCATACCAGAAGTCGTCAATGCGAAGGCATCGGAGGCCGTAGCGGCCCGCGAGCACGCGCGCGACGGTGCTCTTCCCGGAAGCTGTTCCGCCCCCTAACCAGATAGTGCTGTCGGGATCCACTCACGAGAAATCATCCCACTGAGACGCCACACCGCCACGCGTCACTCCGTTTGTTGGCTCGGCCGGACAATCCCGAGTTTCCGCGATCGCGCCCGCGCTATCTCGTCCGCGTCGATGGCGGCGTCGGCAAGGGCTGCGGCCCAGCCTCCCTCGTTCTTCGGGTAGTGCCGATAGATCTGCTGCGCCCGTGGAATCCGATGAACGATTCCGTGGCGCGCAGCCCGCGCCCGCCGATCGACCGCCCAGCGATCGTAAGTCGAGCTTGTCGGAACAACGCAGCGTTCTCTCGCACAACGGCGAATAGCCGCGATGATCTCTTCGCGAGAGTAGGGAGGAACACGCGGCTTGCCCCGACTCGTGTTCTCCCAAGGATTGGTGCCGCTCCAACTGCCATCGAGTTCGAACCCGCCCGCCGCGCGACACGCACCGAGCCAGCCATCGAACTTCTTCGCCATAGTCTCCGCCGTCGGCGCGCCTTGGGGCCGCATCGCGTCGTATAGTTTCGCCTCGATTACCGGATAGCCGAGCCTTTGATCCGGCGCGACATCGGCCAGCATTTGCGCGAGAGCGCCAAGATCTCCAATGCGTCGATCGGCAGCCGTGTCTGCTGGTGTCCGGGCGAGGCGCAGCCGTCGTTCAATCTCAGCGCGATGCTCTAGGCTGAGCGCCCGGAGCATCGTCTGCAGAGTTACCGCCGCTTCGCTCACGCCGCATCGGGGAACGCTTTCGCGAGCGCTTCGTCCCAGCTCCCGAAGTAGCTCCAGTAGGTGGTGTAATCGGGCAGGCGCCGAAGCCTTCCAGCAGCGATATCCAGCTTCTGCTGGATCCGCCTCCATCGCTTATAGTCGTTCGCCGTCAGCTTGCCTTTGACCGACTCGGCCGCCTCGCGCAGGATCGACAGCATCTGCTCCTCGGGAATGCGTGGCCCTGTCGGGCCTTTAGCCCCTCCGGGCTTGCCGCTGTAGCGGTCACCAAGCTCGAAGCCGAAGTGCGCCAGGATCTCGTGCCACTCTAGTGTTCCGAAGCGGCGGTGGAAGGTGTTGTAGGAGGGAAGCGCGCGGGGGTGCCCTGCCGCGGCCGTCTCATCGAAGATGCGCTGTCGCAGCTCTATGTATTCAGAAACGCGCGGAGCGTGCCCGAGCCGCTCGGTGACTTCGGCCAGGGCGCTCTGGAGCTGGCCATCGGTGATGACGTAACCGGCTGTTCTGATGATCGCCCCGCTGCCCTTCCAGGCGTCGTCCGAGTCGCAGCGGATGAGACCCGCACATTCGAGAACACGACGGAACCCTCCGGCTCGGGTGAATGGGGACTGTGACATCGGTCGCCGTCCTGGACGCCTTCGCACCTGAGGGTTCCGAGCCCACGCCACGTAGGCATCAAACGACGGTGGAACTCCGATGTCAGCCGCGCACGCCAGCACAGCCGCGGTCAGCTCATCAGCTGTATAGGCAGGGCCTAGCTGACGGATGATCGCGTCGCCGTCCGGGGTCACATCGAGCCGAGCCCGACGCAGCGCGTCGTTCCAGCTGGAAACGCCGAGCCAGCGACGGATGCTTCGGTCGTCTGGCCAACCACGGTTGGTGTGTTTCGATCGAAGGGCGCGGTAGCGCTCCAGCGAGAGGGTTGCGTCGTCGGCGAGCGACGCCGCCTGAACGAGCGCGGCGATGGCGCTTCTTTCCCTTGCCGGGCGGCTGTCCCGGATTAGGTCATCGGCCTGGAGGTCGGCTCGCAGCGCCGCCTCGACCTCGTGCTGCTTCGCCGGGTCAAGACTCCGAATGGCGGCGAGCACGGCAGCGACGATCTCATCTCCGTCGGGGTCTGGAGTGATGGTTGAAGTGGTCATAGCAACCACGCTAGGAGCCATTGCGCCGCGCGCCCACTGTTCTCTACGGCGACTTCCGCGCGGCACTTGGAGAACCTGGGGAGCGCCTCTTCAATCGCGGATCGGAAGGTGGCTCTGGGTCAGGCCTCCCCAGAATCGACCGCCTAATTGCATCTGCGTTGGGAGCCCGGGTGTCGGTTTCTGGGGAGCAGCTGCAACCTTCGCGTGCGGCGCCTGGCAAACGCACTGTTCAAGCCAGGATTGCTAGCTGCAATTAGCCCGCGCCGCCGCCGCCGGCGAGGTTTCGCAAGCGTTCGGCACGCGCACGCCCGAG
>JACZCU010108406.1_pt1 | contig 14909 bp, 12 predicted proteins | sample 8641851 | NCBI WGS metagenome assembly JACZCU01 (sample SAMN15324605, study PRJNA640507) | soil metagenome | isolation source: monocropping sugarcane control | place: China: Luxin town, Laibin City, Guangxi Province | collected 2019-07-25 | depth 10cm m | reverse complement strand
CTGCATGTAGAAGTAGTTGCCCCCGCTGAAGGCCAGCGATCCGTTGTTGGTGAGGGCCCGCGCATCCAGCGTTCCGCCGCCGCCGACCGTGCCGGAGGCGATCGTCATGGTGCTGGCGCCGGAGAGGGTGCCGCTGTTCCAGTTGAAGACGGTGGTGACGTTGAGCGGGTTCGTGCCGGTGATCTGTCCGCCTGCAAGCGTGAGGGTGGCGACGGTGACGCTGGTGTCGAGGGTGACGACGTTCCCGCCGTTGACGGTCGCGGTATCGCCCGCTCCCGGGACGCCCGAGCCGCCCCAGGTGCTGGCGCTGCTCCAGTTGCCTGAAGTGGTGCTGCTGTAGGTGGCGGCGGAGAGCGGCGCGACCGCCGCAAGAAACACGAATACCGCCGCAAGCCGCAACGCGGAAGAACGAACCATTCTCTGCTCCGGACGCTAGTTATGTGGAGAGACGGATTGTACGCCGAATAATCTACGTCTCTCTGCCCGCCTTAGATTTAGGTAAGTCCGAGCGGGCCTGCCGTGACCTGGTTCACAAAACGGGTGACTGGTCACTGGTCACTGGTTACTGGTCATTCCAGTGACGCGGCGACGGGTCCCCAGTCCGTTTCCCGAATCAGCTCGTGAACGCGGTCCGCCGCCATCCCGGTCGGGCTCTTTGCATGGAAGTGGATGGTGATGTTCTCGACGAAGGGCGTTCCGTTCGGGTGGGCGAAGCCGAAGTCGCGGCGTCCGGACGGAGCCGGCTTCCAGCGGCTCTTTTCGCCGAGGACGACGTAGCAATCGAGCTGCGGGCCTCTCTCGCAGAACGAGAATGCGGCGCCTTTCGCGCCGAGGTCGTGCGCGTAGTCGGCAGCCGAGCCGCCGGTCGCGAGAACGTTCGCGCGCGCTTCGACCGAGAACTCCGTCTTGCCGTCCAGCTGCTGCCCGAGAGCCATCGCTTTCGACATGTCCTTCGTCGTCGTGAGCTCGTCGTAGATCGGCTTCACCTTGGTGTTGAAGAGCGGTGAGCCGGGCTTGATGGCGAATTCGCGGTCGCACTGCATCGCGAAATTGATCGGACGGCCGGGCTCTTTTGCGACGTCGAAGTGTTCGTGCTTCGATGCGCTCTTCTGTCCCCAGTTCGTGTCTGCGAACCGGTCCAATGTCCCATCGACGGCATGAACGGCCTTCTGGATCGCGGCAAGTTCCCGCGGAGTCGCCGGGCGCGACGGAACGTCGGCGATGAGGACGGAGGCGAAGAGAGCGAGAAGGAAGGAAAGGGAGGCGCGTCGCGTCATGCGCCGGAGTATAGAACTGACAAAATAGGTGGGTGCGCATCCTCTTCACGAACAGCACGCTCGCCGACCGCTCCGGGAGCGAGCTGTACGTCCGCGATCTCGCCATCGCGCTCCGCGCCCGCAACCATGACCCGATCGCCTACAGCCCGATCCTCGGCGACGTCGCCGACGACCTGCGCGACGCGACGGTTCCGGTAACGAACGACCTCCGCACCGTTCGGGTCGCCCCCGACGTCATTCACGGCCAGCACCACCTCGAGATGATGACGGCGCTCGCGCACTTTCCCGCCGTCCCGGCGATTTACGTCTGTCATGGATGGCTCCCGTGGCAGGAAGCGCCGCCCCCGCACCCGCGCATTCACCGCTACGTCGCTGTCGACGACACGGTGTTCGACCGTTTGGTCGTCGAGTCGGGGATCGATCCGGCGCGCGTGCAGACGCTCTACAACTTCGTCGACACGAAGCGGTTCGCTCTGCGAGGCGTACCGTCCGCAAAGCCGCGGAATGCGCTCATCCTCAACAGCCGCGCGACGGAGGCGAACTTCGCCGCGCTCGCCCGCGAAGCTTGCCGGCTGTACGGCATCGACGAGGTCGATCTCATCGGGTATGGAAGCGATCGACCAGTGCGGAATCCGGAGTCGTTGCTCGCAAAGTACGATCTCGTCTTCGCCCGCGCCCGAACGGCGCTCGAAGCGATGGTCGTCGGCTGCGCCGTCATCGTGTCGGATCCGACCGGCATGGCGGGCCTGGTCAACGCCGGCAATTTCGACGAGCTACGGCGGCGCAATTTCGGCGTCCGCACATTGAACCGGCCGGTGACCGTCGACGCTCTGGCCTCGGAGATCGCAGCCTACGATCCCGCCGAGGTTGCACGCGTTTCGGAGCGAGCCCGAAGCGAGGCGGACATCGAAAACGTCGTCACGGCGTACGAAGAGATGTATGCCGAGGCCTCGGGCCTCAGGTCTCGGGCCTCGGATGACGACGATCGTGAAGCGCTGGCTGGTTACCTGCGCTGGCTCAGTCTTCAGACGAAGCTGCCGGGTTTCAGCGATTGGACACAGTTGAAACGGCGCTACGACACGTTAGCGCTCGACGCGGCTGCGATGCGCTCGCGGCTCGCTTCCGAGCGGGAGCTGCAGGCGGTTTCGGAGGAGGTCACCGAGACGGAGCGAAAGATGCGGTCCGACATCTCCGCGCTGCGAAAACGCCTCCATCGGATGCAGCGCAGCCCGGCGTCATTCGTCTTGCGGGTGCTGCGCCGCCGTTAACGCCTGTACGGACGGGAGGAAGTGCTCGCGATACCGGAGTACGGACCGGTACTTCCCCGCGCGCACCTGCTCTTCGCCGCGCGTCTCGTAGTACGGCTTCTTGTCCTGCGGCTCGGACGGCGGAAAGAAGACCTCGCGCCGGAGCGCGTCGACGCCGATTCTCGACGTCAGCTCGTCGATGTCGGCGGCGAGATCTCCGTATCGATGCGCCATCGCAATCTTCCGCTCGAATGTCTCGTCATCGAGTGCCACGACGATTCCCTCTCCCGGAGCCTCGACGACGGCGTACGCGTACTGATCGGTTGAAGGCGGCGCCGCGAGGCCCGCCATCACGTGACAGAGGTCGTGCGCCGGGTTGTACAGCTCCATCGCGTCGAAGACGACCGTCCGAAACCCCGCCAGCGCATCCTGCAACTCCCGCGTGACTTCGGCGACCGCGCGTACGTCGCGCTCCACGATGGCGCGATAGATCTCCGCGTCGGTGAACCGCCCCATGACCGATCCCTCTGCGCACCCGGTCGCCGCGAGCACGGCTCGCGTCGACTCGATCCGTGACCGTCCCAACCGTCCCGAGCCGTCGGTGAGGACGAAGACAGCCGGCCGGTCGAGCTCGAGCCAGTGAAACAGCCGCAGCTCGTGACCCGGATGTGCGACCACGAGCGCCGCCGGCGAGGGGAGTCTCGGCACCGTTGAAATGTTACCGAAAGTACCCGGTCAGAGCGTGTTCCGCGCACGGCGGAGCCTCTGCCGGGCTTGGCGGAGCCTCTGCCGACCTGTCCGAAGCTCACGCTACGGCAGGGGCGCAGGCTGGAAGCCTGCGCTACACGAGGGAACTACCGCGCGGCGTAGAAGGCTTCGTTGACTTCGATGAAGTTCCGCTTGTCGGCCGGGACGTCGTCGAGGGCGAAGATCGCGTCGGAGGTGCAGGCGGGGATGCAGGCGCCGCAGTCGATGCACTCCGCCGGGTCCACGTACATCTGCGTGGCGGACTCGAAATCGGACTCCTCGCTACGGGGGTGAATGCAGTCGACCGGACAGGCTTGAGCGCACAGCTCGTCTTTGATGCAGTTGTCGGTGATGACGAAGGCCACGTTTGTCTCCTGATCGCGTGATGTCGGAGTGATCGTAGCCACCACCGCAACGTGCCGACGCAAGGGTGGTCACGGTGTCGTATGACGATGGTCACCAGAGACGAGGTTGGTACCGATCCGAGGTCCGAGGCTTGAGGTCCGAGGTCTTTCTGGTAGCCTCCGCCGATGCGCATCCGATCCCTCCTGACAGCAACGCTCATCCTCACAGCATCCGTCGCGCTCGCGGCTGAACCTTCGGTCGAAGAGCGCCTCGCGAAACAGAACGCTCTCTTCGCCGAGTCGTGGGAGACGAACCTGAAGCTCAACCCGACGCTCGCGACCAACGTCGGCGACTACCGGTACAACGACAAGCTCGGCGACTACTCGCTCGCAGCGATCCAGAAGCGACATGAGATCAACGACGACTTCTTGAAGCGGATCAAAGCGATCTCTCCCGAGGGGTTCAGCGAAGAAGACCGTACCTCGCATGACCTCTTCGAGAAGAACCTCCAAGAGAACGCGGACGACTGGGATCTCAAGGACTACGAGATGCCGGTGACGGCGCAGGGCGGACTCCATACGGCGTTGGCCGACCTGCCGAACTCGATGCCGTTCGACTCCGTGAAGCACTACGAGGACTACATCGCGCGCCTGAAACAGATCCCGAGAGCGCTCCGAGAGACGGAGGACGTGCTGCGCGCGGGCGTAAAGGACCATCTCGTCATGGTGAAGTTCCTCGCGGCGAAGATCCCGAACCAGGCGAACGGCATCATCGCCGCCGATCCGTTCCTGCGGCCGATCCAGAAGATGCCGGCATCGTTCTCCGAGGCGGAGAAGAAGCGCCTCACGGAGGAGATCACCGCGGCGGTGAACAACGACGTGATTCCCGCTTACAAGCAGTTCGCGGAGTTCATGACGAAGGACTACGTCCCGTACGGTCGTGAGACGCTGTCGATCGAGAGCCTGCCGGACGGCAAGCGCCGTTACCAGGCAGCGATTCGCCGCCTGACGACGACGAACCTGACGCCGGCCGAGATCCATGAGATCGGCCTCAAGGAGTACGACCGCATCGTCGGCGGGATGACGGCGCTGGCGAAGGCGAACGGCTATGCCGATCTCGCCAGCTTCCGCGAGCACGTCGAGAACGATCCGAAGTACAAGCCGAAGTCGGCGCAGGAGATCCTCGACGATTTCTCACGCTACATCGCGCAGATGCGGACCAAGCTCCCGCAACTTTTCACGATCATCCCGTCGGCTCCCGTGACCGTCGAGGCGATCCCCGAGTTCCAGAAGGCCGCCGCGACGCACTACCAGACCGGCACACCCGACGGAAAGCGTCCCGGACGCGTCTCCGTCGCCGTCTCCGATTTTCAACACCGGACGATGATCGACGACGAGGCGGTCGCGTATCACGAGGGGATTCCGGGCCATCACATGCAGCTCTCGATTCAGCAGACCCTCAAAGGCCTCCCCGAGTTCCGCAAGCACGGCGGCAACTCGGCGTACGCCGAGGGGTGGGCGCTGTATGCCGAGCAACTCGGGAAGGAAGTTGGCTTCTACCAGGACCCCGGCTCCGACTACGGCCGTCTCTGTTCGGAGCTGTTCCGCGCCGTGCGCCTCGTGGTCGATACCGGTATTCACGACATGAACTGGTCCCGCGATCAGGTGGTTGACTTCATGCGGAAGTCGCACGCGGTCGACGAGCCGACGATCCAGGCCGAGACCGACCGCTACATCTCCTGGCCCGCGCAGGCATGCAGCTACAAGCTCGGCCAGCTCAAGATCCGCGAGCTCCGGAAGCGGGCGTCGGACAAACTCGGCGCGAAGTTCGACGAGCGGAAGTTCCACGACGCCATCCTCTCGGGAGGCAGCCTGCCGCTGGACGTTCTCGACGCCCGGATCAACAGGTGGATCGCCTCGCAGTAATAGGTCTTTAGAGGCCTCGGGCCCCAGGCCTCAGGCCTCAGGCCTAAATCCGAGGCCTGAGGCCCGAGGCCCGAGGCCTTCCGCAGGTAGGGAAACGCCCCTCTCGCGACACTCCTCAACGAGGAGGCTGCCCTGTGAAGACGCTCCGCGCGGCGTACGCTGCGATTCTGCTCATCATCCTCGCGATGCTCGCCGTTCCGGCATTCGCTTCGGACCACGCCGACCCGCTGGTGGTCGTCGACGACCCGGAAGCGAACCTCACCGATCTCTTCTTCTTTCCGCACGGAGACAACTACGTCGTGATCCTGAACGCCCGCCGCGCGACGTTGAAGGGAAAGCCGTTCCCGGTCACGCCGTACGAATACACGATCAACATCGACCTCCACAGCAAGGTGACGTTCGACAACGAGGCCGACCGGGCGCGTTACGGCGGGACCGTCGTGAATCCGTCCGGCATCAAGCCCGACGTCGTCTTCTCGCTCGGGTTGAACGACGACCTGACGCTCCGAAAGAAAGAGGTCACCGGGCTGCAGCATCCCGAGTTGATCCACTGGTACAGCGGGCTGCGCGACGACCCATTCATCTTTCCGCGGTTCTTCGGCAAGAACGCCATCTCGATCGTCGCGGAGTTTCCGAAGACGTGCTTCCCGGCGGGGCAGCAGGACTTCCTCCTCTGGGGCGTCGCCTCGAAGAACGGCAAGCAGCTCGACCATGACGGACGGTCGAGCCGTACGCAGCAGAACCGGTTCAACGCACTCAACTTCATCCCTCCGAGCGAGCACGTCGCCGAAATGATGAAGGAGATGCCGAAGCAGGCGAAGTGGCAGCAGGAGCTGCTGCATTACAAGCTGACGGTGCCTCTCGCGAACGTCACGCAACTGCTCGTCTTCCTGCGCAAGTACGACCTCGCCCCCGACGTGATGATCTACACGACCCGCTTCCCGTGCGTCTTCCCGAACGGCCGCAAGCTGACGGATGACGTCGCGGCGATCACCTGCGCGAGCGGCGACTGCATCCTGCAGGAGCTGTCGTTCATCGAGGGAGGGTGGCCACGCGCGACGAAGAACGACAAGCCGTTCCTCGACACCTTCCCGTATGAAGCCGATCCGTGGCCGGAAAAGGCGGAGATGCCAGGACCCGTCAGCTTGTGGCACCTCTTGTGGGACTTCGGCACCTGGGTCTTACTCATCAAGACCTTCCCGATAATTACGATCGTGATTTTGCTCATCGCGTTGCTCTGGAGCTGGTTCTTCTACTGGCTCGGCCGGCGTTCCGCATTCCGCGAAGGCGCCATCCAGGTTTGAAACGGACAACTCTCCTCGTTGCAGCGCTCGCGTTCGCGCGGGCGCTGCACGCGCACGATTTCTGGATCGAGCCGTCGACATTTCATCCGGCACACGGGCAGACCGTCGCGCTCGCGCTGCGGGTCGGTCAGGACTACATCGGCGACCCCGTGCCGCGCACGTCCGACAACATCGCGAGCTTCACGGTGCGGCAGGGGAGGGGAGCGCCGCAGGACGTTCCGGGCGTCGAGCGTGAGGATCCGGCCGGCTTCTTCACCGCGGACGCCGGCACGACCGCGGTGGTCGCGTACGCGAGCGTCCCGTCGCCGGTGGAGATGGAGCCGGCGAAGTTCGAGGCGTACCTGCACCAGTACGGGCTCGACGCGATCATCGACGCGCGGACCCGCCGCGGTGAACGGCAGAAGCCGGGAAAGGAGATCTTCTCGCGCTGCGCGAAGTCGCTGATCAGCGGTGCGCGTCCGTCGCTCGCGGCGGCGCAGCCGGCCGGTTTGCGCTACGAGATCGTGCCGTCGATCGATCCGACGAGGGGCGATCCGCACTTCCGCGGCCGCGTGCTCTACGAGCGTACGCCGGCGGCGAACATGCTCGTCACCGCCGTCTTTCACGACAATCCGTCGCTCAAGGTCGTGGCGCGCAGCGATCGCGCCGGCCGGTTCGCAATGAACCTGCCTCGCCCCGGCGTCTGGCTCATCAAATCCGTTCTTATGATCGAGGCGCCGCGCAGCTCGGGCGCCGATTGGGAGAGTCTGTGGGCGTCGCTCACGTTCGACTTGCCGCCGTCGCCGCGCTGACGCTCTTCGCGTGCGGTCTCGCGCAGGCGCACGAGATCGGCACGACGCAGGTCCGTCTCACGATCGATCACGGCCATTGGACAGCGCGGATCACCACCGCGCCGCAGTCGCTGCTCAACAAGCTGGAGTCAACCTCGGGACGGCCTCGGAGCAGCGGCCTCACCGGCGACGCTTATCGCGCCGCGCTCGCGCCGCTTCTGCCGATGCTCGCCTCGGACATCGGCGTCTCGTTCGACGGCGTTCGCTCGCCTGCAACCGTCGCAATCGAGCAGCTGGAGCAACCGGACGACATCGCGCGACCCGCGTTCATTACGATCCGTGCTGACGGCGCCGCGCCGGCGCAGGCAAGAACGTTCCGCTGGTCTTACGCACTGGCATACAGCACGTACGCGCTGATGTACTCCGGAACGACGACGTGGATCGAAGCCGACGCGACGAGTCCGCCGCTTCCGATCGCATCCGTCCACGTAGCAAGCCGCGGCGGGGTGATCGTGCAGTACCTCCACCTCGGCTTTCTCCACATCCTCCCGCGCGGCGTCGATCACATTCTCTTCGTCCTCGGCATCTTCCTGCTGACGACGAAGATCCGTCCGATCCTCACGCAGGTGACCGCGTTCACGATCGCCCACTCGATCACCCTCGGCCTCACGATGTACGGCGTCGTGTCGCTGCCGTCACGCGTCGTTGAGCCGTTGATCGCGCTCTCGATCGCCTACGTCGCCTTCGAGAACGTCTTCACGTATGAGCTCAAACCGTGGCGCCCGTTCGTCGTCTTCGGCTTCGGCCTACTCCACGGCATGGGCTTCGCCGGCGTCCTCCGCACCCTCGACCTCCCGCGCCGCGAGTTCGTCCCCGCGCTCATCAGCTTCAACTGCGGCATCGAGCTCGGCCAGCTCACCGTCATCGCCATCGCGTTCCTCTTCACCGCGGCATGGTTTCGCCACCGAACGTGGTACCGCCCCCGCTTCGTTGTCCCCGCCTCGATGCTGATCGCGGTGACCGGCGTCATCTGGACCGTTCAGCGAATCTGGTTTATGCACTAGCCGCGGAGCGGCGCCATCCCGTTAGCCCAGCGCGTAAGCGCTGGGAATGGTGATCGGTCAAGGACTGAGCTGCGGAGCGGCGACATTTCGCGAACGGATGAATGCCGCCGCTCCGCGGCTCAGTCGGGGAGATGCGCGTTGTTCCCCAGCGCTTACGCGCTGGGCTAACAAAATGGCGCCGCTCCGCGGGTAAGCTCTAGCTACGCTGGAACCGGATCGTTGCGGTCGTTCCGCCACTTCGGGTGATTGAAGTGGATGACGTGGTCGCCGTTGTACGACGCCACCGCTTCGGTGAAGGTGAGGGAGCCGATGCGGCGCCAGTTGGTGATGGTGCGGCGTTGGCCGAAGAGGTACGACTTGCCGGTGTCGGAGGTCTCGATGTCGAAGACGAGGCGGCCGTTCCGTTCGATCTGCTGGAGGATCTCGTCGCGGAAGTCGAGATCGGAACCTTCGATGACCGGCTGCTGCGCGGAGACGCGGAAGCGGAGGAACTCCGGGGAGCGGGTCGGCTCGGAAGCGGGTTTGTCGAGCTCCGCGATCTGGTAGACCTGCCGCATCGTCGGCTGTTTGTCCGCGATGCGGAGAACGATTCCGGTGATGAGGAGGATCGGAACGCCAAGGCCGCGGCGCCAGATGGTGGTGTTCGGCGCGTTGAGGAGCACGGCTTCGTTGATGGCGTTGGCGTGTTCGCCGCCGATGTCCTGCTGCGTGATGAACGACGCGGTCGGCAACTTGCCGGGATGGTTCCGGTCGGTGGTCGGATAGACGCGGCCGACCAGCGCCAGCGATCGGGTGTGACCCCGTCGCGTCTCCGTGCAGCAGGTCGAATAGCGCCCGACGACGAGACCGCGCGAGCCTTTGCGGAAATAGCCGCTGTACGGCGTCTCCTGGTCGATCTCCCAGATTCCGGTGAGGCAGACGCCGTTCGGATGGAGGAGGCGCCGAAAGCCTTTGCGATCCGGCCCCCACCGGAGATCTGCGTGCGATTTCACCGAGCGGCGGGCGGCGGCGAGAAAGAGCCACTGCCCGGCGATCCGGAGCACGCTTCCGAGGGTGACCGGGAAGCGCTCGAATGGCCGGGAGTAGGGATTGGCGAAGATGGCCTCGCGCACGTCCGAGAAGCGCGATCCGGTGAACGCGCTGTCGTCCGGCGCGAGGCCTTCGATGCCGTAGTCGTCTACAGCCATACGTTCTCAGGCGGTGCAAAGACCGTGAGCACGCCGGCGCCGAGGCCGACGTGTGCGACGAAAACGCGGACGAAGAACACCGCGTCTTCGAGCCACTTCGGATTGAACGGCTGCTGCAGGATCGCCGAGAGCGACACGACCAGCACGATCGCCGCGATGACCAGCCCGCGTGTCCGCATTTTCCAGCCGACGATGCCCGTCAGAATCCCGAAGCCGCCGACGACCCAGGGGAGCACCGCCGAGGTCACGAACGCGGCGATGAGCGCCAGCAAGATGCCGATGGCGAACAGAACCCGGAGAGCGAGCGAGGAATCCATCAGACCGAGACCTTCTTTCCCGCCGCCGTGGCGATGACGTCCGCCGCCTTCTCGCCGATCGTGTAGACCGACGAGACGATGAAGAAGCCGGGGATCTTCGGAAAGACCGAGGCGTCGACGATGCGCAGCCCCTTCGTGCCATACACCTGGAACTTCTCGTTCACGACGCCGTTCTGCGTCTCCGGCATCATCGGACACGAGCACGAGGCGTGGTGGCCCCACGCCTGGTTCTTGACGAACTGGGCGATCTCGGCGTCCGACTGCACGTCTTTCCCGGGCAGCTCTTCCTCCGCGATCATTCCCTTCTCGCGGAGCTCTTTGGTCAGACCGCGGACGAACTTGATTCCTTCGACCACCGACTGCAGGTCGTCGCCGCCGGTGTCGTTCCCTTCCTCGAAGTAGCAGAAGTCGATCTCGGGGACGTCGAGCGGATCGTTCGATTTGAGTCGCACCGTTCCGGCGCAGTTCTGCGTGTGGGCCTTCAGAATCGCCCACGTGAGGTAGTTGAGGTTCTCGACGAACAACTTCGAGTAGCCGGGGAAGTAGCCGCGGAAGAGGCCGAGGAGCGCGAAGATGAAGAGGTCGGGGAGGGGGCGCTGGTTGAAGGAGCGTTTGATGATCGCGGCGACGGCGCCGTTGGTCGTGTAGACGCCCTTGTGCTTCGTCCAGTCCGCATACTGGGGATCGCCCTTCGCGAACTTCGCTCCCTTGAGGACCCACCATGCCGGAAAGTTCATCCGGTTCACGACTCCGACTTCGTAGCGGTCCTGCAGGTTCGTGCCGACGCCGCGGAGGTCGTAACGGACCGGGATGTTGAATTGCTTGAGGTGCTCGGCGGGTCCGATGCCGGAGAGCATCAGGAGCTGGGGCGAGTTGTACGCGCCGCCGGCGAGAATCACCTCGCGCGATGCCTTCGCCTGCCGCAGCTCGCCCTGCTGTGAGCTCGGCTTCGGCGTCGCGCGATAGAGCTTTGCGCCTTTCAGGTACTCGACGCCGATGGCGCGGTTCGAGTCGTCGAACAGGACGCGCGTGGCGAGCGCGTCCAGCTCGATGGTCAGCTTGTCGGGATGTTTCGCCGCGACTTCGAGCACGCGCTCGCGTGAGCCGTTACGCGCGTGGTTCTTGGTCGCGAGCGGCGGATAGCGGAAGCCGGTGGCGTCGCCGCTGACGACGCGCCAGTCGTTCGGATCGCCCTGTCCCTGGATGATCCATTTGAGGCGATCCCAGAACGAGCCGTTGATCGTCGCTTCGTTGGCCGCGACAGTCTTCAGAAGAAAGTTGACGATTCCCTCGTCGTCGATCGCGGCTTCCGGGATCGCCTTCTCGGTCTGGAGCCAGCCGCCGAAACCGTGCCGCGTCGGATTGATGCCGGTGAGCTTGTACAGCAGTCGCCAGAGCGGACGGTGATGGCAGTTCTCCAGCCGCTGGAAGTACTTGCGCATGTTGTCCGGCGACCATGAGCTGTCGCCGGTCATCTCTTCGATGTAGCGCCAGTCGTCGTTGTGCGGATAGACCGTGATCTGCGCGTTGTGGGCCGTGCAGCCGCCGAGCGTGCCGGCACGCGGATAGAAGATGCCGTCGCGCGGCGGCGGCTGCCACTTCGGGTCGTTCTTCGCGATGCTGTCCTGCTTGTAGTGCTTGACGAAGAACTCCCAGCTCATCGCCTCGTTTTCCGAGGCGATGGCGTGGAAGACGGGGACGTCGTAGTCGTCGGGGAGGCGGTTCTCGTTCGGATACGGAGCGTCGCCGCCCTGGATCTTTCGCGGATCGCCGCCCGCTTCGAGCAGCAGGACCTTGAACCCGTACTCCGCGAGGCGCGCGGCGCAGGTGCCGCCGCCCGCGCCGGAGCCGACGACCACGAAATCGTAAGAGGTATTCGTGTCAGCCATGGTCGTGTCTCCTCAGAACGTCTTCAGGAACGCGATGAGCGCCTTCTTGTCGGCGTCGGTCAGTCCCGGCTCTCCTTCGCTTGCCGGCAGGAAGTCGGTGCCGAAGTAGTGGCCGCGGTTGACGATGAAGTCGGGGCACTTGCAGGCGTTGAGCAGCGCCGCCTTCGAGCCCGCGAAGTGCTGGTTGACCTCGTCGTCCGTGGCGTTCTTCGGCAGCGTGATGAGAGCCGTCGTGAGATGGAACAAGGAGTCGAACACGGCCCCGGAGTTCTCCAGGTCCATGTTCGTGAGGAGGTTCACCGGCGTGCCGGCGGGAATCGGACCGATGTTGACGCCGGGCTGTGGCGGCCGGCCCGGCTCGTTGTTCGTGTTCATCTTGTCCATTTGCGCCTTCGACATGAATGGGAGGTATCCCGGCATGATGTTCAGCCAGCTCCGCTGCGTCGTCTTGTCGATCCATCCCGGCGCCATCTTTCCGGACGCCGTCTTGAACATGACGTTGCCGGCGCGCTTCTCCGGCCACAGCATCTGCGTGATGCCGTCCTCGAACGAGTGGATGCGCCCCTCGACGCCCGGATCGACGTAGAACTCCACCGACTGGTCGAGGTTGTAGTACTGCCCCTTGCCGGCGTCGCGATACTTGTCGTCGCCCTTGTTGGAGCCGACCGTGTTGTTCTGCAGGTAGGGCGCCGTCGACCAGAGGCTGACGAGCGACGCCGGGCGCGTGTAGCCGCGGCCGCCCGCCGGCATCTTGTACTGAATCGGCGCGAGCGTGTAAGGATCGTAAAGGGTGATCGTGCCGACCGACGGCAGGTTCTTGTACGACTCCGACGAGAAGTTGTCCCAGATGTTGTCGCGGATCGCGTTCGTCGCGAGCGGGCTGCAGACGTTCGTCTCGAGCAGCGTCGACGGGACGCGCACTTCGGTCGAGAGGAAGTTGTCTTCGAGGAACTTCGGGTCGTTGACGATCGCCGTCATCGCCGCCTTGTATTGCGGCGTCTTGGTGTGCTGCCAGAAGTCGTTCCAGCACTTGAGGTAGTTCGGCCCGACGCATCCCGGCTGGAAGTAGGTCTTCGTGACGTATTCAGGCTGCTTGCTCGAATGGCAGCGGGCGCAGCGCTCCGCGAAGACGACCTTGCCGCGCGGAACGAGACTCGCGTCTTTCGCCAGATACTCCTTGCCGCCTGGCGCGCTGGCGAGGGTGTCGGGAGGGCTCGCGGCGAGGAAGAAGAGCGCGACGTCGGGCGTCTGCATCTCGTTGGCCTGCCAATAGACGGAGTTCTTCCGCATTCCCGCGATGGTGATCGGCGAAATCGTCGTCAACGCCGGATCGACGAGGGGGACCTTCAGGCCGCCGATCAGCGGGAAGAAATGCAGCAGCCACTCCTGCGAGTCGAGTCCGATGTTGATGTAGACGCGATTGAGCGCGCCGAGGGCACCGACGGCGTCCGAGCCGTCCTTGAGCACGTGCGTCGTCCGGACGACGTTCGGCGGAGTGTAGAGCTGCGTGAGCAGCGACGAATCGCGCAGCGGCTTGCCGTTCCCGGCGTAGTCGTTGAACTGCGCGTTGTCCTTGCTGCCGCCGCCCAGTTCCTCGTGTCCCCACAGCCTCCCGATCTCCAGCCGCGCATGGAGGTTGTAGATGGCATTCATCGTACGCGGGTTGTTGATCTGGTCGGAGGAGACGAGCGAGGTGTCGAGCGCGCCGGGGCGCGAGGTGTTGAAGAGCTGCCAGACGAAGCTCTTCTGGTCCTGGTCGAACATGAAGACGCGGGAGATCCAGAACCACTGCGCGCCCGGATTGCTGTTCAAGTCCGACCACTGCGGGTTCTCCGGGTCCTTCGGCGGGTGCGACGGGTTCGGCCCGACGTGGCAGAAGCCGCACGACATCCCGACGCGGAACGGCTTCACGAGCTTCGCGCTGTTGTAGTAGCTCGGGTTCTCGTAATAGTCGTGGTTGATGCCGTCGGGTCCGACGTGCTTCATCCACTCCTCTTCGGCCTTCTCGTCGAACGCCGGGTTGGGGAAGAGGCGCAGGCCGACGACGCCGGTGGCGTAGCCGTAGTACGAGCCGACCGGCAGGGTCTTCCCGTCCTTGAACGTCATGCCGCGGGCGCCGACCTTGACGCCGGGGTACTTCTGCTCGTTCTCGAACGGGTCGTCCTTGCAGCCCGCCTGGCTGTTGTCGCGTTCGTCGAGGATGAGGCCGAAGCGGTCGGGCCGCCCTTTGTCGCTGAACTTGAAGCAAGGCTCGTTGACGAGTCCGAACCACGACCAGCGGTTCTTCCGCGTCCACTTTCCGTAGTCCGAGATCGTCTTGACCAGGTCGAGGTTGCCGACGCTGGAGACCGAGAGCGAGTCCCACAGCGCGTCGTTGCCGGCGGTCCAGACGATCCAGTTGTTGCGTCCGACCACGGCAGCGTGAACGGCGTCCGCGGGAGTGGCGTTCGGCTGGAGGTAGTCCTTGATGGAGGCGAAGACGGCCTGCGGGTTCTTCGTCACGCCGTAGTCCATGTCGGCGTAGTAGTCCTCGTCGGCGCCGGCTAGGCTCTGCGGCGTGCGGCCCGCCAGCGCCGCTTCATCCTTGGTCTGGTTGGCCTTCGCGTGCCGGTCCTTGAGCCATTGGGCGGTCTGGTCGACGACCACGACGACCGGTTTGACATATTTGAAATAGATGACGGCGGCGACGACGACCACCACTACCAGGACGATGATGAGCCACAGCTTCCGCATCGCTTCCTCCTTTGCATCCTTTCGCTACGGGCACAGGGCGACAATTAGGAGAGTCTTCGGCGCGGGGTTTCCCTACCCTGGCGAAGACAAGTTTCCGTCGCTAT
>JACZCU010018824.1_pt1 | contig 14916 bp, 15 predicted proteins | sample 8641851 | NCBI WGS metagenome assembly JACZCU01 (sample SAMN15324605, study PRJNA640507) | soil metagenome | isolation source: monocropping sugarcane control | place: China: Luxin town, Laibin City, Guangxi Province | collected 2019-07-25 | depth 10cm m | reverse complement strand
CCCGCCGATTACGAAACGATTCGGCGGGCTGAGAGCCCGCCGCTCCACTTACAACTTGATCTGCCGCATCTCCTGTACTGCCGGAATCACGCGCAGTGCGGTCACGGCATTCGCGTTGAGTGGCGAGTCGATCGTGATGATCGCCATCGCGGTGCCGCCGCTGTCGGTGCGTGCGAGGTTGTACTCCGCGATGTTCACCGCGTAATCGCCGAGCGTCGTGCCGACGCGACCGACGACGCCGGGCACGTCTTTATTGATGATGTACAGCAGGTGCCCTTCCGGTTTGAACTCCACGCGATAGTTGTTCACCGACACGAAGCGCTGATTGCGCTCGTGGAACACCGTGCCGGAGACGCACGTCTCTTCCGTTTGCGACGACACGCGGAACGTGATCAGGTTCGCGTAATCGCGCGGCGTGGGATTCACGGTGAAACTGATTTCGATGCCGCGCGCCTGTGCGATCTGTTCGGCGTTCACGAAATTCACGCTCTCCGCGAGATGGCGCGAGAGCAGACCTTTCAGCGCTGCAACCGACAGAATCTTCGTGAGTCGCTCGCTCACGCCCCACAACTCGATCGCCGCGCGATGAATCGGGCGATCCGTAATTTGCGCGGCGAACGATCCGAGTTTTTCGGAGAGGGAGATCAGCGGCGCCGCGTCCGCATCGGCCACGCCTTCGAATGGCAGATTCACCGCGCTGACAAAGATCGATCCGCGCAAAGCTTCGACCACCATCTCCGCCGTCTGCACCGCGACGCGATCCTGCGCTTCGATCGTGTTCGCGCCGATGTGCGGCGAGAGAATGATGCTCTTCGCGTTGAGCAGCGGATGATCTTTTCCGGGCGGTTCTTCGACGTAAACGTCGATGGCCGCGCCCGCGACTTTGCCGCTGTTCAACGCATCGGCGAGTGCTTGCTCATCGTAGATGCCGCCGCGCGCGATGTTCAGCACGACGACGCCATCCTTCATCTTCGCGATTTGTTCTGCGCCTAACATCCCGCGCGTTTCATCCGTCGACGGCGTGTGCACCGTGATCACGTCCGCCTGCGCGAGCAATTGCTCGAGCGACACTTTCGTCGCGCCGACTTTTTCGTACGCCGCGTCGGTGATGTACGGGTCGTATGCGATGACGCGCATGCCGAACGCGCGGGCGCGCGTGGTGACGCGCGAGCCGATTCGACCGAGGCCGATGACGCCGAGGGTTTTGCCATCGAGCTCGATGCCCATGAACTTCGAGCGCGTCCACTCTCCACGCTTCACGCTCGCATGCGCCTCGGGGATGTTCCGGCACAACGCCAGCAGCATCGCCATCGTGTGCTCGGTCGCGGACATGATGTTCGCGGTCGGCGCGTTGATCACGAGAATGCCGCGCGCGGTTGCGGCATCGACATCGACGTTGTCGAGACCTACGCCCGCGCGGCCGACGATGCGCAGTCGCGTTCCCGCGTTCACCAGCTCCGGCGTCACCGCGGTGCCGCTGCGCGTGATCAGCGCATCGGATTGCGCAACCGCGGCGAGAAGATCCGCGCCCTTGAGCCCGGGACGATAATCGAGCTCGACGTCCTTCGCCGCGCGAAGAATGTCGAGCCCGGATTCAGCGAGAGTGTCGGTAACGAGAGCGCGATACATGGCGCGCGCGATTGTATGACTTACGCGCGCGTCACTTCGGACAGGTCATCCAACATTGCGTTCAAATCCGCGATCGACATGTCGCCCATGTGCGCGATGCGGAACGTCGTGTCTTTCCACTGACCATAACCGCCGCCGAGCGTGTAGCCGCGCTTCTTCATCTCGGTGCGAATCGTGTCCGGCGGCAACACCGGCGCGAGCGTCGTTACGGTTGCGGATGCGTGCGAAACATCCGATGCGAGTCGCGCGAATCGTTGCGAACGCTCGTGCACGAGATCGCGCATCTGTCGATGACGTTCGTAGCGCGCCTGCAATCCCTCGACGTGCAGCATGTGCTCGAGCTGCGCGGCGAGCGCGTAGAAATGCGGAATCGATGGCGTCGACGGCACGCTGTCTTCATCCGCTTTTTCTTTGTATGCGAGGAAATCGAAGTATGTGCCGCGATACGGATGCTTCTTCGCGCGCGTGAGCGCTGCATCCGAAACCGCGGTGACGGTGATGCCCGGCGGCAGCGCGATGCACTTCTGCACGCTCGCGAGACAAACATCGGCGTTCCACTTATCGAACTCGACCGGAATTCCGCCTAACGCCGAAACCGAATCGACGAGCACGAGCGCATCAGGTGCTTCTTCGCGTACGACGGCCGCGAGTTGCGCAACGTCATTCGTTACGCCGGTCGATGTTTCGTTGTGCGTGATCGTCACCGCGTCGTAGTGCGCGCGATGATGGCGAGCGAGGTGATCCGCGAGCTCGTCGGCATCGACCGCGCTTCCCCAGCCGGCATCGAGGCGATCGACTTCGTAGCCGAGCGATTCAGCGATGTTGTACCAGCGCTCCGAAAACGCGCCGCACGTCGTGACGAGCACGCGTCGCGCGACGCAGTTTTCGAGCGCGGCCTGCATCACGCCAGTTCCGGAGCTCGTGACGACGAACGTCGTCTGTCCCGTGCCGAACAACTCTTTCAAGCCGACGTTGATCGTATGAAAGAGGTCGCGAAACTCGGGACTGCGATGCCCGATCATCGGGCGCAGCATCTCCTGCATGATCTCAGGACGCACCCACGTCGGACCGGGGACGAAGAATTTGCAGCGGTTGTCGTCGCTCATGGCTCGATCAGGTACGGCAAGACGGCCGCCATCGTCGGCTCGCTCACGTACACCGTCGCATTGTCCTTCACGCGCGCTCGCGTGTGAACTCCTCCGAAGCCAATGAAAAGACTCACGGCCGGTTTCGTCTCGAGATCGCTCACGCCGTCGCCGATGAATGCGGACTTGCCTTTCGAGCGCGTGAGGATCGCGCGCACGACGAGCTCCTTGCCTCCGGTCTTCGTTAGAAACGAGCGGCGATCGAAGTCGAGGTAGTTGCCTTCGTCATCAAATTTCAACGTGACTGCATGCACCGCACGCGAAGGAATGTTGAGCTTGTGCGCGAGCGGCGCGATCGCTTGCGCAATGCCCGCGGTGACGAGATGCACGTCGACGTTCAGCGATTGCAGCGTGGAGATCGTTTCTTCGACGCCATCGACGAGCGATTGCGTGTAGCGCTCGCCGAGGGCTTCGACGTCGCGCAGTGTGGGCCGAATGATCTCGAGCCTGCGGCCGTAAACCTCATCGAGCGGAATCTCGCCGTTCATCGCCGCGTCGGTGAGACGCACGATTTCAGGATTGCCGTTCGCGAGCACGTCGATGCCTTCGATCGTGACGAGCGTGGAATCGACGTCGAAGAAAACGAAGCGATACTTTGCCTTCACGCCGCCTCGCGTCGCACGAGCTTCACGAGATCGGAGAAGCGCGCCAGGAAGTGATCGGGCTGCGTCGCTTCGAGCTCTTCGCGCGTCGAAGAACCGGTGGCGACGACCGCGATGTCCATGCCCGCGTTGCGTGCGGCGCGCACGTCGACCGGCATGTCGCCGACGAAGAGCGAGTGCTCGACGCCGAACTCCACCGACTTCAACGTCACGTGCAAATGCTGCGCTTCAGGCTTGCGCGCGCCGGCGGCATCGGGTCCGACGATCGCGCGGAAATAGTGCGAAAGCCCAAGGAAATCGAGGATTTTCTTCGAAAAGAACGTCGGCTTGTTCGTGCATACGGCCATCTGCACGCCGAGGTCGTGGAGCTTCGCGAGAGTTGCTTCGACGTCCGCGAGCACTTTCGATTCTTCGCAACACACCTCGTCGTAGCGCGTTTCGAATGCGCTCACGATCGTCTGCGGAATCTCCGTGCGCTCGAACGCGCGCTGCAGCAGTTTCTCCATGCCATCGCCGACGATCTCGTGAATGCGCTCGGACGTGAGGTCATCGAGGCCGTGCGTGCGGCGCGCGTGATTCACGGCTTCGGTGAGAGCGCTGTAGGAATCGACGAGCGTTCCATCGAGATCAAACAGCACAGCGCGGTATCGCAGCCTCATAAGAAACGCCAGATTCTATCGAGATTCGCGCGCATCTCTTCGAGTGTGGGACGCGCGCCGGCCGAGATCGTTACCTTCGGCCAGTCGCCGAGCTCCTTGAATCCCTCGACGAGCACGATGTCGCAAGTGAAGTGCCGAAGCAGCTCGCGCGGCACATCGTACGTCGTGCGCGCGATGCCGTCGTCGCTGAAGATCACGCCTTCGTTGTGTCCCGCGAGGATCACCGGATTCGCACCGGCGTCGCGAAACTTCGCGGTGTCACCGCGATGCTCTTCGTTCATCGGATGATGCGTGTGCTTGATCGCGCCGACGCGTTTGCCCTCGGCGACGAACGAGCGAATCAACGCGACGATCATCGTCGTCTTGCCCGCGCCGGAGAAGCCGGTGATCGCCGCGACGTTCATGGTGCGCATTATGGAGTGCGGTGGCAAAGCTGCCGCTTTCGAAAGCGGTGGCTCGCGCCGCCGCACTCCATACCCTTTTTCCCTTTTTGCCACACCAATCCCTCGTGCTCCACGTATCCTCTTTCTCCACGCCATGCGAAAGACCGTCCTCGCGCTGCTCGCGCTCGCCTTCGCATTTCCGCTCGTCGCGCAGGACGCGCAACAGCCGCCCGCCGCGAAGCCGATCGTCATCGCCATCGAGCCCCTCGGCGATAGCGACAGTGGCGTCGTCGCGCGCGTGACGTTCCGCTTTTCCACGCCGCCCGACGTGAATGAAGAACTCGCGCTCTACCTCCAGGGCTCGTTTCTGCAGAACGGCATCGTTCTGCGCAATTTCCGTTACACCATCCCGCCGGATCTGCGCACTTCGGTCAGCGCGGTGCAGGCATTTGCACCAGGCGAGGTCGAAATCGAAGCGCGTTTAATTCTGCCGACCGATGACGTTGCGCCGGTGATCGTCTCGAAAGTGAATGAGAAGTTCACGATCGCGAAAACCAATAAGCCTTACGTGGCATCGGCAGACGACGGCGCGGAAGCGTTTCTCGCGGAAGGCGTCGTGCCGGAGGCGATCGGCGCGGTGCGCATCAAAACGCCGCGCCGCGATGTCGCGCTCAATCTTTTCATCGTCGACGTCGATGTGCAGCCGCAGGTGAAGCGCGTCGAGTACTGGGTGGACGGTAAGAAAGTCATGGCGCGCAATTCGCCGCCGTTCCGCGCCGAGCTCGACCTCGGCAAGATTCCGAAGCGCGTCGAAGTCCGCGCGGTCGGCTATGACGCGCGCAATCGTTATGTCGATGCCGACGCGTTCATCGTCAATGAGCGCGAAACGCCGCTCGAAGTGAAGATCACGCGCACGGAAACGCCCGATGGCGTGTCGCACTTCAAGCTCTCGATTCAGAATCCGAAGAACACCGCCATCAAGACCGTCGAATTATTCGCGGGCGATAAGAAGATCGCGGAGTTTCCCCGTCCGCCTTATGCGATCGATATCCCGACCGCGCGATTGAAGGGCTACGAATACGTTCGCGCATCGGTGCTCGACGATACGGGCTATGAAGCTGGCGATCTGTTGTTCCTCAATGGCGAGCGATATACCGAACAAATCGAAGTCAACGTCGTCGAATTACCGGTGTCTGTCAGTGACGCACAGGGATTGCCGATTACCGATTTAAAGGAATCGAATTTCACGGTTCTCGAAAACGGCAAGCCGCAGATACTCACCGCATTCAATTACGCATCGAATCTGCCGATCTCGGTCGGCGTGCTGCTCGATCACTCCGGCAGCATGGACCAGCGAATCAGCGACGCAAAATCGGCGGCCGTGGAGTTTTTCAAGAGCATCATTCACACCGGCGATCGTGCGTTCATTGCGCCGTTTGCGAACGATCCTTCGAAATTCGCGCCATTCGTCTCCGATGTTCCGACGCTCGAGGCGCAAGTCAACGCAATCCCGGACGCGGCGGGCGGAACGTCGTTGTACGACGCAATCGTTACCGGGCTTTATCGCTTCCGCAATCTTCAGGGTCGTAAGGCGCTGATCATCATCAGCGACGGTGAAGACACGACATCGCGTCTCTCGTACGACGACATGCTCACGTATGCGCGCGCGTCACGTGTGCCGCTGTATTTCATCGCAATCGACATGAGCTCGTTCGGGAGTAGTGGGATGAAATCGCTCGCCAATGAGACCGGCGGTGTGGCGTATTTCATTCGCAATGTGAAGCAGCTCGGCGAAACGTACAAACTGCTCGAGAAAGAGCTCCGCTCACAATATTTACTCGCCTACAGTGCCGAGGCTTCGACGAAAGACCAGGCATATCGCACTGTGGAAGTGAAGGTGGACCGTCCCAATGCAAAAGTCCGCACGATTCGCGGCTACATTCCTTAGCGTTTTGATCGCCGGCAGTGCGTTCGCGGCCGACCTGCGCCCGATTAAAGATCCGGCGAAGATCGACGCGGTTTACGCAAAGCCCGCGAAATTGCGCGTGCTCAATGTATGGGCCACGTGGTGCATCCCGTGTGTCGCCGAGATGCCGGATTTACGCACGATCGATGAAACGTTCGGCAATGAAGTGTCGATGGTGGGTGTGTCGTTGGACGACATGATTCCGGATGCGACGTCGGCCAAGGTCGTGAATTTCCTCGACAAATACCGCGTCGCGTTCCCCAACGTTTATTACACCGGGAATGCCGACGACCTCGGCGACCGCATTAACTTCAACGGCGAGATTCCGATCACCATCGTCTATGACGCCAAAGGAAAAGAGCTCTGGCGTCATCAGGGAAAGATCGATCGCGAGAAAACGATTGCGCAATTACGCGCCTTATTGAAACGCTAGGAGAAACGCACAATGAAGAAATTGCTCGTTGTACTGAGTCTTTTTATGGCCACCGCGGCCTGTGCCGCAGATGAGTTAGCGGTTGGCGCTCAGGCGCCGGCGTTTTCGCTGGTGAATGCCGTGGATGGAAAATCGGTTGCGATGAAACCGAACGACGGCAATTTGAAAGTCGTCGTGTTTACGTGCAATCAGTGCCCGTATGCGAAAGCGTTCGAGCCGCGCATCATCGAGATCGCGAACAAGTTCGAAGGCAAAGGCATCCGCTTCTATGCCGTGAATCCGAATGATGAAGCGAAGTACGCCGAAGAGACGCTCGCGAACATGAAAGCGCGCGCGACGTCGAAGGACTATCCGTTCCCGTATTTGAAGGATGCGGACAGCAGCATTGCGCGTGCGTATGGTGCACGCGTCACTCCGCACGTGTTTGTCGTAGACGGCACCGGCACTGTGCGTTATCGCGGCTATGTCGATGATTCCGCAAAAGCGGAGGAGCGTAAGACCACGGGATTGACGGATGCGCTCAATGCACTGATCAATGGTCGTGATGTAGCGACGACGGAAACGCGTGCGTTTGGGTGTTCGATTAAGTTCAAAGGCTGAGGCAGTTTTACTGCGTTAACCTCTCATAAGAACTTCTGAGCATCGTCACGCGCTTCACGTAATTCCTCGTCTCCTGAAACGGAATCGATTCCAGAAACTCATCGGTAGGTTTGCCCGGGGCAGCGCGACGCCATTTCATGACGTTGCCCTGCCCCGCGTTGTATGAGGCGACGGCAAAGTACGTATTGCCGCCGAACATATTGACGAGCATGCGCAGGTGGTAGGTACCGAGCGTGACGTTGACGTCGGGATTTTCCAACCGTGAGACCGCGAACGGAATGCGCAATCGGCTAGCGTGCTCCTTGGCCGTCGGCGGCATGAGCTGCATCAAGCCCGTCGCGCCGACCGCCGATTTCGCTTTAGGGTTGTAGTAGCTCTCCTGCAGAATCAGCGCGCGCACGAGATTCGGATCGAGTCCACGTTCCTTTGCGTGCTCTTCGATTTCATCGCCGTATTTCAACGGGTAATACATGCGAATGAAGTAATTCGGTACCTGATCCTGATCGACGGTCGCGAGTTGCGGCCACGCCTTACGCAGCGAGCGATACATCAGCACTTCGCTGCCCATCGCCGCGTAATAATCCGCCATTAATGCCTCGGCGAATCGCGTGTTCTCGCGCTTCGCATTACGGCGAATTTCGAGAAATGCCTCGCGCATGGACGAGAGCGCGGTTAATTCGTAGGCGAGCTCCAATTCTTTCGGCATTTGCTTCGCCGCGATCTCGCCCCAGTCCGGACCATCCTTCCTGTCCAGCGGATTCGATTTCACTTCCGCGCGCTTTGCGCCGCGCGTGACGGAGTGTTGTGCGTAGAGATCCGCATACGGCGCATTGGCCAGTTTCTGGTAAATCGCCTTTGCCTCGGCCTTCTGTCCGCCGCGATCGAGACAACGTGCATACCAGTATTCCGATTGGCGTCGCACGTTTGTATGCGGATACGTATTGACGATGTACAGAAACAATTTCTTGGCAGTGGCGAGATCTCCGCGCGTATAAGCCGCCCAGGCTTTATCCCAGAAAAACTGCAGCGCAGGATCGGCCAATTCATCGAGCTTGATGATTTGCGGCACGAGCTCCTGTACATACGCGTCCTGATTTTTTGCCTGTGCGCGAGCGAGTAATGCTTCGAGCACTTCCACGCGCAGCGCATTATCAATCGGCAGCGTCAATAAATCTTTGAGACGCTCGCTGGCCAGGCGCTCGTATTCTTCTTTCTTATTCTTCTTCGCGAGATCGATGAGCTTGATCTGCCGGGTTACGGTCTGGTACTTCGGCTTCGTGACGGTCTTCTTCTTTTTGCCTTTGCCTGTACGTACCTTAATCGTGCCGACTTTCTTCTTTTCCTTCACGGTTTTGATCACCTCGGGATTAATCGCCGAGGCGAGGATTGCGTAGTTTCGGGCGCCGGTGCGGAGCGCGGGAATCGCGGTCTTGTAAGGACCGGACGTCAACGGCTCTAAGGCTTTGTTCGAATCCTCGTACTTGCGTAACGCATTGAGGCAAAGACCCTTCTCCAGTTGAATCTCCGCGGAGAGTTGTGGCGCATTGCCGATGAGATTCAATTCATCGAGTGCATCCTGAGCGTCGCCAGCGAGGCGTAAGGCAGTGACGCGTTCTAATCGCTCACTCGCGGTCAACGGCAATGGTGCTTTGGGATCGGTTCCACTGACCGCGCGAATGAACAGACTGGCCTGCTTCGATTCCTCTGCAGACGGGTAATGCAGAATGATTTGCCGCGCGTTGTACAGAGCGCCAGCGAGATCGCCGCTTTGCATGCGCGCCATTGCTGCCTGCCAGCGCGCGCTCGCAGCGACGGCCGGCGTTTCACTGCGCGTGGCGAGCGCTGCATACACATCGCCGCTGCTCGTCCAATCGCCATTCGTCGCGTAGAGATTCGCGAGATTGAACGCGATGTCGTGCGCGTACGCCATGCGCGGCTTACGACGCCACAATTGCGCGAGCGTCAATCGCGCCGCGTCCGTGTTACCCGCGAGTTGATGCCCGTTCGCGAGGTAATACAGCCGATATTCTTCGACCGCGCGCGGGCCGAACGTAAACGACGAGAAATGCTTGACCGCATCGGCACCGTCATTGCGCGCGAGCGCGGCCACGCCGGATGCATAAACGTCGCGCAGTTTTTGTAAATCGGGAGGCGCTTCCGCCTTGTGCGGCTGATCCGCCTCCTCATGCGAGGTGCCGATGCGTCCGCCGCGCTGAATGTACGTGATCGCGAGAATGCCGCCGATCAGCAGCACGATCATCACGACCAGGAAGAGCCACTTACGCCGCAACCACTGCAACACGGCCTCTCAGTTTGCGCGTGGCGTGCCCGCGCGCGATTCGAGCCTCAATTACAGACCGAGCGCTTCCGCATGGCCATCCGCGAGAATGCGGACGAGCTCGTCGTAGAAGTAATTCGAGACCTTGCGTACGTCATCGCTGATGCGCTCGTCGTACATCTGACGGCTGCGATCGATGTCTTCCTTCAGCCGTTCATAAAGATCGTTGTTGCGACGGCCGAGATCGACTTTCGATTCGTTGTAGAGCTTGATCTCAGACACGAGCAGACGCGCGAAGCGGCGCGCTTCGTCATGCTTCTTCGCGTCTTCACTTTGACCGCCGCCGAGAACTCCGGAGCGATTGATGTTTGCCGGTGGGATGTACTGCGTCGTCGGACGCTCTTCGCCGCCGCCGGCGATCGGTGATGTCGCCGCGGGCGCAGGTGCTGGCGCTGGCGCGGGAGCCGGTGGCGGAGCAACAGGCGCAGGCGCCGGTTTCGGAGCGGGAGACGAAAACTCGTCCGCACCCGGAACATTAAATTGCGGACGCTGCTGCGCCATCATTTCGCGCAACTGCGCTGCATTGATTGCGACCGTGCCCGCGTCCGTGCGTTTTGGAACGGGTTGGTCGAGTTGGAATTGCGGCGCAGACGGCGCTGCTGGAGCGGGAGCAGGTGCTGGTGCAGGCGGCGCCGGAGTTGGTGCAGGTGCAGGCGCTGGTTTCGGCGCAGGAGCGGGAGCCGAAACGACGGGCGCCGCTGCAGGCGCAGAAGTCGACGGCGACAAACTCGGCGACGGGATCTTCTTGCGAATCGCCAGCGTGTCGACGAGCAATCCCGTGGTGAAGACGAGCAACTCGATCGCATCCGTGTCGAACTGCGCGGCCGCGTCGGCGACTGCATCGACGTACACCGCGGCCGCGACCTTGTCCTTGATCACCATCGGCACGAGCACGGCGCGTTCGGAGTTGGAGACGCCGAGGCGCGTGGCGAGATTGTTGCCGTCCCAGATGACGACCTGCTCATCGCGCAACACGCGATCGAGCTCCGGAATCAAACCAGGTGCGGCATTGAAGCGCTTCACCATCTCGTCGTTGCCGCCGAAATTGGAGAAGCCCACGCCCTTCCATCCGCTGAACGTTTCGCCGCGCAGAATCAGAAGCGCCGCGCGCGAGCCGAACGCGAGACATTGCTCGAGCAGCGAGTTCAGTACATCGACCTGCGATTTGCCGCGCTCGATTGCCTGAACCGCATCTTTGACTTTGCGTGCTGCCGCGCCGGTTTCCACGGCAGGCGCCGGACTCTCGGACACGATCGTGCCTTCGAGCTCTTCAATTGATTTGCGAATCTGCGGGAGGAACGACAGCGCGTTGACGTCGGCCTGAACGGATTGAAGCGCGGCTTTGAGCTGCGAGTCGACGGCCGCGCGAACGTCTTCGATGGACGAACGAATCTCGCCCACCATTTTCTCGACCGACTCCCGTACTTGCGCGTCGATCGAGCCCGCGACTTCCTCGCCCCTCACGGCCATAAATCCTCCGGCTACTGTAGGTTGACGCGCACAATGAAGCGGCCCGCAGAAGCTCGGCGATTATCGGCCCCGCTCTCCGGCGCTGTCAAGAAACGACGGGGGCGTGCTAAGTTGTGTGCAATGCGAGTTTTCCCCGTTGTTTCCGCCGCAATTGTGGCGCTCGCGGTCGCTTGTGGCGGACAGCAGAATCAGACCGCCGATCACCAGGCCGAATGGCGCGATGTTCTGCGACACAAGGAAGCTGCCGCGCGTCCCGACGCGTCGACGCAGCACAAGCAGGTTTACGCCGATTCCGTTCGCGCCTTCGTTCAGAAGCATCCGAACCACGGACGCGCGCGCGAAGTGTGGCAGCGCATCGAACTCGAGTTCGCGAATGATCTCGCCGCCGTCGGTCGCAATCACGACGCGATTCGTTTCTATCGCGCCGTGCTGCAGCACGATCCGACGAACGATGTCGCGCGCAAAGGACTCGCAATTGCCGTTGATCGTCTCGCCGTCTCGCGCGACAAACTGCAGTCGCTCGAAAAAGGCATGAGCCAGCGCGAAGTCGCGGGCATTCTCGGTAAGCCGATGCCCGGCTGGTCCGTGCGCACCGATCGCAGCGAAGCGAAGTTCGAAGCGTGGTACTACCGCACGCGCGGCGGATCGGTCGCCGCCGTCTACTTCCGCGACGGCAAAGTTCTCGCAGCAGAGGAAGCGTCGAACGCGCGGCTCGCAAGCCTGCGCGGCAATTGACGGAAATCCGAGCTCAGCAAACCAACGTTCTTCTTCTCGTCATGCCGATTTACGAATATCAGTGCACGTCGTGCAACGAACGCCACGAGATCATTCAACGAATCTCCGAGGAGCCGCTGACGCATTGTCCGAAGTGTGGCGGCGACATGAAGAAACTGATCTCGTCGCCCGCCATTCAGTTCAAAGGCTCCGGCTTCTACAAGACGGATTACGCGAGCAGCTCGTCGTCCTCGAAGAGTAGTTCGTCGTCGTCGAAGAGCAGCAGCACCGAAGCCGCGAAACCCGAAACGAAGTCCGAATCGAAAAGCGAATCGAAGGATTAGAGATCGTTCACATGGACTTTGCGCCGGCTCTCGCGAACCCGCAGATTGAACCCCGTAGAATCGTCGAGAAAACGATGGAACGAGCGAAGGAACTGAAGCGACACGCGGACCAGGTCCTCGAAGAGCTCTTTCGATCGGTCTTCGAAGAGATCGATACGGACAAGCTGCGCCGCGAAGTCGATGAGCTGCGCGCGAGTGCGCCGGAGTTCTCGCCGGCGAAGCATGCGCGCTCGCTTGCGCGACGCACCGCGATTCGCTGCGCGGCCGCGGGCGCGATCACGGGATTGCCGCTCGGTCTCGCCGCGATCGGAACGCTCGGCGCCGATCTCGCCTATCTCGTCTATCAACAATTCCGCCTCGTCCTCGGCATCGCTACGATCTACGGACACGAACCTTCGTCTCGCGAGCGATTCAATGAAGCGCTCTCGTGCCTCGCATTCGGATCGGGTGTCGGCATCGGCAAGCAGGGCGTGGCCGCGATGCTTGGATCCGCGACGATCGAAGGCGGTGTGCTCGCCGAAAAAATCGGCGCACGTTTTCTGCGCGAGCGACTGACGAAGCTCGTTCCGGTCGTCGGTGTGATCAGCGGCGGCGCGCTCAATTACGCGGCCGTGTATGCAGTCGGACGCACGGCGATTCGTTACTACGACTCGCGCGTCGATCCAATTCTCGCGGAAGAGATCCTCGCCGAAGGCGATCGCGAGCACGCGTAAGAGCGGTTGTCGGTTGTTGGTTGACGGTTGTTGGGAGAACGTGCGATTTGCACGAATTTCCTTTGATTTTTCGTGAATCGCGTAACGGCTGTTCGGTTCTCCCAACAACCAACAACCGGCAACCGACAACCAATTACTTGTAACGCGATGCATGGAATGTCCCCTGTTGACGGCCGGTTTGCGCCGGTGACAACGATGCCGAAATTCGAATACGAGTCGCAGACGGATGTTCCATCCGCGTTCTTCGAACGCCGGCGACTGCGTCGGGTTCGGATGATCGTCGAGCTGACGTTGAATCTGATCAGCAGCGATCGCACGTCGTCGCATCGTGAGGCGCGATGCCTCGTCGAATGCGCGCGCAAAGCGGTGCTCGAACTGTTCCCCGGATTCGAGCGACGATACGAGCATGTCGTCCAGCCGCACTTCGATCGCGTGCTGCAACAGCGCTGGCCGGAAGAAGAGCTGCGCTACGCCAGTCCGAGCGAAACGATCAATTGATCGTCGAAACGATCAACTAATCACTCGCGTTTCGCATCCGGCACCACTCCTCGAATTTCCCACTTCTCGATCACTTCGCGCGGATACGCATCGCGACGCGCAAACACCATCGCCACATCGTCGTACCCGATCAGCGCCCAGCGATTGCGCGGCCAGTACGCAAGCGACGCGGGCATCGACATCGTTTCGCGCGTCACCGCGTTGATCGTCTGCAGCGGCGCACGGTATTCATCGACAGCGAGATCGATTCGATACTTGTGCAGCAGCGCATTCCACTTGCGTTGATCTTCACGCGCGGCCGCGTACTCGGGGATGAATGCGCGATAGAGCTCGTTGCGTCCGTCCGTGAGCACGCGACGTTCATTCGGAAACGACCAGATCAAGAATCCGCCGAATTGATCGGGGTTGTAGATGTTGCCGCGCAACGCGCTCGATTGCAGCCGCGCTACGGCTTCAATGGGAAATCGCTGCGGTGAACCACCGAGTGTGTGCGCGCTCGTGAGGAACGCGAACACGAGCATCATCGCGGTAGCGAGATGCGCGATCGCAGGACGAATGCGCTCGAGTTGCAATGCCGGCGCGACGAGCAACGGAAACGCGGCGAAGAAGAGCGGCTGATTGCGCACGCCGCGAATGGCGAGCACGGTGAAGATCGCGAGCAATGCGATCGAAACCCAGTCGCGCTGTTTGTTCGTGATGAATGCGAGCAGTGCGATCGCGATCGCGATGAAGAGCAACGGAAATTGCGCGGGATTGCTCGGCAACCATTCGGCATTGACGAACGTTCCGCCTTGTACGAATGACAACAACTCGAGCGGTGCGATGATCGCGTGAATGCCGTGAGGATTGATGAGCAACGCGATTGCGCTCGCGATCACAGGTGCAACGCGACGCGTGACGAGCAATGCGATTACTGGTGCGAGCAACGCCGATGGATGAATGTTGATCCACAGCAATGCGATGGCCGCGTGCGCGATCCACGATCGTGCGGTGATGGCGCACGCAACGAGTAATGCAGCGGCGCTCGATGGTCGAAAGTCGAACGTCGGCATCGCCCCGGCGAATGCGAGGACGTGCAGTGCGACTGACGTCGGTTCCTTGCGCCGCGGCGCGAACGTCGCGGCGGCGAGCACGCCTTTCGCGATCGACAGCAGTGCGAGACCGCCGATGCTCACCAGCGCGTACGCGAAGAGCTGAAACAACCACTCGCCGTTGATCCACGGAATGCGATCGCTCGCAATTGCGAATGGATCCGTCAGTGGCAACGCGCGATGCGCGACGATCCAGCGTCCCGTCGCGAGATGCCAGAAGAGATCGTAGTTGCGGATCGGATTGATCGCCGCAATCGCGATGGCGAGTGTGGTGAGGAGCAGAGCGAGACGATCGCGCACGACGCGCGAATGTTAAACGCTACTCCTCTGT
>JACZCU010017228.1_pt1 | contig 14926 bp, 19 predicted proteins | sample 8641851 | NCBI WGS metagenome assembly JACZCU01 (sample SAMN15324605, study PRJNA640507) | soil metagenome | isolation source: monocropping sugarcane control | place: China: Luxin town, Laibin City, Guangxi Province | collected 2019-07-25 | depth 10cm m | reverse complement strand
GGCTCTATAACAATACCGACTGGAACACGCAGTTGCTATTCTATTAACAGGATACGTACTCCTTTCACCTGGCCGCAGCTCTTTTAGTAGAGAAGTGGAGGGTGAGGATTTGGAGCAAGGCTCCAAATCCTCAGCCTCCACTTCTCTACATCTATATGCTGGATCCTCAACCTCCACTTCTCTACATTCATATGCTGGTAGCGGCCTGTGCAGCAGAAGCTGTACAGGCCGCTACCAGCATATAACAGCGCACGAATCGCTGGTTCGAGATGGAATTTCTCCCTCCTACCTATAATGAAAAGAGATAACCAAATCTATATTGTTGGATACATAGATTTGGGTCGAATCTTTGGTGTTGCTGGCTGGTTGAGCGGCTTTAGCCGCTCAACCAGCCAGCAACACCAAAGGGAAAAACGAGTCTCGCAACAGTGAGGAGGGTGAATCATGTATTGCAGTTCTTGCGGCTCTCCGCTTCCGCCGGGAGCACAAATTTGTCCCACGTGTGGAATACCTACCCCCACTTCGCCTGTCAACCAGGAACAAGCGTTATATGATCACACGGTCCCCGCGTCGCCTGCCAACCAGGAGCCAGCGTCATATGATCACACAGTCCCCGCGTCACCATCACATGGCTCAGATTCGGGCGCTCCTTTCTCCTCTCAGCCTGTTGCGCAAGACCCCTATAGCATGGTGCCACCATCTTCCTACGGTGTACCGCCACCCCCACCTCCCCCCTATGCTTTTTCACAAAGCGGACCCTCCCCTTCCTATCCTCCTCCGCAGGCCCCTGCAGGATCGCAAGGGCCAAAACGTCCGAGTCGCTTATCAAGAGGTCTCATCCCGCTGCTGCTCATGCTCGTTGCGTTCCTGTTAGTAGGGAGTGGGCTCCTCTACTATGCAACTGTCTACCAACCCAGGCAGTTGCATGATGCCACCGCTACAAGTACAGCACAGGCACATGCTACCCAGCTTAAAGCCACTGCCACTGCTGCGGTAGAGAATCCCTATACTCACAGTGGGACACTGGCTCTGGCCGATCCTTTGATCAAGAGTGACAAAAGGTATGCGTGGGATGAAAATGCGAACTGTGCCTTCATATTTGGGACGTACCATGCTATCGCGCCAGATGCACGCTATTCCGACTACTGTACGGCCAATTCCACGGACTTCGGCAACTTTACCTATGAAGTGCAAATGACGATCCTCAAGGGCGATGCTGGTGGAGTTATCTTCCGTGTGGAGAATACGAATCCAAACCAGTACTATGATTTCCATATTAATCAAGATGGTATGTACAGTCTTGTGGCTGTGAGTGGATCAGGAGGTCCATCCTTGAAGCAGGGATCGAGCTCGGCTATCGAGCAGGGTCTAAACCAGACCAACCTGATCACGGTGGTAGCTCAGGGTGCCAATATTACGCTTTATGTGAATCACCAGTCGCTCGGGAGCGTAACCAATAGTACCTATAGTCACGGTCTGATTGGCGTCTATGCAGTCGTCTACACACGACCAACCGAGGTGGCGTTCAGCAATGCGAAAGTGTGGACCTCGTGAGGTAAACACGACTACCAGACTTTATCACGCCTCCCGGCGCCACGGTAAACGAGAAACTCAATGGGTGTAAACAATGGCAATGACAATGAGCGCAATAGCAGCGACACCCAGGGTGACAGCGCCAACCACCAGACCTATAAAGAAGCCAGAAGGATAAAAATCCCCAGTAAGCCTGGACCGCGAAGGGTTATTGGGAAGAACGGTCACATCAACGGATGATCCTTCTGACCACGCTTTGTAGCTCCCTTCAGTAACAGGCAGCATGTCCTTATAGGTTTGACCATTGTAGTCGTAGCGATAGCTCACGAAGTATTCAGTGACATGCCTGCCGCCGGTGCGATCAAAAACGTATCTTCGTTTGCTTTCCTTATGCTCAACCTTTCCTTTCACGATCACGCCCCTCCTCTGAAACTGCATATTATTCTTCCAGAGTGGGATCGCCATTCTCGCCATTACTACGGCAGCACCTGCACAAAGCAGCGCCATCAAACCAACAACCAGGTAGATTACTACAGCGGTCATAACAACTATCTCCTTCCAATAGTAAAGTATGCTTAGCGCGTCTTCTGGCTCTGATACTCCTGAAAAGCCCTCCAACATGCTCAACTTTAACATGTACTCGTTACGAAACCGTTACAGCAGCAGTTACGAATTGGCTCGCTGCTTTATGAAAGGAGTGGGTAGATTTAGAAAAAAGTTCTTTCTGGTGGAACTTGCCATATCAAGGCCCCCAGCTGGGGTTCTTGATATGGCAAGTTCCACTCCTTTTTTTGTGTTAATGGAGGCAGCGCAGCCGTCTCCATTAACACAAAAAAAGATCTATGATTACGATGAAGGCGCTCGTAAAGCGCCTTCATCGTAATCATAGATGAGTTTCAAAAATTTGGGATTACTCGTGCTTTGTGCTGCTTGCAAGGTAATGTAGTGTGACTCTACTCGCTGCGCTACTTACGGCCTGACCATCGGATCATTATCGGCAGTAGAAGTAGCTGTGGTTGCAACGTAGTCGCGAGCCATGAAACTCACGGCGAGGGCAGCAAGACCAATGATCAGGTGAAGAATATGGTCTCCCGCATTCATGTGCATCAGTCCCAGGAACAAACCATTATCATGTCCATAGGACCCCGCTGGAAAGTAGAGCGCGGGAATGAGGCCGAGAAGCCCTAACAAGGTATAGATGACTCCGAAGACCCGGTTGAACATGCGTGACCAGCCGGAGAAAGCAGCTGCAATTCCAATAATGCCGCTTAACACGTGGAAAAGGTTATGGACGATGTCCACGTCAAAAATGCCGAAGATGGCCTGTACCCCGGTGCTATTCTCCGCCGGAACGAAGAAGCCGATAATACCTAAGAGAAGAAGGACAATGCCAACGACGAGCGCAAAGATGCGATTGGCTGACCATGTTGTTTGTGTCTGCCGTATCATGTCGATTCCTTTCTGTTCTGCAAAGGTTCCCTCCCTTCCTCTTTTTGGAGAGAGAAGGAACATATATAATGATCACATACATGATACGAGTGTATCTACTATTTAGGATACACAACTATAAACGGATTTTATGTTCATGCTCGCTATACTTAAAGGCCTGTACAAGCGGGTTTACTACCATGAGTCACAACTAGACAGCCGCCCTATTCCACTTGACAGAATAGGTATTTTTCTTGAGGTTACACAATTTCTTGTTGCTAAACGCCCGCTAACCTTGCACTTTACGAACATGCACTCTGTAAGGCTTCGTGGTTTTATCCGTGATGATCAGATCAAGGGTGCCCTTACATTTCTGCTCATCAGGTAGTGACGCCAAAACGAAGCGTATTGCCGCGTCTATGTTTTTCGCGGTGATGTTATCATAGACAGATTCATTATCGCCAAGGATTTCTATCTTAAATTTAGCCATAGCCTTCCTCTTCGGTTCGAAAGTAGGCGTTGTTTGACAAAAGAAGCATGGATATATAGATATAGCATTATAGCAAGCGAGGTAAAAAAACACAATTAATAAACCTTAAGGGCTATATGTGGATGAGCTTCGGCTTCTCAGTGCCTGTGGCGCTTCCGAAGGATGTGATGGTGTGGGCTGTGCAACCACAGGCAGCACAGCCCACACCATCACATACATGAAATGAGCCACCGGAGGTGGCGAGTTGTCCTCGAGAGGGAAGGTTCGCCAGCAATATCAAACTCTGGGATAACTCATGAGTATCACCAACGAATGAGACTCCAATACTCACCGTCTTTGTGGAGCCAGGAATACCTGCATCTCACGGTCGAGTAGATAGATGATACTGTACCCCCCGCTCGTAGGGGTGGCTTGCGGTGTACTGTTGGGTGGGGAACCCGGGTTACTGCTACCATTGCCACAGCCTGCTAAAAACAGAAGGGCACCAAGTACTAGTAGACAAAATTTTGCTGCTAGTGTGGATTTAAAAGTATTTCTCTGCATCTTTGATTCTCCTTTTTTAGAGTGGAACAAACTTACAGTGATGAAGGCCGCAGTCCTCCTTGATCGTGCGTGCGCTTCTTTTTGTTCTTACCAACTCAACAACTAATACTCTAATCTATGAATAAACACATCAATTTACAGTGCAGCATTCATACATTTACTTATACAGAGGAAGGTTACACTACCCAACTCTTCTGGAAAGTGAAGTAGAACACGCACCACTTGTGGTATTTGCTATTGAGAATAATCCGGCAATATGGCATGCTGTCTGTAGTAACGAAGGTTGTAAATATACCCCGTACCAGCGTTCTTAAAAGTAAGACGAACCTCCACTTTGTATAAGAGCAGCAAAAAAAGAGCTTTGTAATGAAGCAAGTGCTCCCGCAAAGGGCATATTGCAAAACCTTTATCGTTTACATGCCAGGGTTAGTTAAAGGAGAAAGAAGAAAATGATCAACTTTCACTCACGCATGCTTAAACCATGGTTGAGTATGAGCATACTGGCTATGGTGGCTGCACTCTGCTTCATACTTGTTGCCACAACAGGAGCGTCTGCTCATACAGCCAGCGCTCACAACACCATGTATGGTCTCCAACAGTTCACTCCTCATCACTCTTTGCGTGGTGGACCTGGTGGTGGTCACAGTAGCGGTTCTCATAGCAGTAGCTCCCATGCTACGAGTTCGCACGATACGAGTTCTGGTAACACCTCTTCGAGTGGTAATTCCTCTTCGGGATCATATACGCACTACTCCCATCCGTACAATGGGAGTTCCACTACGTCTGACTCCACCTGGGGGCTGGCGTTGTGGATAGCGATAATTCTCATTATCATAGTGATCAGCATCGCGAGGAGGCGCCGTACACCTTGACCTTCCTTCCCCAGAGCCAATGAGCTAAACGTTCCCTGGCATATGGAATGCCCGGGTAATAGGGAGATCTCGCATGTTTCAAAAGACGAAAGAAGAGTGGCTCGATGAGGGTAATGCCTTCTATGGCAGCGAGCGCTATCAGGAAGCGTTGGCTGCCTATGAGCAGGCCCTGCGCTTTGATCCCAACAGTGCCGCTATCCATCATAGCAGGGGCAGCGCCTTCTATGCTCTTGAGCGCTACCAGGAAGCACTGGGAGCCTTTGAGCAGGCCGTTCGCCTTGACCCCACGAAAGCCCTCTATCATTCCGCTAGAGGGGACGCTCTCTACGAGCTTGAACACTACCAGGAGGCATTAGCATCCTATGAGCAAGCTCTTCGCCTCGATCCAACCTTTGTCCATGCTCATAACGGCAAAGGCAACGTCCTTTATGACCTGGAGCACTACCAGGAAGCCCTTGCCGCTTACGACCAGGCCATTTACTTTAATCCCAACTTTGTCCATGCCCATAACGGCAGAGGTAATGCCCTCTATGAGTTGGGGCGCCTCCAGGAAGCTCTCGCCGTTTACGACCAGGCTCTTCACCTCGATCCTACCTATGCCTATGCCCACAATGGTAGAGGTAATGCCCTCTATGATCTGGGGCGCTCCCAAGAGTCCCTCGCCGCTTATGAAGAGGCCCTTCGCCTCGATCCCAATTACACCTATGCTTATAATGGTAGAGGTAACGTCCTCTATGATCTGGGGCGCTCTCAGGAAGCTCTCGCCGCTTATGAAAAGGCTCTTCGCCTTGACCCTACCTATGCGAGTGCCCACAACGGCAAAGGCAATATCCTCTATGACCAGGGACGCTATAAAGAGGCGCTGGCGTCCTACGAGCAGGCCATTCGCCTTGACTCTACCTATACAAGCGCCTACAACGGCAAGGGCAACGCCCTCTATGACCTCAGACGCTACCAGGAAGCTCTTGCAGCATATGAGCAGGCCATTCACCTTGATCCCACCTATGCGTGCGCTTACAATGGTAAAGGCAACGTCCTCTATGACCTCAGACGCTACCGGGACGCTCTTGTGGCGTATGAGCAGGCCATTCGCCTTGACCCAACCGAACCCCTTTATCAGACCAACAGGGCAAAAGTGGTCAGAAGATAAAATATCGTGTACCCACCGGGCAAGCTTTTTGCGCGGTGGCTGTTTTATGTGCTGTGGGCCGCATTGTCCCACAGCACATAAACTCGCTAGCGTGCCACTTTGGACTCCGCCTCGAGTTCCTTCTCGAGCGCCTTCGTATCCACCTTCAACTGCTTCTCGATCCGCTTTTGCGCGCGGGCCGTGGCCTTCTCGATCTTCTTTTCCAGCTCTGAGCGGCCGATAACGACGAGCGCCGCCTGCCCTTCATCGAGGGTCTCACCGAGTTCCTTCGTGTCCTTGCGTGACATGCCGCGCCACAGGTGACCGGCCACGCCGCCTGCGACGCCTCCGATGATCGCGCCACTGATAACGGACAGGGGCGAGAGTAGGCCCACCACTGCACCCACGGCAATCCCCGTCCAGGCCCCATGCTCGGTGGGCTTCTCGCGCTTGTGGACGTGCACCTTGCCTTCAGCGTCTTTCTCCACGATAGCCGCATCGTACGTGCCGATCACGCCCTGGCGGTGCAGCTCCTTGACCGCATTGTAGTCCAGCCGCGCATCTTCCGCGTTGCTATAGGTACCGATGAATAGGAATACGTTGTTGGTATCTGGCATTACTAACTCCTTTCGCTCGAGCTTCTTTACAGCTCGTGTTGTGTACGTTATGGTTGGTATAGGGATCAGAGAACGATTGACACATCTGGGCCATACGTTTCGCTCCTGCTCAGGCCGGCGCAAATCAGGCGGGCAGAATGAAACAAACGAGATCCCTACTTGTAGTATAATGAGGCGGTAATAAAGTGGGCCTGAGAACAAAATACATCCCCTGCTGCCCTCAGTCGGGATAAAGGTCTTTCAGACGCCGCCCCATTCACAAATGGACAGAGATGATCTCGTCTATTGGGGGCAAGGTTTTGCGATCCTGAGGCCATCGATCTTCCAAACGCCATTCTCAATCACTAACGGAACGGCATCCTGCCCCCCGGAGCAAGAGCCGCCAACCTGAGTTGCCACGACAGTGGCTGTTGAACTATCCTCTTGCGTAAGACTGAGCGTGTAATCGTAGGCAGAACCCTGAGCAACAGATCTGAAAAACGCCTCCTTACTGCCATATTGGCTCTGGTAATTAGTCGATAGTTGATCCCAGGCAGTCTGAGCATCCTTCCTATTGATAGCATCGAAGTAAGTCTTTACTGTTGGCACTGGCGAAGGCCCCGCCGGCGTAGACCTCCCCGATGTAGCCCCCCCCGACGTAGACCCCGCCGGCGAAGGCCCCCCAGACGCAGGGCGATTCAGGTAGAGAATGGCACCAGTACCCGCCGCCACTGCCACAGCACCTCCTGCCACACCTAGCATAAATGCACGCCGCGAGATATGGCCTGCAACTTTTATCCCACCAGATGCCATACGTGGGGCAGCCGAGTGCGAAACAAACGTTCGCGGAGCACTGGAAGTGGCAGCCTGTCCATGGGGAGCGGCAGGTTGACCACTGGGAGCAGCAGGTTGCCCATGGGGAGCGGCAAAGTGGGATGGTTGGGTAGGTGACGGACTTTGTGCCGGGGTCGTTTGTTTCCCAATGGTCTGCGGCGCACTGGGAGCGGCAGCCTGGCCACTAGGAGCGGCAGCTTGCCCCACAGACGGTGCGGCTCCCTGTGAACCAGCTTGTCCATGAGCTAAGGCCGCTTTCTCAGCACCGGCCTGTGCAGAGGATGAAGCAACTCCTTGAGCACCGGCCTGTCCCATGGCTGGAGCGTTCAACCCTGATGGCGTCCCCAGAACTGGTGGGACGTCACTCGTTTGAGGTGTCCCCTGCACCATTGGCGCACTCCCAGCAGGCGGTTGGACACCTCCTGGTAACGGTGGGCTGGGAATTGGGGGAATGAGGTTTGCTACGTTCTCTTCTCTCGACAACTGCCGACCACAGCTCCAACAGAACATGGCATCATCGGGATTGCTCGCTCTACAGTATGTACAAGCTATAGTGAATGGACCCTTCTTCTGAAACTGCTTGCCGCAGCCAGGACAGAAAGCGGCATCGTCGGGGTGGCTCTTCCACAAAAAACGCAAAACATGGTAGGTCTCCTCAATGTTGCTCTTCTTCAATCTCATGACATGTACATCAAAAGTTGTCTCGGGTTATCCAATCACTACCATCGAAACTGACAAAAACCTTACAAAATTGGTTATAGGGGACAACAGAGCAAAAATAGGAGTTAGCGAAGGCTTTTAAACACCGCTGTTTGTCGATCTACATTATGCAACCACATTTGAGTATATACAGTAAATCAAACTGAACAACAGACACCATCCTCTTTCAGCCCTTTCTCCACCAAATACCGACCACAATTAACCCGATAACTATGAGCCACATCTCAGTCCTATTTGCTTCAAGTGGTAAATTGGCTCAGTGTTCGTACGCACAGGTAGCGGTGATCAGTGTCCTGGCCTCACTTTTCAGCGTCGTGACAATTAGCCGGGCGCTGATTCTGGGTATGCTGCCCAACTGGCAGCTAAAGGACCGGTCAGTTCTCGAACACCTGGGCGCGGTGGATTGGGTAGCCACTGGCCAGGCAATCGCTCTCGGACCGTAGTGTGTTGGGCTGGTAGTTGCTTGGAACGACCACGTAGTTGAATTGCCAAATGGGGCTGTACTTGTCCATGCCGGGGACCGAATCGTAGATGTTGAGTTGCCCCGGCACCCGTTCCGGCTCGGACTTCAGCCGCCCGTGCTCGTCGAGTTCGACCGCTGAAACGATGTCGTATTCCTGAGCCACCTTCACTCGATCTGGGTCGACGTCCACGCTGCCCAGATCCAAGGCGTAGACCAGCTTGCCGTCGAACCATACCTGCTCGATGGGCTGGCCAAACGCATTATCGTAGGTGAGCGCCTCCACGCCATCAAGGTGGAACGGATATTTCTCCCTTACTGGGCCCAGAGCCCCGGCAGCAATGGTCCAAGGCCTCTCCTCGGTTGTTAGCGAACGATTGAGTGAGACCTGGTCCGCCCCAAGCGTCGGGCCCGCAGGTGATGGAGCCATCTCTCTCATGCTCGCTGTGGATCCCAGCGGAATGCCAAGTAAGCTGCCAACAGTCAGTCTTGGCTGGTCGCTCGCATTGCCAGACATGCTTCCCTCCTTGTGCTGAGTGATCGCCGTTCTTATTCTTGAAGGGCTCCCACTCTTACTTCTACGAGCCACTCTTGCTTATATTTATACTACTTATTATACTATACTAAAGAAAGGAGCAAATTATACTCTACTATAGATCAAACCCACATCTGTACTTGTATGTAGCCGCATCTATGGAGATGAGCAATGGCTGATTTCTTGCAGCGTGACCAGGCGCCATTGACGAGCGGCCAATGGACAGCGCTCGATCAGGCGGTCGTTCAGACGGCCCAGGCCCTCGTGGTAGGCCGTCGCGTCATTTCTCTGGTCGGACCCTTTGGACTAGGCGTCGAGGGACTGCCGAGTGATACCCTGGCCGGTACCACAACGGGCCAGATCGATCTGCTGGGCAACGCCAAAGGGGAGGTTGTCGGCGTCGAGCACCGCCGCTACCTGCCCCTCCCCCTCGTCTACAAAGACTTCTGGATACATGGGCGCAGCCTGGAGACTAATCGGCAGTTCGGGTTGCCTCTGGACATCAGCAAGGCTGTCGCGGCCGCGGTGGCCTGTGCTCAGGCCGAAGATCACCTGGTATTCAATGGGGACCCGGCGCTCGGGCTCCCTGGCCTGCGCATCGTGGACAGACGCCAGACTGCGCCCATGGGCGACTGGGGAAGGGTAGGGCAAGCATTCGCCGCCGTCGTGGACGGTGTGCGTCTCCTGACCGCCCAAAGCTTCCCAGGGCCATACGCTTTGGTCGTGAGTCCGCAGCTTTATGCCCAATTGAACCGCATCTTTGGCAACACTGGCGTTCTTGAACTTGAGCAGGTAGAGAAGCTGGCGCGGCGCGGTGTCTATCCCTCCAGCGTCCTACCCGAGCCGAGCGCGCTGCTGCTTGATAGCGGTGCACAGAACATGGATCTCGCCGTGGCGTTCGACCTCTCGGTGGCGTTCGTTGAAAGCACCAATCTGAACTACCTGTTCCGTGTGTTGGAGAGCCTGGTGTTGCGCATCCATCGTCCAAGCGCCATCTGCATGTTCGAGCCACCAGCAGGCGAGACTGGCAGTGGGACGACTTAGAAGCATGGCTGCAAGGACTGAAACCACGCCATTTGGCTGAAACCCTGCTAAGATGAGGGAGAAGGTAACCAAGGGAGTTGCGACACCATCGTCCTCATATTCATCTGAAACGTGTCATCATAAGACACCGTGATATATATGGATTGTTACACTTGGCAATCTATCTAGCGAAGTAGATACAACGCTATCGCAAAGAGACAAGGAAGGAGGTCAACTCATGCTGTGGTATTGCGCGTTCAAGTGGCACCCTCATACTACGCGTCAACAGGTAGCCCAGAGGATCGTGCAACAACACGATGCTGGAACGAATCATCCAGAGCACATTCACGGTTGGTACAACTTGGCAGGTGGTGGCGCAGGCTTCTTGCTGGTCGAGACGGACTCTCCCCAGGAACTAACTGCCTTCCTGCAACCCTACATGGATCTCGTAAGCTTTGATGTCCACGCAGCATATGCTCTAGATTATGAGAAGCAGATTCAAGAATTCCGGCAAATTAGTCAAAAGACTCGTTAATGTCCAGGTTGATTGATACGAAGTACTAGTTCCCTCGAAAGAACTAGTACTTCTTTTGTTGTTTGATCGCAAGATGCCTCGCTATCCTCGAGCAAAGGCCGATCCGTGCTTCCCAGTGCAAAAGCACGAGAGATCCTGGGAAAAGGGGGTGCAGGGGATCTCCCCTGCCGAGGTTCAAGGGGTGTCCCCTTGCCTTTCCTTCTTTCCCAAAGAGGTGGGGTAGTCGTGCACCAGGTATTCATTTCGGCGGCTAAAACGTGTTATTTCTATAGGAAGCATGCGGTTTGGAGCGTAGCAGGCCCCAGACGGGCAGCGCCGAACATGATGATGTGCGCAGCGTTGTGTCGTACCAGGGAACGCTGTTTCCTGGGAAGAAACGACAATAGGAGGAGTTTTCACGAGGTGTGGCGAAAATCTGGAATCTGGATAGGACTCCTGCTGCTACTTTCAGTACTGACTGGATGTAATGTAACGGAATCGACATTCGCGAGAACGGCAAGCAATGCCGGCTCCGCGTTCGCTGCTGCTGCAACAACGCTGACTTATGCGCATGAAAAGAAAATTACGTATGCCTACGCGGCGTCCAACTTCGTGAATTTCCAAAGTGAATTGAGTGGTACTGACCAGGCATTGACCACTCAGAGTGCAGTGGATACGCGCACGTTACACCATTTGCTCACCCTGTATAAACTGGCTATACAGGTCATTAATGCTCCCTGCCTGAGTAGTGCCTGTAGCTGGCACAGTCAGATCGAGATTCTCAATCGTGCCAGTCAAGCGTTTCTGAAAGCGGGCAATTCATGAAGAAACAGTGGCTATCTATCACCCTCGGCATAGTCACTGCTACGGGTGGATTTCTCGACGCAGGTACCGTGGCGACGGCAGGTGAGGCGGGCGCAAAGTTTGGGCTGGGACTAATCTGGGCCGTACTTGTCGCAACGGTGGCAGTCATTCTCCTGGTAGAAATGGTCGGGCGCTTTACCGCCGTCTCAAAGAAGACCTACGCCGATGCTATCCGAGAAGATTTTGGCTTTCGCTTTTACCTCTTGCCATTAACCAGTGAATTGATTGCTAATAGTCTGCTGCTTGCGGCGGAGATAGGTGGTGTTGCCATCGCGCTTTCGCTCTTCACGGGTATTTCATGGCATACACTTTTTCCCTTTGTGGCGCTGTTTATCTGGATAATGGCCTGGCGGGCACCTTTTGATTTGATCGAAAACGGCCCCGCGCTCCTTGGCCTCGTTACGCTCTCGTTTCTGGCAGGTATCGTCGCACTTGGCGGTATCCCTGCACATCTTCTACCAACCCTCTGGCATCCCGATTTTCAACAAGGGTCGGTCGCTAATTACCTCTACCTGGTCGCGGCAATTATTGGGTCGACCATCAGTCCCTACCTGCTCTACTTTTACTCATCGGGCGCCAGAGAAGAGCGCTGGTCGAGGAGGTCACTTCTGCTGAATCGGGTCACGGCTATAGTGGGTATGGGCTTTGGGAGCTTAGGTTCGATGTCGCTCGTTGTGCTGGCAGCGATCGTCTTGCTGCCACTTAATATAAGCTCGAACACGCTGGGTGAACTTGGCCTTGCGATGGCGAAACCTTTTGGCATCATCGGCTCTTTTCTCTTTGCTGCCGCCCTCTTTGCCACCTGTCTTGGCGCGGCTCTCGAAGTACTGCTGGCTGTTTCATACAATATCGCTCAGGGGTTCGGCTGGGAGTGGGGTGAAAATAAGAAGCCCGTCGAAGCGGCGCGCTTCAACCTGGTAATGACTATTTTCTTGCTCATTGCGGTCGCTATCGGCTTAATAGGTATCGACCCATTGCAGCTTGCACTCTTCGCTTCAACCGTGATTGCCCTGTTTCTTCCCATTTCGCTCTCGCCTTTTTTGATTCTCATGAATGACCCGCAGTATCTCGGCAAGAATACGAATAGGCGTTTCACCAATATTGCCGTGGTCTGTATTCTGCTGTTAGCTTTTCTTGTCGCTCTCGTTTCACTGCCACTTGAAATTATTACCGGTGGAGGCTAGCGTAATGATAGATCCGCATGATGAGATCTTTTCTGTTGGGGATATTCTGGATTCACAACTGCAAACCTGCGACGGGCGCAAAATTGGGCGCGTCGCAGATATCGAGGCTGAGACGCGCCCCAATGGGAGCCTGGCACTGACGCATCTTGTGGTCGGCCCGCAGGCGCTGGTGGGGCGTGTGCATCCACGTTTGCGCACCTTTTTCCGCTTTTTCCTGCGCGACCGCTTCGAACATCGTATTCCACTCAGCGAGGTGACGAAATTCGGGCCAACCCTGTATCTTCGTGGCAAAACTGAAAATTATGCTGTAGGACAATCAGAGCGCTGGATTGCGGAGCATATCCTGCGCTGGATTCCAGGAAATGGGCTATGAAGTCAGAAAACACAACCACGCGGCGTGTTGAAGAATTGATGAACAAAAGAATTATTACTGCCGAAGGCAAGACGGTAGGCCACGTCTTCGATATACAGCTTTCGCGCGACGGAGAGCACCGCGTAACCGCGCTCATGTATGGCCAGAAAGGCCTGCTCTACCGCCTGCATGTATACGAACCGGTCGAGAGGGCCTTTCGTCTCAAGCAAAAGCCTAAAACTATTCCCTGGGAAGCCGTCGAGTATTTCGATCGCACCGTTGTGCGCTTAAAACCAGGATATGAGACCAGGTAGATGCCTCTGAGTTGATTGAAAGTGTGCCAGACTAACCCACGTATAAAATTCACATCCTATTGCATCCCTTGTATATGATTTTCGACCCTGCTTCCAATAGCAGGGGGTACTCCTCCCAGTAGATGCGGAGCAGACCAGTGGATATCGTGTCCCAGGGCGCTGTTCTGCAGATTTCCCACAAACCACGTCAGCGGGATAAGCTTCGTATACTGCCTGTAGAAAGGACGCCTCCACCGGCTGATCTCTATCACAGGTACCTGTCCTTCTAATGCCTGGTTCGCACTCTGCACGAGCACTGGGGGCATCCGAAACGTAAATCCTGTGATAGGCATCACTCTTTTCCATACTTTGCTGATACCCGCGATCTGATGCCAGGGAGTATAGATGCGGAAGCCAACGCCGTGGTAGATCACTCCCACTTGCGATGTTATAAGCCGGGCCATACTCATTCGAACGCCATAGTAGATGTTGTAACTGACTGCCAACACGAGGAAGCAAATTAAGAAGAGCATGAACGCACTACTATCGACAGTACTTAGGATATTTGATGCCAGGGAGAAGCCAACGATCAGGTTGATGAGAGGGTAGATACCGGCGTAGAATACACGCCACAGCGGGCGGAGACCGTATACATTTTGTGGTAGTAGAGGAGGCGAACTCTGATAGGAGAACTCCTGTTGCGGCAGTGGAGGAGGCGAACTCTGATAGGAGAACTCCTGGAAGGTCTGCGTTGGCAAAAAAGCTGGCGGATAGGATAAGTATGCTTGTCGTGCTAGGGGGGACATACTTTTACCGATCAGACCGCCGAGCGCTCCCAGGCCAGATCCTATGGCCACCATCACGATCGATAAAAAGATCGTGATGATAACCAGACCAATCCATGCATACTGCTCGGCGTACCGGGGATCAACCGAACTGCGCATAGCGCCGCTTACAAAATCAGCATGCCCCACCGTCAAAAGCACAATGAAAACCGCAGCCATACCGGTGATCGTGCCGATGAGACCTGACCACAATCCTGCCAGAACACCTGTGCTCACCTTGCCAGTACGTTTCGCGGCTAACAGCCCCGCAAGGAGCAATGCTAGCAAGGGGAGCCCGTAAACAAAAATTGGTGAAGGAAGGAACACGGCCTGCACAATCAGGAGAACACCGAGAGAGACACCAAAGAGCGCCCCAAATTGCAGAGCCACCTTACCTGATGTTGGAGAAGGGACCATGTACATTACTTACCCCTCCATAGAGCAGCTATTTCTATCCGAGTACTATACTGATGCGCTAAATTGTGAAGTTCTACGGTCTTCGCCTCTTCTACTATAATATGACGATGGACTCCTGTTTTTTTGGTCCACAGACTGACAAGGGATCTCAAAGTAGGATTTGTATAATATTCCTGAAGAAGAACTAGTAAAAGCCCATCCAGAGGCGATACATACCTCTGAAACGTGTCACCTTTTGTTGTTAGATCGCAGAGCGAGAACACGACGCACCTACTCGCGCATTTTCTTTTCCCCGCTGGATAAGCCGTTCCAATC
>JACZCU010060711.1_pt1 | contig 14941 bp, 13 predicted proteins | sample 8641851 | NCBI WGS metagenome assembly JACZCU01 (sample SAMN15324605, study PRJNA640507) | soil metagenome | isolation source: monocropping sugarcane control | place: China: Luxin town, Laibin City, Guangxi Province | collected 2019-07-25 | depth 10cm m | reverse complement strand
TATCACAAACAAGGGCTTTCCTGTTATTGTCGGTATTCCTGGGCATATCATGGTTGTACGAGGCGGTGATAGTAACTATGTCTACCTTGCCGATTCAGCTCCTGCTGACCGTACCATGATGACACATCAAGAGTTTATGTCATTGTGGAATAACTTTAGCGTCTTGCTGACTCCTCAATAAGGCATTGGATAAGCGCTAGTAAATCACGATATGTGTGAAGACGACTACGAAGCCGTAGAGCCAGGCAGCATCGCTTTTAGACAAATTGACGCAACCATGCGAGCCCTGCGATGAGTAGATATCGCCACTCGCGTCCTGGTGTGGAAATTGCGTATTCGGGCCGTAGTCGGACCTCCACCAGCTGTCATGGATATAGTAACCATTGCTATGATATTGCATCGCGTAGTTAATCGGTGTATCTGGATACCAATAAGGTGATGACTTGGGTACATCTGCTTTAAAGACTGTCGGCGATTTTTTGCCTTCTACCCACCATGTTCCTGGAGGGCTGGGCTTGCTTGGACGCCCTGTTGTTACTAGAAAAGCATTGATCAGCTTGCCATGATCATAGACACGCATTGCTTGTTCTTCTAATGAGATGACAACGACTTTTGCATCCATCATTTGATAGTGTTGTAAGAGCTGTATGTCGGTCTGGTGGACCTTATTGTAAGGAGTTTTATCACTGGCATTGGTGGTCATGGCCTGAAAGTTGCTCAGGTACATATTTAAGTCTTCGATAGCCTGCTGGTAGTCCATGACGGACTTGGCTGAGTCCAGCTCGCTTTGTACCCAACCGCCAATACCGTTAGGACCATACTCATAGCCAAGTGGGTAGGTATTATTGTCAAAACTGTCATGATACTGGTGTTTTTGACCCCAGGCTGCCACTTGTTGTTGCAGTTGTTTCTGCAGGCTTGAGCTCTCCGCTTTCAGTGTAGGAATTTGAATAGCCTGTACATGGGCATTTAAAGTTACCAGCGCAGATTTATATTCGGCTTCCGTTTTAGCATTCTGCAATGCCTGCTGGTCGTTGCTATACTGCTGCTGGTATTGTGTTACATCACTGTTGTACTTCTGCATCAAAGTGATCCACTGTTGAAATGTCTGGAGCTGCGTGTCGCCCTGGTTATGCAAGGTTGCACCAATAGCAGGAGCAGTGGATTGTGCCTCAGAGGTGCTGGAACTGCCCGGGTTATTTCCATTTGTTACTGTACTGCTGCATGCGCTCAATAGTAGCGCGCATAACACCAGGCAGCTAAGCACAAGTGTGGATAAACGATGTCGGCTTATATATATGTCTGCTTGATGCTTATATATCATAGCTTGATCCTTTGCCAGGTTCTTGTAAATTTTATCTGGGTCTTAATTATGTATACGGATAAAAGTGATCAACTATAGACATTATAGCTTATGAACGTCTTATATAGCTGTGAATTGGCTCATAGTTATTACTTGTTATGAATTTTAGATAGCAATTCCTGGTGCAATTGCCTGGTTCCTGCTACTACTAGTGAGTAACCTTCAGCGAGGGTAGTTATGGGACGCAAACTATTGCCTTTTTGATCACTGATATGGCCGCCAGCTTCATGCACAATACTAAGCGATGCCAGGAAAGTTTCTCCTGTGAGCACATCTCCGATGTCTATAAAGGCATCGTACGCTCCACTTGCGACATAAACAATATCCATCGCAGAACTGCCAGTACGTCTTATCTTGCCAGGGACAGGTTTCTGAATAAGTAATTTGCTCAAGGTGGCGAGATCACGACCATCAAAGTTCATCCCGACTATACTGTCTGCTAAGCGTTTGGTTTCACTTACCTGGCACCGCCGCCCATTGCGAAAAGCTCCTCCGCCATGTTGAGCCTGGTAGACAGTTCCACTGAAGAGTTCCCCCACTAGTGCCCATTGCACATGTTCCGGACTGATAGGCTTATCAATTGGCAATACAGCGAGAGCGACTGCTGCGGTCATAATGCCCCGTTCAACATTGTTAGAACCATCTATGGGGTCGATAACGATACGATACTGCGGATCTGCATTGGTGGTAAAGGATGGTCTTTCCTCGGTAATGATCTCAAAACCGTGCCCACTTTCGATCAAACCACCAATGATGATATCTTCGGCCTCGCGGTCAAACTGCATCGTTGTGTGTCCAGGTGATTGATGGTAAACCTGATGGTGATTGAAGCGTTCAGATTGCAGGTACGCACGTACCTGTCGAAACAGTTGCTCAAGGAGTTCTAACATATCTATCTCTTTTTCTTGTTGGGTTATAGCAAATGTGATGGCGTTCTTCGTGTTTACCCTCTGGATTATACCATACCTATATTACTTCCAGCTTGCTGTACAACGAAAGGATGCGCTCGCTCACGTGCAAGTAAGCGCTCGCGCGTCAATTGAATAGCGAGGGAGCTCTGATCACAAGCGATCCAACGGCGACCGAGTTGCTCTGCGACAACCGGTGTCACGCCGCTGCCACAAAAACAGTCTAGAACGAGATCATTTTCTTCGGACGATGCCAGCATAATGCGTTCGAGCAGGGCGGTAGGTTTTTGCGTAGCGTAACCATTGCGCTCAGGATCGCGCTGGTGCAAATGACTAATGTCATTCCAAACGTCGCTAGGAGTCATGATGGTATCTTCATCATAGGTATAGAGACGGCCACCTGAGCGGATAGACCATGTGATACGACCATCCGTGTCTACTTGTTTGCGCATGTGATTACGCTTCTGCGTGCCGCGTTTTTCACCTATTCGCTCTCCATGGAAACAGTACTGGGCCGATTTTGTGTAGAGTAAGATGGTGTCATGTTTGCGTGCGTAGCATTTGTGTGAACGTCCCCCTGACTGGTAATGCCAGATGATCTCACTTTTGAAGCCGGGCCCTTCTGCGTTAGCGCTAAAACCGAAGACCTCGTCCAGGATAGCTTTTGCATAGTGGATAACGCGCCAGTCAAGGTGAATATAGAGGCTGCCATTATGCGCAAGCAAGAGGTGTAAGAAGAAAAGGGTTTCGTATAGCCATTGAAGATAAACATCCAGGTCATTATTCCACTTGTCGCTATACGCTACTTGATTACCATTGGAAAAGTCGCGTCCGGTCATGAAGGGTGGATCGATATAAATCAGATTGATGGAATTGGTAAATTTCGCCAATAGCAAAGGTAAGACTGCGTTTTTATCACCATGGATAAGACGATTGTGCCATTGACTATTAGATTGTAAACTTGTCGTATCATAACCTTGTCTAGCTACAGTATCAATCGTGTGAAGGCTCGGTGAGCGCTCTAAAAGTTGCTGCTGGTCAATACTGTGTTTGTCCTTCCACGTTAATATTGCCATTTTATTGCTCTGTATTCTACTGCCTGCCCTGCAGTGGATTAATCGAAAAAGGACGAAGTCTGGAAGCACATTTGTAGATGCATCACGCATCATATGAGAGAAGAACGGCAGTGTCAATAATCCTGTACGTCTAGCCTAAAAAACCACTCTATGGTACATAGGAGTTTCAGACCGCGAACCCCCTCAGGGTAACCTACGGCGGAAAAAATATGCTTCATGCCAATGCTCGTCAGAAATTTTTTGGGCAGGACTAAGGTGCTTGCTTGCGTGGTACAATGGTGAGAATAATAGACGCACAAAACTTCTTTGGGGATGAATACTCATGTCGTATGTTTTATGGACTTTCGCTTGTCTGATCGTTTATGTAGGTGGGCTTATCATGTTAATCAGGGTGACGCCGCTTCTACTTACAAGAGCTTATGATGAAGGTCTATTTATGGCGATTGCAGCCGGAGATATCTTTGGCGGACTTTTCGTCTTTGGCGCTGTTGCAATAACCTTTGGCCTCTTTAGTGGCAACTTCGGCGTTCGTGTGCTGGATTTCTTCCTGCTTTTAGGTATTATTATTGTCGGTGTGCGGCTATCCTACAGGAGTTTTCGTGCACATAAAGCAAGGACAATAACCTCTTCGCGTATGGCAGCAGGTATCTACTGTCTCGCACTTGTGCTGGTCTCTCTCTACTTTATGATAATGCTTTTTACGCCAATCATGTGACGTAGATGCCTCTATAAGGGGATGGTAAATGATTGTAAAAGACATAATGACTACCAAGCTGGTAACGATTAAAGCTGACGATACGCTCAGCCATGCTGCTAACTTGTTGCGGCAATACCAATTCCATCATTTGCCTGTAGTACGCTCGGTAAAGAAACCGGGTGCGTCTGAATATGGGGAGCGAAACATATTCCCTCTACTGGAAGGATTATTGACTTCACAGGATATAGATCTAGCCGTAGCGCTGGCAAAACAGGATTCTTCTAGTGCGTCGCTGCACCAACCATGGCAGGAGAAGCGCGTCAGAGAGGTCATGCATCGTGCTACTATACGCGTGACGCCAACAACGAATGTAGCGGCAGCGGCACAGATTCTTGTCGAACGTGGGCTCAATTGTTTGCCTGTGGTGGAATATGAAGACGTAGAAGATGAAGCACAGACAGTCCTGGTTGGCCTGCTTACTCGTAGTGATCTACTTATGGCCCTGGCGCGTTCGATGGGTGCATTTGAACCCGGTATGGAATTGACCATTGCCTTACCATTCGGTGATTTAACTCCCCTGGCGCGGGCCCTCCTGCTGGCTAAAGAACTGCATGTGCCGGTGCGTAGTGTTATGGCAGCACCCTTAGAGGGAAGTGTTCCAAAAGATGCAACGCTACGCCTGGGGACAATAAATCCCTCACCATTGTTAGTTCGCTTGCAAGAAGCCAATATTGCTTATACCTATGCTGATCCTTTAATGGAGGGGCAATCACATGCCTAGCTCATCGAATAAATCACATTCCCGTCTCATCTTTGGTCCTGAGGAACTTGACTATGATTTTGGCATAGATCATCCATTACAAGCACGACGCCTGGCTGCACTCGTAGATCTATTGAAGACCAGTGGTTTATGGCACGACGATGATGAACAGACTCGCTTACCCCTGCGTGCGTCGACTATAGAAGAATTGAGTCTGATTCACACTGCCAATTATATCGCGGCTGTGCAGCGCTTGAGCCAGCCCGAAGACAACGATGAGAGTAGTAAACAGGAACAAGATGAGCGCAGGCACCTGGCTTTACATTATGGCTTTGGTGAAGGTGATACCCCCGCTTTACCCAGAACGCACTCTGTCTGCTCATATATCGTGGGAGGCTCCCTGGTTGCTGCCAGTGCCGTGATGGGATTACCTGAAGGGGGAAACTTTGCGAAGAAGGATGAGCAACCACAACACGTATTTCATCCAGGTGGTGGGCTTCACCATGCCTGGTCAGATCGCGCCTCTGGTTTCTGCGTGTATAACGATGTTGCGGTGGCTATCGCCCATGTGCTGCGTGCCAGCGAAGCCAAGGTACTGTATATCGACTTTGATGCTCACCATGGTGATGGCGTCCAACGTGCCTTTTATGACGATCCACGTGTGATGACAATCTCGTTGCACGAAACTGGTCGCTTTCTCTTCCCGGGAACAGGCGAAGTGCTCGAATTGGGGCGTGGTCAAGGACGTGGTTACTCGGTCAATGTGCCTTTGGAGCCATTTACCGAAGATGATTCATATATTGAAGTCATTAATTCTTTGCTTCAGCCGCTAGTTACATCGTTTGCGCCAGATCTTATCATTAGCCAGCATGGCTGTGATACACACGCATGGGACCCGTTAACACATCTGAAATTGACATTGCGTAGTATCGACGCGCAAGCAAAATTAGCACATCAACTGGCGCATACCTACTGCCAGGGGCGATGGGTAGCTGTTGGGGGCGGAGGCTATGACCTCTATCGCGTAGTGCCGCGTGCATGGAGCATGTTGTGGGCGGAAATGTCAGATCAGAAATTGCCTGAAGAACTGCCAGAGGAATGGGTTGCACGCTGGCGACCCGCATGGCTGGCTGTCCAGGAACATGAGGAAGCCGCACAGCAGGTAATGGGCAAGTCAACGGCGCCCAGTGAATTTCCCACAACCTTCCAGGATCTACCGGCGGATTTCCCTGAACAGCCACGACGCTGGTCGATTAGCCATACCAATGAACATACAGTGGCGCTTGTACGCCATTTGCTTGTGCCTTCTTCTGTACGTCATGCTTTCCCATCACCTCAGCGACGCTCCCCCTTGACGGGTCTCTTTGATCTTCTACATCTGCGTGGTGGCGCTACGCCTTCGCGTAGTAAGATCCTGGAAACAAAAAAAGGGCAGCTTTTATTGCGAGATTTTTGCCCACCCTCCCTGGTTGAACGTCTGACAGCAGATAGTGGACTGAGGGCTTTTGCTCGTCTACCTGAACGTGAACAAAAATTGCTGATAGGTATTGCTCGAAGCCCAGATTGTGCTCTTACCCTGGCTCACACGCCCACAGGAGAAGTTGTTGGGCAGGTCACCATTGCTCCTGGCGATGTTTGGTGGGAAGGCATAGATAATATCTATGAGGTGGCAATTGAAGTAAGCTCAAACTGGCGCGGCCTGGGAATTGCTCATAACTTGTTAGCTTTTGCGCTTGAGCTAGATGCCTTAGAGGATATGATTCTATTTGCGATAGGACTATCCTGGCACTGGGATGTTGAGGGATTAGGCATCTCGTTCTATCGTTATCGTGAACTGATAGCCCATCTCTTTGAAGCGCAGGGGTTTACGGAATATCAAACAACTGAGCCAAATGTGAGCATGGAGCCTGCTAATATTCTTCTTGCGCGTGTTGGCAACAGAGTTGATCCACGCGTAGCAAGCCAATTTTACCGTCGGGTGCTGAGTTCACCCAACCTTTCAGTTCTGTGATACGGCGGGATATACCACAGCTTCACATCCTTGCATGAAAACTCGTTTTAAGAAGTTCCCACTGGTGACCATCTCCCTCATCAGGATATTTTGCTACCTCTTACTGCTGTTTGGAAATTGATTAAAATTTGCCGACTATTCTAAGAAAGGGTATTAATTATTCTCACGTATACTGGCAAACGTTAGTTTCTGCTTAGAAGAGATTATGGAAGAGTTTATCTGTACTAAAATTGCTTGAAATTTCTCCTGGAAAAGACTACGCTAGTGACGATAAGACGAATGAAAGTGAGGATGTTTCTCATGCAGTTACGAGATATAACTAAAAAACAATCGTTAGAGACCTCCGACAGCGTTCTTGCTCAGAGAGTAATAGCTGGAGATCAGCAAGCATTTGAAATCCTGGTCCACCGTTACAATGTTCCCCTCTTCAATTTTATCTGCCATTTTTTAGGTAATTACGACCAGGCCTGTGATATATCGCAACAAGTCTTTCTACAATTGTATATTTCACTCCCCACACTACGTGTCGGTGATCCGCTTAAAGCCTGGCTGTTTCAGGTGGCGCGTAACCGCTGTCTGGATGAGTTGCGGCGCAAGCGTGCTATTCATTTCTCAGAACTTGAGTCAGTAAGCGACGAAGATGAAGTATCACCGCTGGCAACTATGCCTGATACCAATCCCTTGCCTGAAGACCTGGCGGAGCATCATGACCTTCAACAACACCTGCGGCGGGCGATACAGTCTCTGCCTCCCAAGTTCCGCGACGTCGTTTCATTACGCTATGCTGCGCAATTAAGCTTTTCTGAGATTGGTTTGTCATTGAGCATGCCAGAAGCTACAGCTAAGACGTATTTTCAGCGTGCTAAACCTTTATTGCGCAAGGCTCTCTCTACACAATTCCAGGAGGCCCCTTCCTGCTAAATATCTAGAGGGGTTTCGCGCATCCTAAATGAAATACCACATTGAAAAATGAAAGCGAAACTCCCCTAGGGGAACTTCAGGTGAAACTTATCCCACCTACTGCTCGTAGTATTAGCAGAGATAACTTACTCAGCAGTAAGTGGGAGCTAGAACTTATGCAGTACCCGCAGCGCATCTTCTGTGCGGACGATACTTCACCCAAAGATGATATTGATGAACTTTTTGAAAAATTACTGCCTGTAGAGCCTCCTCCTGCGCTCATTCAGCGTATAATTACTTCTGTTTCGCGCTTGCCTAAGCCAACTCCACCTTCAGACGAGCAGAAAAAAGGGGAAAGCAGGGAGGGTTTGGTTGTACAGAAAGATCATCTGCCTCCGAGCTAAAGGGAAACTTCAAGATCAAATGAAGCCATAAAAAAAAGCCCGGCTCAAACCTGAACAGGACTTTTAAATGATTATTTACGGTCGATATTTGGATATTTTCAAGCTATCTGGTCCGTGATTTTACCAATAGATACAAGCCAGCGGACAAACTCAAGGCGTCGATGTTCAGCCATGATCCGGAGCCTCTCTCTCTCAGTATAATCTTTGCGTAACCGGAACAGGCGATTCATTTCTACTTCAGCGAAACCGACCTTACGTAACATTTCACGATCCTCTTTGCGCTCCATAAGATCCTCCTTGTTCACTGAAAACAATTACGATGGTGCCATCATCAGCATACGTTTAATACACCTGAGAAGTGCCTGTACCGGATAAGGTTTGGGCAAATGGTCCAATGTCAGCCTGGATTCACCAGAGGTACGGAGATACTTTCTTACGTTGAGAGTCATACTCGTAGTAAGAAGAACAGGTACGCTGACGTTTCGTCGCAGGGCCTGTAACACGTCCCAACCGGTTAAGGTTCCAGGAAGCTCAAGGTCAAGCACTACAAGATCAGGAATAAAATCCTTGAGGGTTGTGACCGCCAGTTCTCCTGTACTAGCAATCGCCACCGTATACTCATGAGCAGTTAAATAATTTTCTATAAGCTGGGCGAGTGATGGATCATCTTCAACAACGAGGATACGAGGCCGTGTTTTTAACTTCTCCGGCTGCTTCAGCGCTGAGTTGACAAAAACATGTGCCTGCTCCAAAGATAACTCATTCACTCCATTTACCCTATCGCCTCCCGGCGTTGTGTTAGCAGCATCCTTGTCGTGCATGACAGACATCCTGCTTCCGCGATGTCAAACAGTTACTCTCGCTGTGGCTCCGCCGGTGAGACTGTGAGAGGATCCACCTCTCAATCAGAATTATACCCAATGCTTGGTGATAATACCGTAAATTTGCCGGCGACTTCTGTGAAATTACTGTGAAGAACAAGTCAGTTAAAGTTCGCCTGAATCGGGAGGAGGTACAAAATAGCCTACGCCTAATTCGTTAAGCAAGAAACGCGGCTCCGCTGGATCTGGTTCAAGTTTGCGACGCAGGTGACGTATAAAAGTGCGTAGGTAAGTGTTCTCGCCACTGTAATCGGGCCCCCATACACGCTGCAGAAGTTCGCGATGGGTCAGCACTTTGCCTGCATTTCGGGTCAGTTCACAGAGCAAATCATACTCAGTGGGAGTCAGGTGCACTTCCTTGCCACCTGAACGTACCGAGCGATGAGCGTAATCTACCAGCAAACCATTTTCTCCACCGCAGCGATAGCGTGAATGCTGGCTATCGCTCCCTGTAACCGTACTGCGCAGGCGGGCCGTTTCTTCGGCCCGGCGCAGCGCAACACGCACGCGCGCAAGCAGTTCATTGAGGCTAAAGGGTTTGGTTAGATAGTCATCCGCGCCCAGGTCGAGTGCCTTGATCTTGACCGGTTCCTCGTCATGGGCCGAAAGCACAATGACTGGTGCACTGCTCCATTCTCGCAAACGACGTAGAAATGTCAGACCATCGAGTGAGGGTAGAGAAAGATCGAGTAGAACGAGATGCGGTTGGAAGATAGCAGCCATATCAATAGCCTGCGCGCCATCGCGCACCGTCTGTACTTGAAAGTTCCGGGCCTTCAACTGCGCTTGCAGAAAGGTGCGCATCTGGGAGTCATCTTCAACGCAGAGGATGCGCACCTTTTTATCTGAAGTTGTCATGCTCTTCCGCTTCCTAGCCCCTCTGTTTTTCCTGCGCCGACTACAGGTAGTATAAACGCAAATGATGTACCTTCGCCTGGACTACTTTGTAGGGTTAGTTGGCTGCCATGTGCTTCAATGATACCGCGACTGATATAAAGGCCTAACCCCGTACCAGGGCTCCAACGTCCACTTTTTTTGCGTCTTTCAGCCGTAGGCTGACCTGGACGATCGCTGGCAGGACGGCTCATTGCGGCAAAGGTACTGAAGCGGGTGAACAACGCTGTTTGTTGTTCAATTGACATACCGGGTCCATGATCGATGACACGTAGCTCGATACCCGAGGGGAATGTCTCATCGTTTTGGTAGATTGGTTCAATCTCGAGATATACTTTGTCTCCTTCAGGAGTATAAGTGAAGGCATTACTCAGCAAATTTGTGAGCACGCTCATAATCAGTTCGTAATCAACTTCCACAGCAGGTATGTGAGCAGGCATTTTGATCTCTAGCTGCCTCCGTGAAGAGGCAATCAGAGCCTCCAAACGCTCCTGCAGATCCTCAAGCATCTCAGGTAAGAGTACCGGCTCAAGTTCAAGACGCAAAGCCCCTGCTTCAACACGTGAGGCATCCAGGAAATGATTAATCATACCAACCAGGCGTTCGACCTGCTCATCGGCTGTCTCTAAGAATTTATGTTGCTCTTCTCTTGACCACTGTAAGTCACTGGCCTGGAGGGCGCTCAAGTGAGCGCGAACATTGGCAAGTGGCGTCTTGAGTTCGTGAGCCATAGTGGTGAAGAAGTCTTCTCGTGTGCGTTCAAGCGTCTTGAGCCTGGTAATCTCATGTAACACAAATACAGCGCTGCTGCTAGAGCCATCGGGGCTACGTAGTGGAGCGGCACTGACAAGTAAATACATACTTTGGCCGTCAGATTGGAGCGAATGCAGTTCTGCCTCACTCGCCTCGCCCTGGTTTAGTGCCAGGGCAAGCGGCTGCTCCTCATACGGAATGGGCGAGCCAGCAGGACCGTATACTATAGGAAGTCGTAGCAATTCTTCAATATTTCTTCCAACAGCATTCTTTGTTGCGATATCAAGATCATCGAGTGGCTCCAATGATAAACCTAAGCGTTGCAACAATTGTGTTGCCTGGCGGTTGATAATGGTGATACTACGATCCTCGCTAGCGATGAGCATTACTCCCGAGGGTAAACGTTCTAGTAGGAGCTCCATACGCGCGCTCGCCATTTCTTGTGCTGCTTTTGCTAGCTGTAGAGCTTCGTTACGTTGTGCCAGCTCAGCCGTGCGATGAATGACCTCAGCCTCGATACGTTCGCGTGCCTCTGCTTGTTCGGTTACATCATGATAGACGACGACAGAGGCGAAAATGTTGCCGAGTTCATCGTGAATAGGCGCAAAAGAACGTCGTATAGTGTAAGCCTTGCCATCAGCTCCTATCATTTTAAATTCATCAATGTGTCTTCCCATGACGTGGCGTTCAAGTTCCTCAATATAGTTGGTGATAGAGTAAAAATCGTGTGGGAAGGCAGCTGTGCTAACAGACAGGGCCTCGGTAATATGTTGGCCGATAACATCCTTTGACCAACCCAAAAGTGTGCGTATGGCCTGGTTGGCATCGGCTATACGCCAGCGCGAGTCATAGATGATGACACCATCAGGTATGGCCTGCATGACATGCTCTCGCTGGCGCAGATTGCGGCTGGCATCGCGTGCTAGACGATTGATATGCAAAAATAGGCGTGCATTCTGAATGGCGAGACCCGCTTGTTGCGCAAATTGTTCTAGGAGCTCTACTTCCTCAGTGGGGAAGCCACGTGCACGCCGGTGGTAGACTTCAATTGTACCTAGCACTACTTGATTGGCTACCGTAGGGTTGGCCCCATTTTTCTCTATAAAACGCAGCCCATCACCCTCGTGTTTATTTCCTAGTTCGAAGATAGGAATACACAGTACAGATCCTGGTCTGCGAGGAGTCCCATTATCATCGAGTAGGGGTAGCTTCATTTTCGGTATGGTACTGGTATCTGTAATTACGAGCGTCTGACGGTCGCGTACAACGTGCCCAAGGAGTAATTGTTCGCTTAACTGTGGTCGCCAATCTTGTGAACGGAGATGGACGCCTTTCTGGGCCGCGATTGTGACGGTAGGAGGAGTTTCAGATTCAGAAAGTGGCCCCGAATGTGGATGCTCATAAAGGTCACGATAGCGGGACTCGCTGCCAGATATTGAAGAATCAATTAAAAGGATGGCGCAACGCGTTGAACCAACCATATCCTGCACGGCCTGAAGAATGTGGTCAAGTACTTGAGGTAACGCAAAAGGACCAACAATAGCCGTGGAAATAGAATGAATAGCATCTACATAGAGGCGTGAGCGTGCCAGTTCGGTGACGTCTTCAACTGTGACAAGGAATGCCTCATCTGTATCGCGTGCTTCACATTTAAGCTCCGCGCCCTGAAGTGAGGTGCGTTCGACAGTTACACGCCAGTATGTACGTCCACGAGCTGCCAAAAAGCCCTCGAAGGGAATATCGGACCAGGTCATGCGCTCACCACTTGAGCAGACCTGCTGGAGGAATGGTAGTGTAAGCTTATACATCTCGTTGGGGATAAGATCCTCCAGTCGCAGACCGATGACCCTTTGGTTGCGACGAGACTGGTCGAGGAGCGATAACATATAGGGGTTGGCATACCGCAGACTCAGGTCAGCGCAATCAAGAAGCGCAACTCCTACTGTCATCTGTCCCACGATCTGGTTGAGGGGTGCCGTTAGCTCTGGCTCCATGTCTTCAAGTTTCTAGATACCTCATGGGTACGAAAGATGGACATCATGGTTGTAGATATATGGTAAAGACCCTTTGTAGAGCCCTTTTAGTAACGCTCGAGTTACTCTATGAATTTATAGATGTATATTTTTGCTCATAAATGTTCAATATTATTCACCGGCATAAAAAAATATATAGCCGCTTTGCTGTTAAAAATATCTATTCCGGGTGTTTTCTTATTATAAAACGTTGCTAAAAAGCTGACTTTAGTACATTGTAGCATAACCAAGGGAAACACCCAAGTCAGATGTTCTGGCTTTTTTCGTGGTGGAGATGGGGGAGAGTCACACTCCTCTATATGCTCTTTTTAATTCTCTATAGTACTGAAGTGTATATGCTATTTGAGATTATGGCGCTTGTAAGAGAACGGATATAATCGATGTTTGTGTCAAGGTCTTGATTCTGTTATCATGACAGCTATTGATCGGACAATCTACATGAATGTAAATAGAGGGTGATATTGCTATGGATTTGCGTGGCAAGCGTGTCCTTGTTATGGGGCTAGGCTTACAGGGATCAGGTATAGCGGCAGCGCGTTACACTGCGCAGCAAGGGGCGATCGTACGTGTTACAGATATGAAATCGCCAGATATCCTGACTCCAAGTGTGTGTGCGTTAGCGGGGCTTCCAATAGAATTTGTGCTGGGGGAACACCGCAATGAAGATTTTCTCTGGGCTGAGTTAGTCATTCGCAATCCAGGCATTCCGCTCACCTCCCCCTACTTACGCCTGGCCAGTGAGCATGGAGCTCAGATTGAAATGGAGATTGCGCTCTTTTTCCTGGCTTGCCCTGGTCGTATTGTGGGCATAACTGGCACCCGTGGCAAAACAACCACCAGCACACTTATCTATACCCTCCTGTGCGCCAGTGGTCTACCTTCGGTTTTAGGTGGAAATGTTGCAGGTGTGGAAACTCTCTCGCTCTTGCCACAGATTACACCAGATACACTGGTAGTGCTCGAATTATCAAGTTGGCAACTTGAAGGACTGGCTCCCCATAAATTGAGTCCGGGTGTCGCTGTAATGACCAATATCTATCCCGATCATCTCAACACTTATACCGGCATGGAAGATTACGCCGAGGCTAAAGCTAATATTTTTCGTCATCAACATGTTGGTGATGTTGGCATATTTAACTACGATAATCCCTGGACGCGTCGTTTTGGCGAAGAGGCCCCCAGCGAGGTGTGGTTTACTAGTATAGAACGCGGCGGTAGCTTCCGGCGCATCTCTCCTGAAGGCTTTCATCCTTTTGTCTTTACTGATTCACCATTGGTAGGCAAGCATAATCGCGAGAATGTGCTCCTGGCAACAACCACTGCACGTGTGTTAGGGGTCTCTGACGATATCATAGCTTCCACAGTACGAAATTTTCATAGCGTGGCTCATCGCCTGGCAGAGGTCGCTGTGATAGATGGCGTGCGCTATATTAATGACACCACCAGTACAACTCCTATCGCTGGCAAGGCAGCTATTGAAGCTTTTGAGAGTCCAATTGTGCTTGTGGCTGGGGGCAACACCAAGCAATTACCCCTGGAAGACTGGCCTGCCGCCATTGTACGTCGCTGTCGCGATGTCGTTTTACTGACTGGTAGTGGTACCAACGAGCTTATGCCCATCTTGCTCGAGGAAGCAATGAAACAAGGGGTTAATGACCCGGTGCGAGGCGTCTTTGATAACTTTACTTCTGCCCTTGACACAGCCGTAGCTTTGGCTCGACCTGGTGACGTGCTCCTTTTTTCGCCTGGTTTCACCAGCTTTGGTATGTTTCTTAATGAGTTTGACCGGGGCGACCATTTTGTTGCCTATGTCCGTAGACTAGAGCAGGCTCACTCAAAGTGAACATGTCGTTATGAAGTGGGTTTTTCGCACCTTTAGGGCATATATGCGACACCCATTTGGGCTCTAATGGTTATTCCAGATAACCCAGTGACTGCAAACGCGCTTTAACGTTTGCAATCTCTTCATCGGGTGTATCAGCCTCTTCCCACAAAGGCGCTATGTAGCCCTGCTCTTCCAGGTAATCGATAATGCGCAATGCGCTGCGTTCCGCTGTTTCAAGACCGGTATCAATGCTCAGTTCCGCTCTGAGAGGGGCCTGATAGTTCTGTTCGACTGTACCTGTTACGAGTTCTTGCCGGCTAACCCGCTACAGCCGCAGGTTGTTGGAACAGTATAGGTACACCTCGACAAAGTGCTGGATCTGTTCACGAGCATGAGCTCGGGCCTCGCGATAGGGGGACACTGCGACAGTGATTGT